>ERZ1090864.945-NODE-948-length-14593-cov-25.470491_pt1 | contig 14593 bp, 11 predicted proteins | sample MGYA00478479_ERZ1090864 | MGnify/ENA primary metagenome ERZ1090864 (study PRJEB33644, sample SAMEA5815743) | chicken gut metagenome | biome: Chicken; feature: Gastrointestinal Tract; material: Caecum | place: Ireland | collected 2019-01-01 | study: A study of the... | reverse complement strand
ACACGAGCCTTATCGTCGGCAGCGTCAGATGTGTATAAGAGACAGATTATAAATAATAGATTTATTTTTGCTGACAAGGTATTGAAATTTGCTTATTGCTATGCTATAATAGACTTGTATTAAAATTTGACGAGGAAAATTTATGGCTCTCAGCTACAACAAGTTATGGAAATTGCTAATCGACAAGGGGATGACCAAGACGGAAATGCGCCTAAAAGCTGACATCTCTACAACCACACTCGCCAAACTCGGCAAGAATGAAACGGTGTCAATGGAGGTTCTCCTCAGGATTTGCAAAGTTCTCGATTGCAACGTCGGCGATATAATGGATGTCATAAACGAGGAGGCGGACGATGGCGATAAGTAAGAAACTTGAAATTATCTACCACAATGGTCAGCCCGACGGCATCAGGTCTATAAGGCGGCACCTTTCAACCATGACGACTTATGTCATTCCGCGCCCTCTGCTCGCTGAGGCAAAGAAGATTACGGGCATCAATCGCCCCGGCATTTACTACCTCATCAACGAAAACGACGAAAATAAGATTGCGCAGATTTACATAGGACAGACGCGCAACGGCGTCGCTCGCCTGGACGACCACAACCGCTCCAAAGATTTCTGGAATAAGGCGATTATGTTCCTTGGCGACAGCAAGACATTCTCACTCGATATGATAAGCGGACTTGAAGAATATGCCATTATGAAGGCGCACGAGTCAAACCGCTATAAGGTAGAAAACTCTGTCAAGCCCAAGTATGAAATCGACGAGTACGACCTCCCTTCCATTGAAGAGGTATATGAGGAAATACAGTTCATAATGGCAACGCAGGGGTATAAGATGGACAATGCAAGGACAAGCTTGAACGAATCGGCAGTTTTCCATACAACCCGTACCGGTATAAAGGCATACGGCGTGTATGATGGCGATAAATTTCAAGTGCTGGAAGGTTCAGAGGTTAATCTTGCGAAACCTGTAAATCTTGAAAAATACAACAGACAGCGTAACGATTTGCTTGAAAAGGGAGATATCATTCAGCAGTCGGATAAGTATATTTTGAAAGTTACGCTTGAGTTTAACACTCCGAGCGGCGCCAGTGATTTTATTATCGGCGGCTCAACAAATGGTTGGACTGAATGGAAGAACAATGACGGCAAAACGCTTGATGAGATATATAGGAAATAATTAGCTGGATATGAGGATAGGGGAATATGTTGAATAATGGTCAAAAACATGAAGAATACATCAAGTCGCATATTTTAGTTTTTGATAAAAACGGAAAGCTGAAATGTCGTGAAAGGGCAGACTTGGAATATAAAGAATCATTCAGTTATTCTAATTCGGCTAAATATGCAAAAACTATGGCCGCATTTGCTAACAATGCAGGGGGATATATTATTTTTGGGGTTAAAGATAAACCCAGGGAGATTGTAGGTGTTAATAACGCGTTTAAAGAACTACCTATAGAAAAAATGACGGAAATTTTAAATTCAAGATTTTCGCCCGAGATTTTGTGGGATATCGGCATCGTTGATTGCGAAAGGGGTGAGGTAGGATATATCTATGTCGAGGAGAGTCTTGATAAACCCGTTATGGCAATTAAAGTTGACGGTACAATTAGTAGTGGAGATATTTTTTATAGATATAAAGCGCGTACAGAAAAAATCAAGTATCCTGAAATGCATCGCATTATAGCGGAAAGGGAAAAGAGGATACATAATAGTATTATCAAATTAGTTGAATCGATACGTGCTGGCAATACTCCTAATATTGGGATTATCAATTATAGCAATGGAAGGATAAGTACTCCTTACGGCGTTGATGTAGCTATTGACAAAAAATTAGTTGTACAAGTTTTAAAAAAGGCTAAATTTATTAAAGAGGGGCAATTAAAAGAAGGTGGAGAACCTGTATTGATGGTTACAGGTAATATAGACCTTGCAGAGGAAGTCCCGGTTCCTGATTTGGAACCTAACATAAGTCATCCTTATCTGCAAAAAGATTTAACGTCTATGCTTGGTATTGAGGGGAAGTATACGCCTGCTTTAATTTGGTATTTTCATCTTAAAGACGAAAAGAAATACCATTTGGAAATACAAACCTCTAAAAAGACAGAGGTGCACAAGTATTCGGAATTTGCGTTTAAAAAATTAAAGAATGAAATTTCTGAACATTCTGGTGACTCTGAATGGCTGGATAAAATTAAAGAAAAGTATACGCAAAATCAAAAAAGTAAATCAAAGAAAAACAAATAGTTATGCACTATTAGGAGCCTTACAAAAAATGCCTAAGAAAGAAGTAAAATCAAAAGAACAATCGTTGGAAACCGTCCTTTGGAACTGCCGCGTGGCACTCAGGACAATCGGCAGCCTTGAAAAGAAGAGGGACGCCATCATTTCGCTTTGCTTTTTAAATTTCGCAAGCGTAAAATTTGAGCGCCGCCGCAAAGAAATTATAGAGCAGTATGGCGATGTGCCTGTATTTTTAGAGAAAGTTTCATTTTATAATGCAGAGAACGTCTACTATCTGGACGAGCATTGCCGTTGGAGCTATATCGTTAAGAATGCAAGTGCGGACGATATTGCTGTTAAAATAGATAAGGCGTTGGCTGATATCGAGGCAAAGAACCCGCCGCTGAAAGGTGCGCTTCCTCAGCAACTTTTTGTTTCATTGAATGCCGATAAGTCCGCAATGAAGTCGCTCATCGATGAAGTCAATAAAATCAATGAGGAGCGCTTTAAGGAAGAAGATTTAATCGGCAGAGTATATGAATATTTTCTGCAAAACTATGCTGCCTCCGGCACAAAGGAGGACGGCGAATTTTACACTCCTGCCTGCGTTGTAGAGCTCATCACCGAACTTATTGAGCCGTTCGACGGCGTTGTCTATGACCCTTGCTGCGGTTCCGGTGGCATGTTTGTGCAGAGTATGCGTTTTGTGGACGAGCACAAGGGCAACCGCAAAAAAGTTTCTGTGGTCGGGCAGGAATCCAATCCCGACACTTGGCGACTTGCAAAAATGAACCTGTCTATTCGCGGTATTTCCTGCGATTTGGGCGAAAAGAACGCCTCAACGTTCACCGAAGATTTACATAAGGATAGAAAGGTTCGCTACATTATGGCGAACCCGCCTTTCAACCTTAAAAAGTGGCGCGGCGAAGATGAGCTGATAGGCGACCCCCGTTTTAAGGGTTGGGGAGCTATGCCGCCCGCCTCCAACGCCAACTATGCGTGGATATTGCATATGCTCTCCAAAATGGACGAAAGTAACGGCATCGCCGGTTTCCTCCTCGCCAACGGTGCATTGAACGCAGGTGCTGGCGTTGACGATGAAGGCAGCGAAAATTCGGAATATCTTATCCGTAAACAGCTTTTGGAGAGGGATAAGGTGGAGGCAATTATTGTTTTGCCCCGCGATATGTTTTATACAACGGATATTTCCGTAACGCTGTGGATTTTAAATAATAATAAAAAGGCACACGAGCTGAACGGCAGAATGTTGCGTGACAGAACGAATGAGGTGCTGTTTGTCGATTTGCGTCGCTGGGACGATAACACCGAAGAATATGTGCTTGACAAGAATAAAAAGAAGAAAAAGACGGTGCTCTCCCGTAAGCAGATAGAAAAAATTCGTGACCTGTATTTTGCTTGGCAGAGTGCTGACAGAAGTCTGTATAAAGATGTGCCCGAATACTGCAAGGCGGTTACGCTTGAAGGCGAAAACGGCATCAGGGCAAATAACTATACCCTTACGCCCAGCAAGTATATAGAGTTTATCGACCACGACCTCGATATCGATTTTCCCAAGGAAATGGCGCGTATCCAAAAGGAAATGAAGGAAGTTATAGAACAGGAAAAGCAGTCGCAGCAGCTTTTAATTAAGGCATTTGAAGGTATCGGCTATGGCATTGAGTAAATGCAAAATAGGTGAGCTTGTTACATTAGTTGATGAGCGAAATAATATAGGATTAAGAGAGTTTTATGGCTTAAATATTCACAAGGAATTTATGCCAACCGTGGCTAATACTGATACTCTCGATGAAACAAAATATAAAGTTGTACGCAAAAATCGCTTTGTATATAGCGGGATGCAGACTGGACGAGATGAATGTATAAGGATAAGTATGTATAAAGGTGATACCCCTATCATCGTGTCGCCTGCATATTTGACCTTTGAGGTCACGGCAATAGATAAGATAATTCCTGAATATTTCTTTATGCTGTTTCTTTCTCCTGAAAAAGATCGTCTTGGCTGGTTCAGAAGTGATGGCAGTATTCGTTCTAATTTAGATTGGCCTGTATTCTGTGATTTTGATATTGAATTGCCGCCGATTGATATACAGCAAAAATATGTTGATATATATCAAGGCATGGTAAATAACCAAAAGGCATACGAGCGCGGCTTGGAAGATTTAAAACTTGTCTGTGATGCGATGTTGGATAAATTAAAAAAGGACAATGGGGCAAAGAAGTTAGGCGATATTTTAAAATGTATCGATGTTAGAAATAAAGATTTAATAACTGCAACTGTCGTCGGAATTAATATTAATAAGGAATTGTTTTCGACCGTTGCAGACTTGGAGAATACTGATCTAAAAAAGTATAAAGTTTTATGTAATAATCAGTTCGCATATAGCCCTATGCAAACTGGCAGAGACGAAAGTATCCGTATATCACTTTACACGGAAGATGATCCTGTGTTGGTATCGCCTGCTTATTTTGTTTTACAACTAATGGACGACGAAATTTTGCCAGAATATGTAATGATGTGGTTTTTAAGAGCTGAATTTGATAGGTATGGATGCTTTTTAAGTGATGGAAGTGTAAGAGCTAGTTTGGATCTTAATAGGTTTTTTGAAATTGAGATTCCTGTACCGTTAAGCGTTGTGCAAAAATCTATCGTAGATATATTCAAAGTTTATAACACGCGCAAACGCATTAACGAGCAACTAAAGGTTCAAATCAAAGACATTTGCCCTATTTTAATTAAAGGCTCAATCGACGAAGCTGTTCGTTTAGAATAAGGAGTGGGTTAATTATGGATTACTATACTCAAAGGCATGGCATGAGAAAGCCAATCAACAAAACATATATAATTGATGAAAGTAAGTATGCGTTACTTTTTGATTGTTGTTCACGATATAAAAAGTATTTGGCGTGGAAATATCCTGTGGAATGCCCAGACGGAAATGGAATTGTCGAATGTGATGATGAGAAACTTGAGACTGACTTGTTATATGAGATTCCAACCTTGTATCGCAGCAATAATGGTAAAGTTGTTATACCTGGGAAAAATGTATGGGATTCTAAACAATATGATCAATATGCATTATTAGATTACGTTGAATTTATTAGGGTCAATTGTAGAGATATAAAAAATTCAAATTGGCATTCATTTTATAAACATAATGATTTATCATTCGCCACTACAGATAGGATTGGTGCTGAATTTGAAAAAGAAATAAATGAAATATTTGAAAAAACAGGCTTGCTTTACAGATTTAACGAGGAACATATTATAGAGCGTATAGAAGAAAATGGGGTTTTAGATAAAACTATAGTTGAACATATCGAAGTGATATCAGAAATTGGAGTAAAGGAATTATTGAAAGATGCCATTGTTCTTCATCAGACACCAAACCCCAAGGCGCAAAAGGATTCAGTTGAAAAAATTTGGGACGCTTTAGAGCGGCTAAAGACTTATTATGGTTCTGATAAAAGGAAATCGGCGAATCAACTAGTAAATGATATGTCGGGAGGTAATATCTCGTTTAAAGATCTGTTTGATGAAGAATTTAAGAAGCTTACAGAGATTGGCAATAATTTTAGAATACGTCATCATGAGACAGATAAAATTGAAATAACTGATTATAAATATAATGATTATTTTTTTAATCGTTGTTTATCACTTATAGCGCTTGCAATACAATACTTAAAATAAATTAAGGTGGGAACAATGGACTATCATTTTACAAAAGGGAGTTTTACGGAATCCGAACTTGAAAAGGCGATTATTGAACTTTTCAAACAACAAGGCTATACCTATTTGCATGGCGATGAAATTCATCGTCCGTTTAAAGATGTCCTTTTGTATGATGACCTTAAAGCCTTTTTGTTGTCACAATATCCCGATTTAACTCAGTCTGAATTGAGTAAAATTATCAGCCGTTTGGATAATCTCCCCTCTGTTCCTCTTTATGAGGGTAACCGCGATACATATCGGCTTGTTTCGGAAGGTTTTGATTTTGTGCGTGAAGACCCTTCAAAAATAGGACTTCATATCAATTTTATTGATTTTGATAATGTCGATAACAACTCATTCAAGGTTGTGAATCAGTTTATTGTGGAAGACGGGCATACTCGTATTCCCGATATGCTCATATTTATCAATGGTATCCCTGTGGGCATTTTTGAATTCAAGAGCGCCATAGAGGAAGGAAAGACAATACATAATGCATGGGAGCAGATAACAATACGCTATACGCGCGACATTCCTGCACTTTTAAAATATACCGCCTTATCCGTTATTTGTGACGGCGCAAATACGCGATTGGGCACGATTTTTACGCCCTATGAATTTTATTATGCGTGGAATAAGGCGAATGAGCAAGATACTGTTGCCAATGGCATAAGTTCGCTGTTTACAATGGTGGAGGGCGCGTTTGCCAAAGACAGAGTTTTAAGCATATTGCGAGATTTTATATTCTATCCCGACGACAGCGAAAAGCAGGAAGCAATTATCTGCCGTTATCCTCAGTTTTTTGCCGCCAATAAAATGCTTGCCAATATAAAATCGCATAAAAAGCCAGAAGGTGATGGCAAGGGTGGCATTTACTTTGGTGCGACGGGCTGCGGCAAGACATATACAATGCTGTTCTTATCGCGCCTTTTAATGTTGCGCGACCGGGATATTTTCCATAATCCGACAATCGTTTTAATCACAGACCGTGAAGACCTCGACACGCAGGCTTCAAAACTGTTTGTTACGGCTAAAAAGTATCTGCATGATGAAAATGTCCGCAGCATCGAAACGCGTGCCGACCTGAAAGAGACGCTTTCAGGTCGAGAAAGCGGCGGCGTTTATATTACAACTATTCAAAAATTCTGCGAGGGGATAGGCGTCCTCTCTGAAAGAAGCAATATTATCTGCATTTCGGACGAGGCCCACAGGACGCAGACGGGGGTGGGCGCAAAGTTAAAAAAGACTGATAAAGGCGTTTATACAACTTATGGTTTTGCCGAGTACTTGCGCAGGAGCTTCCCCAATGCAACCTATTGCGGCTTTACGGGAACACCTATCGATGAGGCGATTGCCGTCTTTGGCGATATTGTCGATTCTTATACGATGAAAGAGGCAAGTGATGATGGAATCACAGTCCGCATTGCTTATGAACCGCGCCTTGTAAGAGTGATTTTATCGGAGGATGACGCAAAGGAAATTCAAAAGTATTATAATCGTTGCGCAGAGCAAGGCGCTAATGAGGAGCAGATTGAAGAAAGTAAGCGCGCCATGAGCAAGATGACGGCGATTTTAGGGCATCCTGACAGATTGAAGAAGCTTGCCGCGGATATTGTTCAGCACTATGAAACTTTGTGCGACGAGAAGCCTGAAATCGTGCAGAAGGCAATGATTGTTTGCGCAGACAGGAAGTTGGCGTTCAAGGTCTTAAAGGAAATTTTGAAACTCCGTCCTGATTGGGGCGTTGCCAAAAAGTGTGAGGATGAAAGCTCTGTTTCTACCGAAGATTTAGAGCAGATGACGGAGATACCAAAGATTAATCTTGTCGCAACCCGCAATCCCGATGACGAGCAAGAATTATTTGACCTCTGCGGCACGAAGGAATACAGACAAAAGCTCGACGAATTATTTAAAGATACAAAATCGAATTTTAAAATTGCAATCGTCGTAGATATGTGGATAACTGGCTTTGACGTTCCGTCCCTTGCGGTGATGTATATCGATAAGCCGTTGCAGAAACATACCTTGATTCAGACGATTTCGCGCGTCAACCGCGTATTCGAGGGGAAAGACAAGGGGCTCATCGTCGACTATATCGGTATCAAAGCCGAGATGATGGAGGCTATTAAAATTTATGGCGGCCCGCAGGAGAGTCCCGTCGATGAGTTAAATATTTCTCTGGGAATATTCCGCAATCATTTGAGATTGATTGACGATTTACTTTGCAATTTCAACGCAACAAAATTTTTTGTCGGCGAGCCTTTGGAGCGCCTTATGTGTCTTAATCTTGCGGCTGAATATGTGCAATCATCAAAAGAAATGGAAAGCCGCTTTATGACTCTCTCAAGAAAAATGAAGGCGGCATATAACATTGTTTTTCCTTCCGGTGAGCTGACGGAAGCGGAAATAGCAAAAGCGCAATTCTACCTTGCTATTCGTTCGATTATCTATAAGCAGACGAAGGGCGATGCCCCTGATGCTGAAATTATGAATAAAGTTGTGGAAGGTATGGTGCAGAAAGCAATTTCCTGTACCGGCGTGGAAAACATTGTTGATGAAAACAAATCGATTGATTTGTTCGGCGATGAGTTTGAAAACCAGTTAAAATCCATAAAACTGCCTATTACAAAATTCAATGCTTTAATTAAATTGCTGCGTAAGGCGATTATTGGCTATGGGCACGTAAATAAGGTAAAAGCGATTGAGTTTGATGAACGGCTGCGTAAAGTCGTGGAAATTTATAATACGCGAGATAAATTAGTCTTCACAAGCGAAGTAGTTGCCGACTTTGTAAATGACCTTTCCGATGAGCTCATTAAAATTTTTAAGGACTTGGAGGCGGACAAAACTTCCTTCGAGGCTATGGGCATTACATACGAAGAGAAGGCATTTTACGATATTCTCGTAAAAGTGCGTGATGAACACGGCTTTTCCTTTGCAGACGAAAAGTGTATTTCTCTGGCAAAAGAAATCAAGAAACTTGTGGATGACAAAGTTCAGTATGCTGATTTCTTTAATCGCGATGATATAAAAAATCAGCTGAATATGGATTTGACGGTTCTGCTCTATAAAAATGGATATCCGCCTGAATGGGACGAAGAAGTATTTAACAAGGTTATGGAGCAGGCAGAAAATTTCAAAAAGTATAACGGATAAACTTAATTCGGAGGAAGTATGGCTGGAAAAGATAATAAAAATGCGCTGACGGGAGCGTTTAATGAGGTTGTCGGCATTATAGAGAAGGCGCGGGAAAGGGCGTATCGCAAGGTCAATGAAGAGCTAATTCTCATGTACCGCGACATCGGCAAGTACATAAGCGAACACGCGGAGAATGCAACCTACGGCGATTCCTTTGTCGATGGGCTTGCTGACTTCTTTGCAAAGAACTATCCCGACTTAAAAGGATTCACCCGCCGCGGGCTGTATAGGATGAAGCAGTTTTACGAGCTCTATAAGGACGACGAAAAAGTGTCACCGCTGGTGACACAATTGAGTTGGACGCATCACCTCATAATAATGTCGGCTTGCAAGAGTGCCGAAGAACGCCTGTTCTATATGACTTTGTGCATTAAGGAACGTTACAGTAAGCGCGAATTGCAACGGCAGATAGATAGCGGATATTATGAGAGGTATATGCTCTCGCAAAAGCCCACAACACCTGCCATTGCTGAGGCGAAGAGGGCGACAGGCAATGTATTCCTCGATACTTACACGCTCGATTTCCTCGACTTGCCCGAAAGTGTTTCCGAGCGCGATTTTTCCTCGGCTATCGTCAATAACCTCAAAAATTTCATTTTGGAAATCGGCAAAGATTTTACGTTCATCGGTCAGGAATACCGCGTGCAGGTCGGCAACCACGACTATTTCATAGATTTGCTGTTCTTCCACCGTGGGCTATCCTGTCTTGTTGCGTTTGAACTTAAAATTGGTGAGTTCAAGCCCGAATATGTCGGCAAAATGAATTTGTATCTCGAAGCTCTCGACAGAGATGTCAAGAAGGATAACGAAAATCCGAGCGTCGGCGTTATTCTTTGCGCCAGCAAGGACGACGAAGTCGTTGAATATGCGCTCAGCCGAAGCCTTTCGCCGACATTGGTATCGGAATACAGGCTGAAACTTATAGATAAAAAGCTGTTGCAGCGCAAACTCAAAGAGTATGTGGAGCTTGCAGAAATTTCAGAAAAAGGCGACGAGGAATAAGTCACTTGGTAAAACTTAAAACTATTCGAGGGCGCAGGAGCGGTATGCTTTTGCGCCTTTTATAGTTGACGAGTGGAAAACTATATGCTATAATACAAACAAATGTTTGATATTTTACGGGTGTGATATGGCTGAAAAGCGTAAAAGGAGAACTTGGAGAAAGAATAATCAGGGCGAGCCGGGGGATAAAACCGTTCACAAAAATAAGTACGGGTTTATCGAGATTGAAAACCCAATTTACTATAACAACAATCTTTATTTCTCTCCGCCTGAATTTTTAATGCGCAAGCCCACGCCCGAAGAGCGCAGGGAGATTGTAATCAACTACATAATAAAACACAGCGGGCAAAAGATTGATATTGCAAAGCTCGCTCAAAAACTTGCCGTATCAAAGCGCACGATACAGTCGCTGCTGAGCAAACTTAAAGCCGAAGGGCTGATTGCGATCGAACCTACTTTTGATTCCTTCGGCTATCAGGGGCACAATAAATACAGTTATATCGGTCCGCCCGTTGAAAGATATGGCTCAGGCTTAACGATAGGGATGTTATACGACCCGAAGAACAGGGCAGGATTTCGCGATTGGGATTGGGATGAATTCAGCTTTAAATATAAGGGACTTTACGACCTTGATGACCTATACGATGCTAAATATACGCGCCGAATAACGCGGGCGAAGTTCATTGAGTCACGCGGAGGCGACCCTTCGTGTTGCATAAGCAAGCCGCGGTATATCGCCATAAGATACAGCCATTTTATAAAAAGTAAGCCCGAAGAGAGGCAGACGCCTGAGGAATACATCAGAATAAATTATATCACGGGCGAGAAATATGACTGCAGGCCGGGCAGTCTGTCCGCTGATGGAACGAAGAAATTTAAAATAGATTTTAACCGCCCGCTATTTTTATTTGCCTTGTTCGGCATACCGTTTGCCTGCGAACTTGAAGGCAGCGAAGACGACCCGAAGATAAATATTTTCCACGCGAAGACGGAAGAGGAGTACGGGCAATTTTCATATTGGGGTGCAAATACGCTTCACTTTGTGTGGGATGCGGAGGACGGCAGGGACGAGCATCTGAACATAACGGGTGAATTTACAAGTAAATAAAATCAGTGTACGGGAAGCCGCGCAGATGACTGCGCGACTTCTTTGCATAAAGAATTTAAAAAAATTTACTCAAGATAGGGGTGAAAATTCACAAAGTTATATGAAGGGAGCGGAAGATTTATTCCTTTAATTTTAAAATGGAGGTGACTAAATGTAAGACCTATCAGGGGCTGCGCCGCAGAGCCTGCAATCTTCGGTAAAACAAAATAAGGAGGAATATATTGGAACAATTTACTTTTTACGACATTTACTATGACGTCATATCGCAGTTGGAGGACGACGAGGCGGGCAGATTTGCAAAGCGGATTTGTAATTATACGTTCAACGGCGTGGATAGTCAGGGCAAGACAGAGAACGAAAATTGCTTCTGGGAGATAATCTATCCCACGCTGAACGACGCGACCGCAATAGAAAGGCAAGATAAAAAGCCCTACTATCTCAACCGCAAGATGAAGCATTTCACCTTCTCAGCGGCATACGCGCGCATGCTGAACACACTCAAAGACAACGCAAGCGCAGGGCAATTTGTAAAAGCTATGTGTGATTATATGCTCGAAGGTGTCGAACCCACGGAACTCAAACCGCCCGTTGACTCTTACTTCAAGTTGTTTCGCAAAAGCCTTGATTTGAGCAAAGTGCGAAGCGAGAGCGGACGCAAGGGGGGAAAAGCTAAAAAGAAAACCGAGGACAAGCCGCTAAATTTTGCAGAATTTCTCGTACTCAACCCACAAATCAAAGACGACGTGTACAGCGAAAGGTTGAAAGAGGGCGTTGATTGGATGGCGCTCAACCACGCGATACATAAGAGCGAAGAGTGGAAATCGGAGACAAGTCTTTATAGAATAATCAGCAACCGAAGTGCGATAATCGGCACATAGTATAGGGGTAATCAGAAAGCAAAGAACAACCAAACGTGCAAGCAAAAGTTTTAAAACTGTGGTACAAAAATTGGGATTTTTGCAAGCAGGATAAGGAAGGTGGGATAAATGCCACCTTCGACAGATTTTGCTTGCGCAAATTTTGCGGGAAACCCGCCAAAACTATTGCCTAGATATAAACATTTAATCAGCAAAACAAAGTGGTTGCTAATTTTAAAAATTTAGGCAGTGAGTCGCAGAGTGGCGACTACAATGCAAAATAATTCTGCGTGACGTTGCGCAGGGAGAGAAAAATTAAAAAACTTCTGCGGCATACGGTTCAGAAAAAGTGCCGAAGTGATATGCTCCGTCAGAAGTAAAAAATTATATAGAAGCGCCGTGAATACGGAAAGGAGAACTATAGAAAAAAACAACGAATAAATTTTAAGGGGAAAATATTACGGAAAACAAATGCAATGAAAGGGTTGCGCGATACAGCATACAGCTTTCAATGTTGAGAACACTGTTATCGTGCGGATTGATATCTAAGGAGGAATACAACGCGATTAAAAAAGATCTTATGAATGATTATGGCGTCAGGTCAGATTTGACCGCTTGACAACAAATAATAGTTAGTGTATAATACACGCTATAAAGTTAATACGATTTTTTATGAAAGGTGAATGATGAATGTTGAAGTAATTAAAGGCAATAATCGTGTTTATGCCCGCAGAAAAGGTGGCAACGCGAAGGGAAAACTGCGTGTAGCTGCCTATTGCAGGGTGAGCACGAACGACGAAGACCAGCTAAACAGCTATCGTTCGCAGGTTACATACTATACAGAGCTCATAAAAAAGAAAGACGATTGGCTGTTCGCCGGAATCTACGCCGATGAGGGTATTACGGGTACGCAGGTTGCCAAGCGCGAGGAATTCCAAAGGCTCATCAACGATTGTATGAACGGCGAGGTGGATTTGGTCATAACCAAGTCAATTTCGCGTTTTGCAAGGAATACTCTGGACACGCTGAAATATGTGCGTATGCTCAAAGAGAGGAATATTGCCGTATTCTTCGAGGAAGAGAACATCAACACGCTGACGATGGACGGCGAGCTTTTGCTCGTCGTCCTGAGCTCAGTCGCCCAGCAGGAAGTGGAGAACATATCTGCCAATGTCAAAAAGGGCTTAAAGATGAAGATGCAACGCGGTGAAATGGTCGGCTTTCAGGGCTGCCTCGGATACGACTATGACCCCGTAAGCAAATCCATATCCGTCAACGAAGAGGAAGCGGAGATTGTGCGCTACATTTTCAGAAGATATATTGAAGGTGCAGGCGGCAGCGTCATTTCAAAAGAGCTACGAAATCTCGGCTATAAAACCAAGCGCGGCGGCACGGCTTGGCCCGAATCTACGGTTATAGGCATTATCAAAAACGAAAAATATAAGGGCGATTTGCTAATGGGCAAAACTTTTACCGTTGACCCCATATCAAAGCGCAGACTTGCCAATTTTGGGGAAGAGGACAGGTATTATCTGGCTGACCACCACGAGCCGATTGTTTCGGAAGAAGTTTTTGAAAAGGCGCAGGAAATATTACACCGCAGAAGCAATCCTCGTAAGACCGACGGCGAGAAACGCGAAATTTTTACGCGCAAGTACGCTTTCAGTTGTCTGATTAAATGCGGATTTTGCGGCGGAACGCTCACGCGCAGATGCTGGCACAGCGGAACTACTCACAGCAAAGTTGTGTGGCAGTGCGTCGAAGCTACTAAGGGCGGAAAAAAATTCTGCCCCGACAGCAAGGGCGTGGAGGAAGTGCAGATTATGAAGGCGTTTGTCGAGTCATATAAACTGCTCTGCGAAAATGCCGACGGAGTGTTGGAAGAATTCCTTGCGCGTGTTGAAAAGAATCTTTCGGAAGATAATTCTTTAAAACAGCTCGAAAAAGCTAAACGCGATGTCGCCGCGCTCGAAGGGAAGAGGGCAAAGCTCGTCGATATGAGGCTGGACGAAGTTTTAATTAAAGAAGATTTTGAGTTGAAATATTCAGAGCTGTCTGCTAAAATAGAGGTTGCCAAAGCTGAGCTCGCCCAATGCGAGGAAGCGGCAAAGGTTTACGGCAACGTCAGGGAGAGAATAGCGGTATTCCGCAAGACGCTGGAAGAACACGCCGTGCTTGAAGAATTTGACAGATACGTCTTTGAAAGCATTGTCGAAAGGGTAATTGTCGGCGGCTATGATGAAGAGGGCAACAAAGACCCCGAACTTATAACTTTTATCTATAAATCTGGCTTTAAGGACAGCCTGACATCGCACGATTTCAGAAGTCCGCGCAAAAGCTATGCCGCCCGTAAAGAATCGTATCACTCGTCGGAATACGAGGGCGAAGATGCGTATCAAAAAGGCAGCGGCGACACATGTAGAGACACTGGTACTGCTTTCCAAAAAAAAGCCTGACAGTCATATCGTAGT
>ERZ1090864.944-NODE-947-length-14595-cov-6.696217_pt1 | contig 14595 bp, 13 predicted proteins | sample MGYA00478479_ERZ1090864 | MGnify/ENA primary metagenome ERZ1090864 (study PRJEB33644, sample SAMEA5815743) | chicken gut metagenome | biome: Chicken; feature: Gastrointestinal Tract; material: Caecum | place: Ireland | collected 2019-01-01 | study: A study of the... | reverse complement strand
TAATAAGCTCTATAATATTAGAAGAAATGTTCGAATAGATTGGAAAATTCAGTTGCGGCCATATGGAAAATCTGCTATAATCCAAAGAGGGGTGATGAAATTTGGCATTTACAGACGCGGAAAAGCACCTGATTTTTGGTTTGTTTCAGTCCGTCCAGCCGCACCTGCGCAATCCGCGGGAAGGCTCCCTGGCGCTTGCGGGCGCGATGGACCTCATTCAGCGAGACTGCGCGGGACGATCTGCTCCATGTGCAGATGGCGGCGCAGTATGTGATTCATGGGCTGGACCAAATCATTCAAGCGAAAGACTGGAACAGCCCGCAGGAAAAGGCACATGTGTTGGATGGCCGCCAACAGGCACAGGCCGTCCTGGACAAAGCGGCACAACTCCTGGCGGCACAGGCGTAAGCCTGCGGCGTTTCCGAGCAGGCCGGGAAAAGGAGCGTTGAGAGCAATGGATGTCAAATATCTAGTTGTGTGTATTGTAGCGTTTGCTGTGGCGTTTTTGCTGATGGGGGTGAGCGCTTATATCGGCTATCGGAAGGAACAGCGCATCCCTGCAGAATGGTCGCAAAAGGACCGCGATGCGGTGCGGGCGCTGTGTCGCATCCATCATCTGGCGTGGTCGGCGTCAATTGCGCGGGAAAAGGATGGCAGGCTCTTCGTCCATGAGGGCGGCGCCAAGCGGCTGCAGCTGGAAACAACAAATTTCCCGACCATCCCGCGCGGGATGGATGTGCCGATGGTCGCTATTTTAAAGGAAACCCGGATTTTGCACTGGCGGCCGGAAGAACGCGCACTGGCGCAGTCGCTGCGCACCGCGCTGCCCGGGGAGGAAGCTGCGCTGGAGCGCACGCCTTCCGGCGATTTGATCCTGCACGGCGGCGACGGCAGTACAATTGCGATCGATGCGCGTCAGTTCCTGACCTTGCTTCCGGGCAACGTGATCCGGTTGGTGGATATTCCGGATGCATGATCGAAACGTATAGGACCTGTTGTGAAGTGATTTTTCAATTGCATCGACTTGAACAGAGAAATCCTTTTCGATATATGAAAATACGTCTTGAAACGGCTTGTTGTTGGCCGAATCAAGGCGTATTTTTGTGCGTCGTTTTCGCGGAAGGGCATTTTGTAACGCGCTTTTTGCTTTCCCAGCCTTTCGGCTATCTGCAAAGAAAGTGCGGTTCTGGGCTACTGTCCGGAAAGATGCAAGCGCTTGCAGGCGGGCGTCCTTGCAGAAAAAGCTTATAATTATACATGTTCATAGAATATTTGCGGTTTGTTGCTTTTCATGACCTGCATGCTGTGGTATACTAGAATAGTAGTTTCAAACGTTTTCTGCGCTTTTTTAGCGTATAGATGAATCGACAAGACTGGAGATGGTCAATCCTTATGATCGGTATCGAACAGCATATGCTCTGCGATGGCGTCCACTTCCGGAGCGTTCGAGATACAAAATTCAAAACCTTTCGCATTTCGGTGAATTTTCTGCTGCCTTTGCGCCGGGAAACTGCCGCTGCGAACGCGCTGCTGCCCTATCTGCTCACGCGTGCCAGCCGGGCGTACCCCGATTTTACGCAAATGAGCCAAAAGATGGATGCGCTTTATGGCGCCAACTTGAGCGGGGATGTCGGCAAATTGGGCGACTTCCAGGTTTTGACGGTGCAGGCATCCTGCCTGTCAAACGCCTATGCGTTGGCTGGAGAGGATCTGGTGGCGGAGATGACGAGCGTGCTTTGCGGGGCGCTGTTTGACCCGGCGCTGGAGGATGGCCTCTTCCGGGAGAACGACTTCCGCCAGGAGCAGCGCCAGACGTTGGAACAGATCGATGCGGAATTTAGTGATAAACGCGCCTGGGCGTTCAACCGCTGTGTTGAAGCCATGTGCGCGGACGAGCCCTATGGCATCAGCCGCTTCGGCGCGCGTGCGGATGTGGAAAAACTGACCCGCGAAGAGGTTACCAAGGCGTGGCACGAAATGTGCCGCACAGCGCGTGTAGAGATTTTGGTCCTGGGCAACTGTAATCCAAAGCCTGTGATCGATGCGTTCCGGGACGCCTTTTCCAGCCAGCCGCGCGCGTATCAGCCGGTCCAGACAGATGCCACGTACCAGCCGCCGCAGACGGTGCGTCGCGCAGAGGACTGCCAGGACGTTGTGCAGGGCAAGCTGGTGCTCGGAATGCGCCTGCCCATTGCCCGCACAGACGATCGTGTCCCGGCTGCGCGATTGATGACCAGCATCTTTGGCGGTACGCCGAACAGCAAGCTTTTTTTAATTGTGCGCGAAAAGATGAGCCTGTGCTACTATTGCAGCGCCGGCTATAATCCGATGAAGGGCCTGCTCTTTGTCCAGAGCGGCGTGGAATTCAGCAATATGGACAAGGCTGAGGCCGCAATTCTCGACCAACTCAAGGCTGTACAGGCGGGCGACTTTACGGATGAGGACATCCAGGCGGCCAAGCTGTCAATGCAAAATAATCTTTATACGACTGAGGATTATCTCGGTGCGCAGGAAAGCTGGTACTTGGCGCAGACATTGGCGGGCCAGATGTTTTCGCCTACGGAATATGCGGCGTTGATCGGCGCCGTCACGCGCGAACAAATCGTCGAAGCGGCAAAAGATGTGCAGCTTGATACGGTTTACAGGCTGATTGGCAAAAAAGAGGAGGCGGCACAGTGAATCTCATCAAAGAAGTGAAAAGCGACCGGCTGGGCGAATCCTATTTTGAGGTGCAGCACGCCGCAGGCCTGAAAATTATGATCTATCCGAAGCCGGAAAACCACTCGACTTATGCGATTTTCGGAACAAATTACGGCTCGATTGACAACACATTCCGCCGGTCGGACGAAGGAGAGGCCGCCACGGTGCCCAACGGCATCGCGCATTACCTGGAGCATAAGATGTTTGAAAGCGAAGACGGCGACGCCTTTGCCCGTTACGCAAAAACCGGCGCTTCCGCGAATGCCTACACCTCCTTTGACAAGACATGCTATCTGTTTTCCTGCGCGGCCAATGTCTATGATTCTCTGGAAATCCTGCTCGACTTCGTGCAGCATCCTTACTTCACGGAGAAGACCGTGCAGAAGGAGCAGGGCATCATCGGCCAGGAAATTCGCATGTATGACGACGACCCGACGTGGCGGGTGCTGTTTAACATGCTGGGGGGCATGTACCACAACCACCCGGTGAAAATCGACATCGCGGGTACGGTGGAGAGCATCGCACAGATCACCCCGGAACTGCTTTACCGCTGCTATCATACGTTTTATAATCTCAACAACATGGCGCTGTGCGTTGTGGGCAATGTGGAGGAAAATCGCGTGCTGGAGCTGTGCGACCGCATGCTCAAGCCTTCGGCGGATGTGCGCGTGGAGCGCATCTTCCAGCCGGAGCCGGAGACCATCGTGCAGCCGCGCATCTGCGCCAAAGGCAGCGTGGTCACGCCGCTGTTCTATTATGGCTTCAAGGAAAAGGCCACGCACCAGCCAACTGACCAACAGGAAGCTGCAACCGAAATTCTGCTCGAGATGCTTTTCGGTGAGTCTTCGCCCTTGTTCCGCCGGTTGCTCGACAGCGCCCTGATTAACGAAGCCAGTTTCAGCTATGAATATTTTAACGGACCGGGCTATGCCTGCGTGTTATTTAGCGGCGAATCCAAAAATCCGGACGCTGTGGCCCAGGCGATTTGCGGCGAGGCCGAAAAGGCGCGCCGCGAAGGCCTGGATCCGGCGGCTTTTGCGCGCGCCCAAAAGGCGGTATATGGCCGCATCATTTCCAGTTGCAATAGTGTGGAAACGATTGCCAACACCATGATCGGCGCGTCCTTTGCGGGCAGGTCGCTCTACGGTATGATAGACGCGGTGGCCCAGGCAACCTGCGAGCAGGTGGAGGCGCGGTTGCAGGAGCAGATGCTGCCTGACCGCGCGGTGCTGTCCATCATCGAGCCGGACTGAGCCGGGAAAGAGGGGGCACTTCTTATGTATCATGTGCAATTTCCGGGCCTGGGCATTTCGCTGACCATCCACAACGTCGCATTCCAGATCGGTTCGTTTCGCGTGTATTGGTATGGCATCATCATTGCGGTCGGATTTGTACTGGCGTTTCTTTATGCAATTCGCAGCGCCAAAAAGTTTAAGATTGACGCAGACAAGCTCATGACCTGCATCCTGGTGGGCATTGTGTGCGGCGTTATTGGCGCGCGGCTTTATTATGTGGCGTTTTATCCGGGCGATCTCTATATCAAAAATCCGTCGCTCATCTTCCGTATCCACGACGGGGGCCTGGGCTTTTATGGCGGCGCGATCGGCGGCCTGCTCGGCGGCGGCATCTGTGCGAAGGTTTGCAAGCTGTCACTGCCTGCGGTGTTTGACATCGCTTCGCTTGGGCTTTTGATTGGGCAGTGCATCGGCCGGTGGGGCAATTTTATCAACCAGGAGGCCTTTGGTACACAGACCGACCTGCCGTGGCGTATGGTCAGCGAGGGGACCGGCGGAGTGCCGGTGCACCCGTGCTTTCTGTATGAATCGCTATGGCTTTTGATCGGCTTCCTCTGGATTCACTTCTTCAGCCGCCGGCTGCGCCATTATGACGGCCAGGTTTTTCTGCTCTATTTGCTCTGGAGCGGCCTGGGCCGGTTCTGGATCGAGGGCCTGCGCACGGACAGCCTGCTTGTACCAGGCCTGCCGCTGCGCGTCTCCCAAGTGCTCGCCGCGGTGATGGTGGCGGTGGCCGTTGTGTGCCTGATTCTCTTCCGCAACCGGACCAAGCTTTTGGGCTGCGGCAGTCCGCGCATTATGGCGCTCAATGAGATTGTCGATGCCGTACCGGAGGAAATGATCCTGGAGCCTGCTGCAGAGGCGAAGACAGACCAGTCGGTAGATGTGCTTGCACAAAAGATAGAGCAGTCAAGTGATGCACCCAAAAATGAGGAACATTCATAAACTGCCTTTAGGGATGAACATGGATAAAAAGCGCAGATAGGAGGAAATGGGAATGGCTATTCGCATCGACGGCAAGGCAATTGCCGCAGAAGTACGCGCACGGGTGAAGGCGGAGGTCGCCGCCATGGAGGAAAACGGCGTCACGCCCGGCCTGGCGGTGGTTCTGGTGGGGGATGACCCCGCTTCACATACGTATGTCCGCAATAAAAATCGTGCCTGCAAGGAAACCGGCATCTACAGCGAGGTCCACGAGCTGCCCGCCACTACCACGCAGGAGGAACTGATGGCGCTTGTCGCCAGCCTCAACGCCCGTCCGGACATTGACGGTATCTTGGTGCAGTCCCCCCTGCCAGATGGCTTGGATGAGGACGCCGTCATCAACGCGATTGATCCGGAAAAGGATGTGGACGCCTTCCATCCATTGAATGTCGGGCACATCATGATCGGCGACTACGCGTTTTTGCCGTGTACGCCTGCGGGCATTATGGAGCTGTTGCATCATGAAAACATCACGGTCCAGGGCAAACGGTGTGTGGTGATCGGACGCAGCAACATTGTCGGCAAACCGATGGCCATGCTGCTGCTGCATGAAAGCGGCACCGTCACAATCTGCCACAGCAAGACCCAAAACCTGCCCGATATATGCCGCGAGGCGGACATCCTGGTCGCAGCCGTGGGCAAGCCGAAATTTGTGACCGCCGATATGGTCAAGCCCGGTGCGGTTGTCATCGACGTGGGCATGGACCGGGACGAAAATGGCAAGCTTTGCGGCGACGTGGACTACAATGCAGTGGAGCCGGTTGCCTCCTACATCACGCCGGTCCCCGGCGGTGTCGGCCCCATGACCATTGCCATGCTGCTTCAAAATACCTTGACCGCTGCCCGCCGACACAACCACCTGCCCGCAGACGGTCAACTGGAGTCCTGACTTTTATGGATATTCTGGACCGAATTCATTCCCCGGCGGATTTGCAGGATCTGGATTTGACACAACTCAATCAGCTTTGCTCGGAAATCCGCCGCCGTATCATCACAACGGTGTCGCATACGGGCGGGCATCTGGCCTCCAATCTCGGCACGGTGGAGCTGACCGTCGCTTTACGGCGCGTGTTCCCGCGAAAATGTGACCGAATCGTCTGGGATGTCGGCCACCAGGCTTATACGCACAAAATCCTGACCGGCCGCAACAGCCGGCTCGACACCATGCGCACGCGCGGCGGCATTTCCGGTTTTCCCAACCGCTTTGAAAGCGAGTGGGACGCCTTTACCGTGGGGCATGCCAGCACGTCGATTTCGGCGGCGCTTGGCATCGCGGAGGCAAAGCTTTTGCGCGGAGAAGAGGGCTATGTAATTGCGGTGATCGGAGACGGTGCGCTGACGGGCGGGCTGGCCTATGAGGGCCTGAACAATGCCGGGCGCTTCCCGAAGAATTTTATTGTGATTTTAAATGACAATAAAATGTCCATCTCCCGCAATGTCGGCGCCATGTCGCGCTATCTTGCGCACATCCGCACAAAACCCGAATATCTCAAGGCAAAGACCGACATTGAGTCGCTCCTTTCCGGGATACCGTGGATCGGCCATTCTGTGGCCAAGACGATTCGGAGCACGAAAAATGTGGTCAAGTCCTTGCTGTATAACAGTACTTTGTTCGAGGATATGGGCTTTTATTATTACGGCCCATTTGACGGCCACGACCTGCGCACGATGCTGGAGGTGTTGCAGAGCGTCCGTTCCATTGATCACCCGGTTTTGCTGCATGTGGTGACCGAGAAAGGGCGCGGCTATTCCTTTGCAGAGAAAAATCCAGGCGCCTTTCATGGCGTGGCGCGCTTTGACGTGAGCACTGGCAAACCCGAACACATGGGTGGCGAAAATTTCAGCAGCACGATGGGCGAATACCTGTGCGGTTTTGCCGAGCAAGATCCGTCCATTTGTGCGATCACCGCCGCCATGAAGACGGGCACAGGCCTGGAATCCTTCAGCCGCAAATTCCCCGCCCGCTTTTTTGATACGGGCATTGCCGAAGAACATGCGGTTACCTTTGCCGGTGGGCTGGCCAGCGCGGGGATGCTGCCGGTGGTCGCCGTCTATTCAACCTTTTTGCAGCGCGCTTATGACCAGCTGATTCACGACACGGCCCTGCAACGGGTGAAGGTTGTCTTTTGTGTAGACCGCGCGGGCATCGTGGGCGAGGACGGCGAGACACACCAGGGCATCTTTGACGCTGCATTTTTCAATACAATCCCAGGCATCACCGTGCTGTCGCCCTGCTATTTTGGAGAGCTTTATCAGGATCTGCGCCGCGCGCTGTATGAGATTCCCGGGCCGGTTGCGGTGCGGTATCCGCGCGGCGGACAGCCGTTTTGCCCGCTGAACTTCCGCCCTTCCGGCATGGACTGGGTGCGTTGGGGAAAGCAGCAGGCGCCTATAGCGCTTGTCACCTATGGCCGTCTGTTTGCCCAGGCATGCCGTGCGCAGCAGCTGCTGCGGGAAAGGGGTGTGGAAGTGGAAATCTTCAAGCTCAACCGCATCAAACCGATGCCGCTGGAGTCGGTTCAGGCGGCCTGCGGCAAGCAGGCGGTGTTTTTTTTTGAGGAGGGCATCTCGAACAGCGGCATTGGCGAGCACTTTGGCGCACAGCTGGCGCAGGCGGGCTTTTCCGGCCGGTTTGTGCTGCGTGCTATCACAGATTTTGTGTCGCATGCGACGCCGGATCAATGTTTGCAGGCGCTTGGCCTGGATGCCAATGGAATGGTAAAGACGATCTTGACGGAGTGGGAGCAGTGAGTGAGAAAGTAAGACTCGATTCCTTGGTTTATACGCGCGGGTTTGCCCAGAGCCGCGAGCGCGCGAAGGCCGTCATCATGGCGGGCGATGTGTATGTCAACAACCAAAAGTCCGACAAACCTGGAATGCTGGTGCCTGCGGACGCCCAGTTGGAGGTGCGCGGCGGGCTGCGCTATGTCAGCCGTGGAGGACTCAAACTGGAGAAGGCCATGGCATGCTTCCCGATTTCCCTGACGGACAAGACAGCCATGGATATCGGCGCGTCCACCGGCGGTTTCACGGATTGTATGCTGCAAAATGGCGCGGCGCGCGTCTATGCCATTGACGTGGGCTACGGCCAGCTGGCCTGGAAGTTGCGCACGGATGCGCGCGTGGTCAACCTCGAACGCACCAATGTGCGCTATCTGACAGAAGAGCAGGTGCCCGAACAGGTGGACTTTTTCAGCGTAGACGTTGCATTTATTTCGCTCAAGCTGGTGCTGCCTGTGGCGCGGCGCTTTCTGAAGGATGGCGGCCAGGCGGTGTGCCTGGTCAAACCGCAGTTTGAAGCGGGACGCGGCAAGGTTGGGAAAAAAGGCGTGGTGCGTGACCCGGCGGTGCATCGGGAGGTGCTCGAGGAGATTACGCAGTTTGTATTGGCGAACGGCTTCTCGATCCTGGGACTGACGTATTCGCCTGTGCGCGGGCCGGAAGGCAACATCGAGTATCTCTTGTATCTGGAGAAAACAGAACACCCGGAAGCGGTCCCCTTTTCTGTTGAAGCCGTGGTGGCAGAGTCCCACGCAGCATTGGATGGTGGTAGCAAATGATGTATGCCGCTGTACTGCCAAATTTAAAGCGCACGCATGCAGCCGCCGCGACAGTGGAAGTCATCCGCCGGCTGCATCAGATGGATGCCCTCGTGCTGATGCGCGCTTCAGACCGCGATCCCGTCTTTAAAGCGGACCGCTTTGAGACGGATTTTGCAGCATTGCTGAAGGCGTGCACCCTGATGATCGCCATTGGCGGTGACGGCACCATCATCCACGCAGCGCGGCACGCCGCTCAGGCGGACAGGCCCGTGCTTGGCATTAATACCGGGCATTTGGGCTTTGTCGCGGAATTGGAGCCGAATGAGCTGGATCTGTTGGCCTTATTGGCGAAAGGGCGCTATAGCGAAGAAAAGCGCCTGCTTTTGCGGGCGACATTCCGGGATTCCAGCGGCAGGCAGCGGCAGGCGGAAGCCATCAACGACGTGGTGCTCACGCGCGGCGCCACGACCAAGATTCTGGATTTTGCCGTCCGCTTCAACAACACGGAGCTGGCGCATTATCGGGCGGACGGGCTGATCTTTTCCACGCCGACCGGCAGCACAGCCTATTCGCTTTCCGCGGGTGGACCCTTTGTAGCGCCAGACATTGACTGCATGCTGCTTACGCCAATTTGCCCGCATTCTCTGATGAGCCGGCCGGTCGTGGTCGGTGGGGACGCCCGCCTGACGGCGCAGGTCACTTCCCGCAGCGGCGGGGACGCTTATCTGACGGTAGACGGCGACGATGCACTGACGCTTTCGCCCGGCACCACAGTGGAGGTACGGCGGTCGCCCTTTACCGCGCGGCTGATTAAATTGAAAAAAGACAGCTTTTATACCATTATCAACCAGAAATTTGCGGAAGGGAGAGAATGACCGTGAAAACACGGCGGCACGCGAAAATTCTGGAGCTGATCAGCCAGTATGACATTGACACGCAGGAGGAGCTTTTGCGCCGCCTGCGTTCTGCGGGCTTTGACGTGACGCAGGCGACAGTCTCCCGAGACATTAAAGAGCTGCGTTTGGTGAAAGCCCTGTCCGCAGAGGGCAAGTACCGCTACTCGACTGGCCGGGAAGAAAACAAAGATGTTTCTGCCAAGTTTTATGCTATGCTGCAGGATGCGGGGGTTTCCGTCGCGAGTGCGGGAAACCTGGTGGTGCTAAAGACCTCTTCGGGTATGGCGCCGGCCATTTGCGTGGCGCTGGATTCCATGCATTGGGACGCGGTGGTCGGTACCATTGCGGGCGATGACACGATTTTTATGGCTGTGCATACGGCGGAGGCCGCACAGCAGCTCGCCGGCGAACTGAACCGGATGATGGGGTGAGCGGATGCTGAACCAACTCTATATCGAGAATATCGCGGTGATTGAAAAGGCCAGCATTGAGTTCGGCCCGGGTCTGAACGTGTTGACAGGCGAAACAGGCGCAGGCAAATCGATGATGATCGACGCGATCCATGCGGTGCTGGGCCAACGGACCTCGCGCGAACTGGTGCGCACCGGTGCCAAGGGCGCATTTGTCAGCGCAAGCTTTACGGACGTGCGGCCGGCTGTCTGTAAAAAGCTCGAAAGCATGGGCTTCGAACTGGAAGAGGACGGCACGCTGCTGCTGCAGCGGGAAATTCGCAGCGGCGGCCGCACTGTCTGCCGCATTGGCGGACGCCCCGCGCCGGTTGCTGCGCTCAAGGAGCTGGGCGCGATGCTGCTGCAAATTCATGGCCAGCATGAAAGCTATGGCCTTTTGGCGCCGGAAAACCACCTGCAATATCTCGACCGAACTGGCGTGCCAAAAGCGCTCCGCGCAGCTTACCGGGAGGCCTATGCGCGCTGGAAGGGATTACAGGAGCAGCTTCGCGCGCTTCATCTGGATGAATCCGAAAAGCTGCGCCGCACGGATCTTTTGACCTATCAGATAGAGGAATTGGAGGCAGCATCAATCCAGCCGGGAGAGCAGGAGCAGCTGGCTGCGCGCCGGGCACAGATCCGCAATAGCGAACAGATCGCGGAAGCGGTGCAGCAGGCGGATATGGCGTTGACCGGCGGGGAAGAAGGGCTTGGCGCGGCGGATACCGTGCGCATGGCGTCGCAGGCGCTGGCCGGAATTGCACCGGTGCTGCCGGAGGCCGGCGCGCTGGCGCAGCGTCTGGAAACAATCGGATACGATTTACAGGACTGCGCTGAGGAGCTGCGCAGCTTGGGCGAGTCCAGCTATGACCCGCAGGAGTTGGAGGACATTGAAGAGCGCTTGGATTTGCTCTATCGCCTGTCCCTCAAATACGGGCAGACTGAGGAGGAAATGCTGGCGTATCTGGATGATGCTAAAAAGGAGCTGGAGCAGATCGCGCACAGCGACGAGGAACTGGCCCGGCTGCAGACGGAGAACGCTTCGGCGGAAAAAGAGTTGCGCAGCTATGGCAAGATGCTCTCGGATGCCCGGCGAAAGGCCGCGGAATCCTTTAGCACAGCGGTGCAGCAGGAACTTTCCTATCTCGATATGCCGGGCGTGGCGTTTTGCGTGGAGCAGGAAGAGACGGAGCCGGGCCCGACAGGCTGCGACCGGGTGCAGTTTTTGATTTCAGCAAACCCCGGCGAACCGCCGCGCCCGCTGGCGAAGATCGCCTCTGGCGGCGAGCTTTCCCGCATCATGCTGGCGATTCAGTCGGTGCTGTCCGCCGGCAACACGGCGGATACCCTTATTTTCGACGAGGTAGATGCCGGCGTTTCCGGCTCTGCAGCGCAGAAGATCGGCCGCAAGCTGCGCCAGGCCGCACAGGGCCGCCAGATCCTCTGCGTGACCCATCTGGCGCAGATTGCGGCTTTGGGCGACCGGCAGTATAAAATCGAGAAACATACGGACAACGGCCGAACGTTCACGCAGGTGACGCTGCTGGATACAAAAGGGCGCACGCAAGAGCTGGCGCGGATGATCGGCGGGACGCAGATTACCGAGCTGACGCTCGAAAATGCGGCGGAAATGTTGCGGCTGGGTAAGGCGGAGACAGACTGAGACGACAAACAAAGAAGCCAGGCAGCGGGTATTTCCCCGGTTGCCCGGCTGTTTTTTGTATCCAATTTTTGACCGCCTCAAGCTGCTGATAGAGCTGGGCCGTTAAAAAATACCCAGCCGCCCTTGGGCCGGAGGACGAGAAATTCCATAGTTTCGCTGTAAAGATAGGCTCGCACCGCGCCGTAAGCCCTTAAACTGGAAGTTGCCCAAAGCCGGCCAAGCCATTTGTTCGGACAGATGACAGATGCAGGAAAATATGGTATTATCCAAAGGAATCATACAAAGAGGCGGATCCATCGCCGCAGGAAACAGGAGGTTTTTGCAGGATGTTTCGAGAGATGCGTAGAAACCGTCAGGCGCTTTCCGATGTCGAAAATGAGGAGATCCTTCGGCGCGGAAGCTATGGGGTCCTGGCTGTGTCGGGGGACAATCAATATCCCTACGCCGTGCCGCTGAATTACGTCTATACCGACGGGAAGCTCTTTTTTCATTGCGCCAAATCGGGGCACAAGCTGGACGCCATTGCCCGCAACAGCAGGGTTTCATTTTGCGTTGTGGACCGGGATGAAGTCGTCCCCGCAAAATTCACAACGTATTTTCGCAGTGTCATTGTGTTCGGCAGGGCGCGGGTTCTGGAGGATGCACAGGAAAAGCGCCAAGCCATCGAGCAGTTGGCCGAAAAATATGTGCCGGGGGACGAAGCCGGACGTCTGCAGGAAATTGATCGCGCATTTTCCCGGCTGTGTATGGTGGAGATTGTGGTTGATCACATGACCGGCAAGCAAGCCGTCGAGCTGGTTCCGCCAAATTCAGCGTCCGATGGAAGGGCTTGACAGGCGCTGCATGAAACGGTATAATCCTAAAAGATAACACCGGAAAACGCCGGTGCAAAAGGCAATGATGGGAATCCGTAGGCAGGAAAGCGCGGCACAGAGAACCGGCGGCTGGTGAAAGCCGGGGCGCGCCCCTGCTGAAATTACCTCCCGGAGCTGCGGGCTGAATGCCTTTCGGGCTATTAGGCTGCGCCGTGTGCGCGCGTTAAAGCGCTGGGGTATTCGCAAAGGAGGACCCTTTGTGCATGTACCCGCGAGGCCGCATCCGTGAGGGTGCGGTAAACTGAGGTGGTACCGCGGAAATTTCCGCCCTCTGCAAAAAAAGCAGGGGGCGTTTTTATTTGCCCCCGAAAAATGTCTGGAGGAATCGAGAATGGGTGTGTACGAAGAACTGAAGGCGCGCGGCATTTTGGCGCAGGTGACGGACGAGGATGCAGTGCGCGACCTGCTGAATAACCACAAGACGACGTTTTATATCGGCTTTGACCCGACGGCGGACAGCCTGCACGTGGGCCATCTGATGACGATCCTGGTTATGTCGCGGCTGCAAAAAGCCGGGCACCGGCCGATCGCTTTGATGGGCGGCGGCACCGCGATGATCGGCGACCCTTCCGGCAAGACCGACATGCGCAAAATGCTCACGCGCGAGGAAATCGACCACAATATCGCCTGCTTTAAAAAGCAAATGGCGCCGCTGGTGGATTTCTCAGAGGGAAAGGCCATCTTGGCGAATAACGCAGACTGGCTTATGAATCTGAATTACATTGAATTTCTGCGCGACGTGTGCGTGCATTTTTCCGTCAACCGGATGCTGGCAGCGGAATGCTACAAGCAGCGCCTGGAGCGGGGGCTGACCTTCTTTGAAATGAACTATATGGTCATGCAGAGCTATGACTTTTATGAATTGCACCGCCGCTATGGCTGCAATCTGGAAGTCGGCGGCGACGACCAATGGAGCAACATCATCGGCGGTGTGGAGCTGATCCGCCGCAAGGACCAGCAGCCCGCCTATGGCGTGACGTTTGGCCTTTTGACAAACAGCGAGGGCAAAAAGATGGGCAAGACGGAGAAGGGTGCCGTCTGGCTGGACCCGAACAAGATGCGGCCATATGATTTTTATCAGTATTGGCGCAACATTCCGGACGCGGACGTGGACCGCTGCCTGAAATATCTGACGTTCCTGCCGCTGGAAGAAATCGAGAAAATGACGGCCGAGGGCGGCGCCGCGCTCAACCGCGCCAAGGAAAAGCTCGCCTATGAGGTGACGAAGATTGTCCACGGCGAGGAAGAGGCAAAGAAGGCACAGGAAGGTGCGCGTGCACTGTTTGGCGGCGGCACGGATACGGCCAATATGCCGACCAGCACAATTACAGAGGCGGACCTGCCGGACGGAAAGGCTTTGGTGCTGGACCTGCTGCAAAAAGTGGGCCTGCTGCCCAGCAAGAGCGAAGGCCGCCGCCTAATCCAACAGGGCGGCCTGACCATCAACGGCGAGAAAGTCACGGATGTGGCTGCCACCGTGACGGCTGCGGACTTCCCGGACGGCGCCATGATGGTGAAAAAAGGCAAAAAAGTGTTCCGCAAAATCGTGTTGGAAAGCAATCAATAAGCGAGTACAGATTCCATTCCCCCAAAGGTTATCTGGATATCATGCGCACAAAGCGGGTGGAACGGGCCGCCAGGCATCTGTAACCGTTCCGCATTTTCATAAAATCACCACATCTCCGCCGGGGGACGGGCCAACCGGAACAAGACGTTTCAAACAAACGGAAAGGAGGGCTTCCTATGCGGCTGCACCGCACCTATGCACTCTGGATCGCCCCGGCCGCTGTCCTGGTGCTCATGGGCGCTGTCCTGGCGGCTGGCGGGCTTTATCCTTTTGGCGGCAAGACCATTTCCTGGTGTGATATGAACCAGCAGGTCATTCCCCTGCTGATGAGCTTTCAGGAAATTGCCAAGGGGAATGCTTCCATGTTCCTGAACCAGCAAAACGCGGGCGGTATGGATTTCTGGGGCGTATTTTTCTTCTTTTTGGCAAGCCCCTTCACCTCGCTGACGCTGCTGGTGCCAAAAGGGGACCTTTACCAGTTCATGAACGTCTTGGTTGTCCTCAAAATGGCCATGGCCGCATTCACGGCAAGCGCCTTTTTCCAGGGGGCGCTGAGGCATCTGAATTGCATACAGGTGTCTTGCCTGTCCGTTATGTATGCCTGCTCGGGTTTTACGATGCTGT
>ERZ1090864.943-NODE-946-length-14595-cov-9.121114_pt1 | contig 14595 bp, 13 predicted proteins | sample MGYA00478479_ERZ1090864 | MGnify/ENA primary metagenome ERZ1090864 (study PRJEB33644, sample SAMEA5815743) | chicken gut metagenome | biome: Chicken; feature: Gastrointestinal Tract; material: Caecum | place: Ireland | collected 2019-01-01 | study: A study of the... | reverse complement strand
ATATAATAGTGATAGCAAGGGCAGGCGCGAAAGAAAAAGGATACCATCAGATTGAGAGCGCGCTCATCCACCTCGGGAAACTTCATAAAATATATAAATAAAATAAGGCTGCAGAAAAAAGCAGTCCTGAAAAAGGAAGTGGCGCGGATGAAACGGTTCCTGTTATGGCTGATCCGTTTTTACAGAAAATATTTATACGGTCTGAAAGGCTACAGTACGTGCAAGTATTATCCGACGTGTTCACAGTACGGGCTTGAAGCGATTGAAAAGTACGGCGCTTTCAAGGGCGGGGCCCTTGCCGTATGGAGGATCCTGCGCTGCAATCCATTTTCAAAAGGAGGATATGATCCAGTACCTTAAGGAGGACAAGTAATGGAAATTTACGGGCTTTTAGCTGTTGGCGGAGGAATCTACGACCTGCCGGTCATCAAGCAGATATCATGGGTGCTTGGCCAGGTCATGAACGGGCTTTATAATCTGATGAGCCTGATCGGGATCGATAATATCGGTATCAGCATTATCATCTTCACGGTCATTGTATATACGATCCTGATGCCCCTTACGATCAAACAGCAGAAATTTTCCAAAATGCAGTCAGTCATGCAGCCTGAACTGCAGAAGATCCAGAAAAAATACGCAAACAAAAGAGACCAGGCTTCCATGCAGAAACAGCAGGAAGAGATGAATCTGGTCTACGACAAATACGGAGTGAAGATGTCCAGCGGATGCCTGCCGTCACTGATGCAGATCCTGATCCTGTTCGGACTCTACCCGGTCGTTATGTATGTGCCGGAGTATGTAACAAAGGTAAGGAATGTATTCCTTCCTCTTGTGGAAAAGATCCAGGCTACATCAGGATATCAGGATATCATTGAGTCTGTGTCAAAGACAGTCGTTCCGAATATCAATTCATTTGACCTGACAAAGCCAAGCGAATTATCAACCGTGCTGTATAAATTCCAGTCTTCAACATGGGATGCGCTGGGAGATAAGATCCCCGGGCTTCAGGGGACGATCGACAAGACAGTATCTGACCTTGCGGGAATGAATAATTTCCTGGGGATCAACATCGGTACACATCCGTGGGAGCTCTTAAAAGACGCCCTCGCGGCAGCGTCAGTCATCGGCGTGATCCTGGCGGTCATCATCCCTGTACTCGCAGGTGTGACACAGTTTATCAGCGTGAAGCTTTCCCAGATGGGCGCTTCGGGAGCTATGCTCCAGGATTCGGATAATCCGATGGCAAGCTCCATGAAGACAATGACATATACAATGCCCCTGATCTCTGTTGTATTCGGTTTCACACTCCCGGCAGGTCTCGGCCTTTACTGGGTAGCCAGTGCAGCGGTGCGCAGCATCCAGCAGCTGGCAGTAAATAAGTACCTGAAAAAGAAGAGCGTGGAAGATATTATCGAAGAGAACCGCAAAAAGGCTCAGAAAAAGCGCGAGAAAAAAGGAACCTCAGCGGAAGAGATCAACAGGATGGCTACAAAGAGCACTAGAAACGTAGGAGTTTCTACTGCAAAGAAATCCACCGCTGATCCGGATAAAGAAGAAAAGATCAGGAAAGCACAGGAACTTGCAAAGAGTGCAAAACCCGGCAGCCTTACTTCAAAGGCCAACCTCGTAGCGCGTTATAACAGCGGACATAAGACAGAGGATACGGCTGAGGAGAAGAAAGAAGAGAAGGCTGAAAATACAAAAGGGAAAAAGAAAAAATAAGTTGTCTGTCCAAGAGCAGGTCAAATAGAAGAACTGCATATGAGAAAGGAAGGAATCGGGATGAAAGGTAGTATCAGAGTATCGGCAAAGACACTGGACGATGCGATCACAGAAGCATTGATCCAGCTCGGAGTAACAAGCGACAGACTTGAATATAATGTGATCGAAAAGGGAAGCGCGGGATTCCTTGGGATCGGAATGAAGCAGGCTGTGATCGAGGCCTGGAAAAAAGAAGAAAAGACAGAGGAGCCTGATATCTCAGATTTCAGGGAGGCTGTAAAAGAAGAGATTTCTTCCATCCTGGACGAGCCTGTGAAAAAGGAAGAGCCAAAAAAAGAGAAGAAAGAGCCTGTAAAAAAGGCAAAAGACAGACCCGCGAAAATGCCGAAAGAGAAAAAGGCTGAGGAAAAGAAGGAAGAGCCTGCGAAGCCGGCAAAAGAAGAGCAGGTGCTCGCAGAAGTCGAAGAGCAGACGATAAAAGCAGTAGAACAGTTCCTGAAGGATACCTTAAAGGCAATGGACATGGAAGTTGAGATCACATCTTCCATCGACGGGGACGGCGCCCTCTATGTTGATATGAAGGGGGAGCGTATGGGGATCCTGATCGGAAAGAGAGGCCAGACACTGGATGCACTCCAGTACCTGGCAAACCGTGTGGCAAACAAACACCAGGCAGGCTATGTAAGGGTTAAGCTCGATACAGAGAACTACCGCGCGAGAAGGGAAGAGACACTGAAACATCTGGCAAAGAACATCGCGCATAAAGTAAAGAGAAACAGAAGGCCTGTTGTACTCGAGCCGATGAATCCTTATGAAAGAAGGATCATCCATTCTGCACTGCAGTCTGATCCTTATGTGACAACACACAGCGAAGGAGAAGATCCTTACAGAAAGGTAGTAGTCACACTGAAAAGATAATCTAACTCGGAAGCGAAAGGACGTTTGACGCTTCACGGATACTTTCGTGAAGGAGCCAGCGTCCTTTTTTAAAACTGGCATCATGAGAGAGAAACTCTTGCCGGATACCCATGTACCGGAAGAGGATACGGAGTCTGGAAAGTTATGAAAAAAGAAACGATAGCTGCGATCTCCACAGGAATGACGAATTCCGGGATCGGGATCGTCCGCATCAGCGGGGAAGACGCATTTGCCGTTGCGGACAGAGTATACAGGGGAAAACAGAGACTGTCAGATGCAGAAAGCCATACGATCCACTACGGTCATATCATTGACAGCGGGGAAACTGTGGATGAAGTACTCGTCATGGCGATGAGGTCTCCCCGCACTTTTACAGGGGAAGATACCATAGAGATCAACTGCCACGGCGGGACCTTTGTCGTCAGGAGAGTGCTGGAAACAGTGCTGAAAAACGGCGCCCGCCCGGCAGAGCCCGGGGAGTTCACAAAGAGGGCATTCTTAAACGGTAAGATGGATCTGTCCCAGGCAGAGGCGGTCATCGATGTGATAAATTCGGAAAATGAGTATGCGCTGCAAAGCTCTTTAAGTCAATTAAAAGGAAGTATAAAAAACAAAATAATTGATATAAGAAATAAAATAATTTATCACACTGCGTTTATAGAATCAGCCCTTGACGATCCGGAACATATAGAAATCGACGGATATGCGGATACTTTACTGGAAGCAGCAGAAGAGATCATACATGATCTGGAAGAAATGATCAGCTCCGCTGATAATGGGAGAGTGATCCGAGAGGGGATCAACACGGTGATCCTCGGGAAGCCAAATGCAGGAAAATCATCCCTTCTGAATATGCTGGCAGGGCATGAGAGAGCGATCGTAACAGACATAGAGGGGACAACAAGAGACATCCTTGAGGAACAGATACGTCTCGGGGATCTGAGCCTGAATGTGATCGATACGGCGGGGATCCGTCAGACAGAGGATGTGATCGAAAAGATCGGGGTCGACAGGGCGATGGAATACGCGGGAAAGGCGGACCTTATCATCTATGTCGTGGACGCATCGAGGGAGATTGATGAAAATGACGAGAAGATCCTGCCTCTGATCAAAGATAAAAACACGGTGATCCTTCTGAATAAGTCGGACCTGGATACAGTAGTCACTGAAGAGATGATAAAAAAGAAGGCAGGTTCTATATGCTCCGGCTTCCCGGAAGAGGGAGAAACCAAAAAGGAAATCCCGGTCATATCCATTTCCGCAAAAGAAGAAAAAGGAATTGAAAAGTTAGAAAAGAAATTAAAAGAAATGTTTTTAAACGGAATAGTTTCTTTTAATAACCAGATATGTATCTCAAATGTGCGGCAGAAAAATGCTCTGGCAGACGCAGAGGAAAGTATGAAAAAGGTAGTTGAGAGTATCAATGCAGGTATGCCGGAGGACTTTTATTCCATTGACCTGATGGATGCTTATGAGGCGCTTGGAAGTATTACGGGAGAATCAGTAGGAGAAGATTTGGTAAATGAAATATTCAGCAAATTCTGTATGGGAAAATAGTGACAGGTATGATATCGCAGTGATCGGTGCAGGACATGCCGGATGCGAGGCGGCGCTGGCTGCAGCAAGGCTTGGGTTTCGCACTGTCATGTTTACTGTGAGCGTGGACAGCATCGCGCTCATGCCGTGCAATCCGAATATCGGGGGCAGTTCGAAAGGACATCTCGTCAGAGAAGTAGACGCCCTGGGAGGCGAGATGGGAAAGGTCATTGACCGGACGTTTATCCAGTCGAAAATGCTCAATAAGTCAAAGGGGCCGGCGGTCCATTCTCTGAGGGCGCAGGCGGATAAGGCGGATTACAGCAGGGCCATGAGGCAGGTACTTGAAGAACAGGAAAATCTGGACATCCGTCAGATGGAGGTTACGGATATCCTTACAGAGGACGGAAAAGTGACAGGAGTGCAGACCTATTCGGGATGCATTTATCCTTGTAAGGCTGTCGTGCTCTGTACGGGGACCTATTTAAGGGCAAGGTGTATTTACGGCGATGTGAGTATGCACACAGGGCCGAACGGTCTCCAGAGCGCGGATCATCTGACGGAGTGCCTGAAAAATCTCGGGGTAAAGATGTACCGGTTTAAGACGGGGACTCCGGCGAGGATCGCGAGAAACTCTATCGATTTCAGTAAGATGGAAGAGCAGAAGGGGGATGAGAGAGTTGTTCCCTTCTCCTTTACAACTGACCCGGAAAGCGTCCAGATCGATCAGGCGTCCTGCTGGCTTACTTATACAAATGAGAAAACGCATGAGATCATAAGGGAGAATCTGGACCGGTCTCCGCTTTTTTCCGGTGCGATCGAGGGGACAGGGCCAAGATACTGTCCATCGATCGAAGACAAGGTTGTAAAATTCCCTGATAAAAACAGGCATCAGGTATTTATCGAGCCGGAAGGACGGCATACAAATGAAATGTATGTGGGCGGGATGTCCAGTTCCCTTCCGGAAGACGTGCAGTATAAGATGTACCGGAGCGTGCCCGGCCTGGAGAATGCGAAGATCGTCAGGAATGCCTATGCGATCGAGTATGACTGCATTGACGCAAGGCAGCTTAAGAGCACTCTTGAGTTTAAAAATATCGAAGGGCTTTTCAGCGGAGGACAGTTTAACGGAAGCTCCGGTTACGAGGAGGCAGCGGCCCAGGGACTGATCGCGGGCATCAATGCCGCGCGGAAACTGCAGGGAAAAGACGGGATCGTCATTGACCGTTCCCAGGGGTATATCGGTGTCCTGATCGACGACCTTGTGACAAAGGAAAGCCATGAGCCGTACCGGATGATGACTTCAAGGGCGGAATACCGGCTTCTCCTGAGACAGGACAACGCGGATACCCGCCTGACCCGCATCGGATATGAGGTGGGGCTGATCAGTGAGGAGCGGTATCAGAGACTGCTCGAAAAAGAGCGGATGATCGAGGAAGAGCGGAAACGTGTCGAGCATACAAATATCGGTACTTCCCCGAAAGTCAGGGAAGTGCTGGAACGATACGGAAGCACGCCCCTGAGCTCCGGGACAACGCTTGCCGAGCTGATCCGCCGGCCGGAACTTTCCTATGAGAAGCTCCGGGAGATCGATGAGGAGAGGCCGGAACTCCCTCATGACGTACAGGAACAGGTGGACATCAATATTAAATATGACGGCTACATCAAACGGCAGATGCGCCAGGTAGAGCAGTTTAAAAAGCTGGAGAATAAAAAAATACCGGAAGATATCAATTACGATGAAATACAGAGCCTTCGGATCGAAGCAAAGCAGAAACTGGATCAGATCCGGCCCGCTTCCATCGGACAGGCGTCCAGGATATCAGGTGTATCCCCGGCGGATATATCAGTGCTGCTTGTGTATCTGAAAATGTCATAAAAGTACAAGCCGTAAACAGGGAGATATATCCCCAAAACGCAGACTTGTGCAAAGAGTCAGAATCTTAGTAATGATAAAAAGTCAGGATTGGAAATATGGATAAATTTGCAGAAGAATTAAAAAAGACAGGGATTACTCTTACAGAGAGACAGAGAGAACAGTTTGACCGATATTATGAACTTCTCGTCGAGCGCAATAAGGTCATGAACCTTACAGGGATTACGGATTATGACGAAGTGAATCTAAAGCATTTCACAGATAGTCTTACAATTGTAAGATTAAAAGATATGTCAAAGATATCTACTCTCATCGATGTCGGGACAGGCGCTGGATTTCCGGGAATACCGATAAAGATCGCGTTCCCGCATATAGAAATAGTCCTGCTTGATTCGCTGAATAAAAGACTGAAATTTCTTGATGATGTGATCCGGGAGCTTGATCTGGAAGAAATAAGGACACTGCACGGCAGGGCAGAAGATTACGCAAAAAAAGCAGAATACAGGGAAAAATTCGATCTGTGCGTGTCCAGGGCAGTGGCAAATCTTTCCACACTTAGCGAGTATTGTCTCCCGTTTGTAAAAAAAGGCGGTTCATTTGTTTCTTATAAAAGCGGTGAAGCGGATGAGGAGATAAAAACGTCAGAAAACGCGGTCAACATACTCGGAGGGAAAATAGAAAAGATAGAAAAATTCATGCTGCCGGATACAGATATCGGGCGGGCACTCGTACAGATCGATAAAGTAAAGAATACGCCGGGAAAATATCCGAGAAAAGCAGGAGTGCCGGCAAAAGAACCGCTTTAAGCCTCATTCCGAAGTCACCTCAACCACCCATATCCCCGCGCTGAAAAGTGTTCGAGAAAGGCGCTTCGCTGTTTTCTGGTTTACTCAAGCCGGAAGCCCCCGACAAATGCAGCGTTTAAAAACGTAACGAGAAGGGAACTCTCCCGGCAAAAGATACCCTCTCCCCAACCGGCAGAAACATACAGCAAGAGACGAACTTTTCCGCCAAACGATAAAATCCCCCTTGCTGGCAGAATTCTATAACAAGAGAGCCCCAGCTTGCTGGGCCAAATCGAACGGCTGACCCTCTCCCGGAAGTCCGCGTCACCTTCCGTCCGATAAAAATTCCTGTTCCGCCGCTGAAGCTCCCCTCTCACCCACCTTTCGAAATCCTGCATTTGTCTGCGGGGCCTTCCGATCGGATGCGCGCAGAAAACCGGCCCCCTTTGATGCACCTTTCGCGGCGGACGGGGATATGGCGACGGTGACTTGGAGTAATCTGCCGGAAAGACTTAAAGGGAGAAAGCGTGGCGTTAATTGTCCGGCGGATGCCTGAGGCGGAGCCGAATCTTCCGCCGGACAATTGCTTTTAGCCATGTTTTCTCCCTTTTACGTCTTTACCAGATTACGGAACCGGAACCTGAGCCATATCCCCGTCCGCCGCAAAAACCTCCTGAATTATATAGAAGGTTTTCGTACGGTTTTGCCAATAAGATGGTTCCCCACACAAATACAGATTTCTACTCTTCTTCGGAAAAGAGTATCTGTATCTGTTCTATGAATTCTTTCGGCTTTTCCACATGTGGAAGCTGTTTTGTCTCATCTATCCCCACTATTTCAATAGAAGGAAGCTGATTTTGGTATTGATTTGCTGATAATGTATTTTCCGGGTTGGAATTTCCCACTATAATAAAAATACTGTTATTTAACTTACTTAGGCAGCACAAGATGTTTGCGTTTGTAAATCTTGATTTTTTGCAGGCATAAAGATATTTTGAATGAGCTTTATGCTTGTGGGAAGATTCAAAGCAGGTTAAAATATCTTTCTCATCTACCTTATTATGATCGTAAAAATATGAAGAAACAAATTTTTGAGATATTGTTTTCTTATTTACACTCATATTATAGATAAAAGTGCCTATTATAGGTGCTGACAAAAGATATTTAACTGTCTTTGTACGCTTTGTAGGTATTTTGGCAAGTGATACAAGATTCTGCGGGTTGATCATAGCCACTTTATTAATGATCGTATCATCATTAGAGCATGCCATCAGTACAAAAGGCGATGAATCTCCGGAAACAATGACATCAGTCTTTTCCCCTATAACGTGTTTGATAAAATCAGTTATCAACTGTACATATAAAAAGTTCGTATAAGTCAGGACAGGATGATCTGAGCATCCGCATCCTAAAAGATCAAGAGAGTAAACAGTATATGTTTTTGCAAGCGATGATTCTATTTTATCCCACTCATGGGAAGAAGAACATACATCAAGGTTGTGCACAAGGAGAAGCGGAGAACCGGAACCTTTTTTCTTATAAGCAATCTTTCCAAATCTCCATTCATAATATTCGTAAGTCTCTTCATTAAGCCTGTTGTCAGCTGTTGCAATATAATTAAAAAGTCGGTTTACAACATGCATTGTACCGAGTGCTGTCCCGATAAATACAGCTGCTAAACTGATATTTTTTTTCCAACTCACAAGTATTCACCACCCTTTTTTGTTTTCTATTATTTATTATACTACATGGGTAAATTCAATTCAAGAATAGCTAAATGTTTCACGTGAAACATTTGGCTGAATATTAAACCGATAATATTTTTCCGTTACATCTGGATTTTGTTCGTTTGTAGTAAGTTGAAAAATGTGCGAATGTGTTATCATGTCATCAGGTGAATTAACAATGTTTCACGTGAAACATTAATGAAAAATAGATAAAATAATGTTTCACGTGAAACATTTTATAGATTAATAAATTGAAAAGTGTTATAATGAATAAGTATCTGAAAAAGAGGTTTTGTGAGGAGGCAAAAATGGGGAGAATCATTGCGATTGCCAATCAAAAAGGAGGAGTAGGAAAGACGACTACTGCCATTAATCTTTCTGCTTCTCTTGCGAGTATGAATAAGAAAGTCCTTGCGCTTGACATGGATCCTCAGGGAAATATGACGAGCGGACTGGGCGTTGATAAGGACGAGGCAGAAAAAACGGTTTATGACCTTATTATAGGCAATGCCGGGATTGAAGAATGTATTTGCAGAGATGCTTTGGAAAATCTCGATGTACTTCCTTCGAATATTAATCTCTCCGCCGCAGAAATTGAATTGATAGGCGTTGAAAATAAGGAATATATTTTAAGAAGTGAAGTTGAAAAAATAAAAAATGATTATGATTTTATTGTAATAGACTGTCCGCCGGCGTTAAGTATGCTGACTATAAATGCAATGACTACCGCTGACTCGGTGATCGTACCGATACAGTGCGAATACTATGCACTGGAGGGATTGAGCCAGCTGATACATACAATAGAACTTGTACAGGAAAGATTGAATCCTGAGCTCGAAATAGAAGGCGTTGTGTTTACTATGTATGATGCCAGAACGAATCTTTCATTACAGGTAGTGGAGAATGTCAAAGATAATCTTAATCAGAATATCTATAAGACAATTATCCCGAGAAATATCAGACTGGCTGAAGCGCCAAGCTATGGCATGCCGATCAATCTCTATGACCCAAGATCAACAGGGGCGGAAAGCTATATGCTGTTAGCGGAAGAAGTTATTCATAAAGGAGAAGAATAGTTATGGCGGCAAAAAGAAATGGATTGGGAAAGGGATTGGACAGTCTTATCCCGGATAAAAAGGTGAAACCTGCAGTTTCAGATAAAACAGAAGGAAAAGAAAAAAAAGAGGAATCCGGTAAAAGCGGTGAAATCCTGGTGAAGATCAATGAAGTTGAACCGAACCGTGAACAGCCGAGAAAAGATTTTGATGAAGATTCTCTTATGGAATTAGCTGACTCTATCAAGCAGTTTGGAATTCTCCAGCCTCTTCTCGTACAGAAGAAAAAAGATTATTATGAAATAATTGCCGGAGAGCGAAGGTGGAGAGCAGCAAAGATCGCAGGGATAAAAGAGGTTCCTATTATCGTTAAGAATTATACGGATCAGGAAATTGTGGAAATCTCTCTTATCGAAAATATCCAGCGGGAGAACCTTAATCCGATCGAAGAGGCGATGGCATACAAGAGACTTCTTGAAGAATTCAACCTGAAACAGGATGAAGTTGCCGAGAGAGTTTCTAAGAGCAGGACTGCTGTTACAAACTCAATGAGGCTTTTAAAATTAAGCTCCAGAGTACAGCAGATGATCGTAGATGATATGATCAGTACCGGACATGCACGGGCTTTGCTCGCGATCGATGATGAAGAACAGCAGTATATGCTTGCAAATAAGATCTTCGATGAAAAACTGAGTGTCAGGGAAACAGAAAAGCTTGTTAAAGCATTGAAAAATCCTAAAAAAGAAATAAAGAAAACAATGGTCGAACACACGTTTGTGTACGAGAATCTGGAAGAGCAGATGAAAAATATCATCGGAACAAAAGTAAGTGTGAATCCAAAAGCGAATGGAAAGGGTAAAATAGAGATAGAATATTATTCGGAAGAAGAATTGGAACGTATCTATGACCTGATCATGTCGATCCATGCGAAATAGTCAGGTCAGTAAAACCGGGGAGTTGTATGATTAAAAGGAGATGTAGGAAAGAATGGATGGGATATTGGGCAGTTTAGGGATCGACCCGTTTTATATTTTTGTGGTCCTTTTTATAATGCAGATCATACTTATCATCCTGCTCGTACTGCTGGGTGATAAATATAAAAGACTGAAGAAAAGTTATTCCGTTTTTATGCGCGGCAAGAATGGAAAAAGCATCGAACAAACAATATTTAATAAATTTGAAGAACTGGAAGAAATCTCGGACCTGGTCAAGATCAATGAAAAGGAAATTGAAGATCTGAGAAAAAAGGTGGAATCCCATTATCAGAAAGCTGGGATCGTAAGATATGATGCATTCCATGAAATGGGAGGAAATCTGAGTTTCGCCCTGACTATGCTGGATGAAAATGATAATGGATGGATCTTAAACGCCATGCACAGCCGGGAAGGCTGCTATACTTATATCAAAGAGATCGTAAGAGGAGAAAGCTATATCGAACTTTCAGAAGAGGAAAAGCAGTGCCTTGAAAAAACGATCTATCAGGAAGAATACGATATAAAAGACATGGAAAAATAAAAGAAATGAGAGGATAAAAAAGTGTTAGACATTAAATTTTTAAGAACAAATCCGGATGTAGTAAAACAGAATATCAAAAATAAATTCCAGGATGAAAAGCTTCCTCTGGTGGACGAAGTGATCGGACTGGATAAGAGAAACCGTGAGATCAAGCAGGAAGTGGAGGCTCTCCGCGCTGAAAAGAATAAAGCGTCCAAACAGATCGGGGCCATGATGGCTCAGAAAAAGTTTGAAGAGGCGGAAGCACTCAAGAAAAAAGTGGCAGAGAGCGCAGGACGTATCGATGAATTGTCCGCAGAGGAAAAAGATGTAGAGGAAAAGATCAAAAAGATCATGATGACGATCCCTAACATCATCGATCCGTCTGTGCCGATCGGAAAAGATGACAGTGAAAATGTCGAGCTGGAAAGATTCGGAGAGCCGGTGGTACCGGACTTTGAGATCCCGTATCACACAGAGATCATGGAGTCCTTTAACGGGATCGACCTTGACAGTGCGAGAAAGGTCGCGGGAAACGGATTTTATTATCTCATGGGAGATATCGCAAGACTGCATTCGGCTGTGATCGCATATGCAAGAGATTTTATGATCAACAGAGGATTTACCTACTGTGTACCCCCGTTCATGATCCGCAGCAATGTAGTGACAGGGGTTATGAGCTTTGCAGAGATGGATGCCATGATGTACAAGATCGAGGGAGAGGACCTCTATCTGATCGGTACGAGCGAGCATTCTATGATCGGCAAATTTATCAATACACAGCTTACGGAAGATGAGCTCCCGCAGACGCTGACCAGCTATTCACCGTGTTTCCGCAAGGAGAAAGGCGCGCATGGAATCGAAGAGAGAGGCGTATACAGGATCCATCAGTTTGAGAAGCAGGAAATGATCGTTGTATGTAAGCCGGAAGAAAGCATGGACTGGTATGACAAGCTCTGGAAGAATACGGTAGACCTCTTCCGCTCTATGGATATCCCGGTAAGGACACTGGAGTGCTGCTCGGGAGACCTTGCGGACCTGAAAGTGAAATCCGTGGATGTGGAGGCATGGTCTCCGCGCCAGAAAAAGTATTTCGAAGTGGGAAGCTGTTCGAACCTGGGCGATGCACAGGCAAGGAGACTTGGTATCCGCGTAAAAGGAGAAAACGGAAGCTATTTCGCGCATACACTGAATAATACAGTAGTCGCTCCGCCGAGGATGCTGATCGCATTCCTTGAGAATAATCTCCAGGCGGACGGCTCTGTCAGGATACCGGAAGTGTTGAGACCGTATATGGGCGGCAATGATAAGATCGTCCCGAAAAAATAGAGGCGGATACTCTCCGGGAAATAATTGTAGAAAGATGAAGGGCAGATGCATCAGTATTTAAAAGCAATCGGATTTGATAATATCAATACGAGATATGATCTGAAAGATCTTATGGATGATGTGGAGGCTGGATTTACACATCAGACGATCGTTTCATACAGGCCGGGGGAAGATTTCTGCGAGCTGCGCAGGGAGTATGGGCAGTGTGTCGGCGTTGCGATCTGCGGTGAGCTTGACGGCGATGACAATTTTTATCCGGATTATTATTTCCCCTATTTCGAGGGGAGCGGGATCAGTACCTACGCAGACATTGCCATAGAGAGGAAGATTGAAAAAGAGCAGTATGTGGGAATGTGCGAGGATTCTAAGATCGGGATCAGCCTGATCTTCACCCTGCAGAACGGGATCGAGTATATGAGAGAGCGGCAGGCCGGATTTACTACAGGAGTCACAACATCAGTCACATTGTCCGGTCTGGCTCTGTCCGGGATGATACTCCTGCCTGTCGTGAAAGATGAGCGGCAGCTAAAGAGTGAGCAGGCGGCGTCAGACAACAGAAAAATGCTGCTCAATGCAGCGAGGAACGGAGACCAGAGCGCGATAGAGACATTGACTCTGGATGATATTGATATTTATTCGCAGGTATCCAGACGCCTTGCGAATGAAGATGTTTTCTCCATCGTTGACACATATTTTATGCCTTATGGAGTCGAGTGCGACCTGTATTCCATCATGGGCGAGATACTTGCAGTCAGGCACAGGACAAACTCAGCGACAGGGGTGGAGTTGTACCAGATGAAGCTCAATGTCAATGAAATGCAGTTTGACGTATGCGTGCCGGCGGAGGAAGTCATGGGAGAGCCGGAGATCGGGCGGAGGTTTAAGGGCACGATCTGGCTGCAGGGGTATATCAATTTCTAAAGACCTTGTACTGATCGAGGTGAAGTATGAAAGTAACGATACAAAAAATAGCGGAAGCTGCAGGAGTATCCAGGGGAACAGTGGACAGGGCTCTCAACAACAGAGGGCGGATCGATCCTCAGGTTTCGGAAAGGATCCTGCGGATCGCAGATGAAATGGGATATGTTCCCAGAAGCCGCAGACAGACAGCTTCCAGGGGAAAACCCATTAAAATAGGCGTTGTAACACAACTTGCAGGATCGTCTTTTATGCTGGAAGTAAATAGAGGGATCCAAAAGGCGGCATCAGAGCTCAGAGAGAAAAATATCGAGCTGATCTTAAAAGAAGGAATGACAGTAGATGAAAAAGAGCAGCTCTGTTTTATTGAAGAACTGGAGTCTGAGGGGATCAGTGGTCTTGCTGTTATGCCGGTTGACTGTGAGTCTGTGAGGGAAAAGCTTGAATCTCTGTCAGTAGAGAAAAAAATCCCGGTGGTGACATTTAATTCAGATATTGTCGGGAGCAAGCGGCTCTGTTTTGTTGGTATGGACAACCGCAAGAGTGGAAGGACAGCGGCCGGACTGCTTGGCATGCTCACACGCGGAAAGGGAAAAATACTGATCATCACCGGTTACTTTAGTAATCATGTAGATAACCAGCGCGTGGACGGTTTTTTGGAAGAGGTAAAAAAAGAATATCCCGAGCTGGAAATCGCAGGAGTACATGGAAGCTTTGATGAAACAGCAGAGGTCGAAAAGATCATAGAGAATGTGATGACAAATATCGAGGGCATCACCGGGATCCTGGTAGTTTCCGGAGGGCAGGCCGGGGTAGGAAAGGCGTTTGAAAAACTGAAGCTGGATAAACGCCCTTATGTCGTGATCTATGACCAGACGCCAAAGAATGAAAAGGCGCTGAAAGATAATACGGTAGATTTTCTTATCGATCAGAACGGTTATGTCCAGGGGCATAAGCCGCCGCTTATCCTGGCGGACCTGCTGCTGAATGGGAAGACACAGAAAAAAGAGTTCCTGTTTACAGATATTATCATTAAAACAAAATATAATTTATAGGATCTGTTACTTTACAGGATCTGTTACGAAAAAAGGCGTATGCGCGTTGCTGAACGTGCCTGCGCCTTTTTTGATGCTGAAATTTTGATACTGAAATCTTTGCGTGCTTTATGCGTGCGAAAAAGGCCGCAAAAGAATATAAATAGTGTTGAAAAACAGACTGTAAATGGATTTATTATT
>ERZ1090864.935-NODE-938-length-14693-cov-18.740333_pt1 | contig 14693 bp, 23 predicted proteins | sample MGYA00478479_ERZ1090864 | MGnify/ENA primary metagenome ERZ1090864 (study PRJEB33644, sample SAMEA5815743) | chicken gut metagenome | biome: Chicken; feature: Gastrointestinal Tract; material: Caecum | place: Ireland | collected 2019-01-01 | study: A study of the... | reverse complement strand
GATTGCCTCTTCCACTCATATCAAGGGGTGAAAATCGGTATTAACCGACAACCCCTTTGATATAATAAGAGGTACAAAGGAGATGGTAGAAATGTTGATGGAAAATGCTACAGATGTAAGAAAAGAATGGAGCTCAGTGGTAGATTCTGTTGTGCATGATAAGCCAAAACTGATCAAACGTACAAGAGACAGGCTGTGGCTGTCCAACCTGGAAACAATGAAGGAAATCCTCGATATTTATACTTTTACAGCAGAAAAGTATACGGAACCGGATGGTTCAGTGACGCTGGCTTTAAATGAGATCGACCTGGTGGAAAACGGTCCGAACGAGGCAGAAGCCAGACTCTGTATGGGCAGGTCTATTATGGAATATGCCATGGAATATTATAATGAATATCAGATTTACAGTAAGGCGCCAAACCGAAAAGGGCATATTCCCTATGTGTTTAAGGCATTGCTGTCTGATGATCCCAAAAAGACCGGGGAGGGCATTGTATGCCAAGATGGAAAGAACTGAAGAGGTTTTGTGAAAGAGACGGATGGGAATTGTACAAGAATACGGATCATTACTTTTATCGCAAGATTGATGATGACGGAAGCTTGCGGCGGACAAAGGTATCAAAAGGAAGCTTTTAATAAAGTGATATAGAAAAGGCATCGTCATGGAAGAGGATCCGTGGAGATGCCTTTTTTGCCCCTGAGTTTATAAAAATTTCATTTGATTCAGAGGCCAATACCGGAACACCGCCTTCCCCAGGATTTCATCCATTGAGACAAACGTGTGCTCCCAGTACCGGGAATCCCTGGAATTGTTCCGGTTGTCGCCCATGACGAAATAGCAGCCTTTGGGCACGGTGTACGGCCCGAAGCTGCCCTCCATGGGGTCCTTGATAGCGACGTCCTCCAGAGGCTCATCCGACCCATTGAGATAAATGTTTCCATCGCGGATTTCCACAGTCTCTCCGGGAAGCCCGATGATCCGTTTGATAAAGAGCTGGCTCTCATCATCCGGATATCTGAAGATGATGATATCGAAGCGATCCGGGTCGCTGAAAGCATAGGCCAGGCGGTTGCCGAATACCCGGTCGCCTGTCATGATCGTGTTTTCCATAGAACCGGATGGGATCTGGGCATTTACGATAACAAATGAATTGATCAGCACGGCAAGCACGACCGCGCTGATAATGACGATTGACCACTGGATCAACTCAGAATCCCAGGGGTTTCTTCTATTTCTATTTCTTCTGTAACGGTTTCTTCTTCTGCGAACCATGTGAAAGCTCCTGTTTCTGTCAACAAAATGTAGGGCCGGTCTGCGTATGCCGGCCATGATATTATAGCAGATATTATGGGAAATGTACATGGACAAGTATCATCCCATTGACAAGTTTCACCTGCAAACTTCATTGAAACACTACGGTTATTCGTATATAATAAAATATGCAAAATCACCAATAAGTAAAAAGAAGATAAGGAGGTGTGAGAGTGAAGAATTATCTATCCATCCGGGAGGCGGCGGAAAAGTGGGGCGTGTCTGAAAGAAGGATCAATCAGTACTGCGCGGAAGGGCGTATACCCGGCGCGCAGAGGATAGGGAAAGCCTGGGCCATACCCGCCGATGCCGAGAAGCCCGGCGATCCGCGCCGGACGCGGCAGGAAGGGAAAAATGTCCCGGTACAAACCACTCCTGAAGGACTGATCGATCACACAAACCTTATGCCTCTGATGAATACGGCCTTTACACCGGGCTATTGTCGGGAAGCAGTGGAGGCCATGGTTCCAGGTCCCCAGCGGGACATAGCCCTGGCGGAATACTACTATTTCAGCGGCCGACCGGAGGAAGCGGCAAAGGCAGCGGAGCCTTACCTCACCAGCCCCGATATGGGAGCGCGGCTCTCCGCCTGCCTGAGCTATGCCTATGCGAACCTTTCCCTCGCTGAGATTTCGCGGGCCCGGTTCGCGCTGAGGGAATTGAATGCTTCCCTTGTGGCAGCCGGGAAGCAAGTTCCTCATTTCCGGGCGGCCGCGGCTTTTGTGGCGTTTGCGGGGTCGGTGCTTCTCCACCTGCCTCTGCAGGAAGAAATGCCGGAGGCTGAGAGCTTCCTGCCCCTGTTACCACCGGGACTGCGCGCCTTTGTCCTGTATGTGCAGGCGCACTATCTCTATCTGAAACAGGAATATGCTCACAGCGCCGGAATTGTGGAGGCCGCCCTTTCCATGGGAGCATCGTCCTATCCCATCCCCGCTATCTACTTACACCTGATGGCAGTGATGGACTACATGAGCATGAAACAGCAGGACCGGGCCAGGTCTCATCTTCTGACGGCGTGGGAGGTTGCGCGGCCTGACGATCTGTTAGAAGGCTTTGGTGAACACCACGGTCTTTTGGGAGCTATGCTGGAAGCGGTCATCAAACCCAAATGGCCGGAAGAGTTCAAAAGGATCATCGACATCACCTATCGTTTCTCTTCCGGTTGGCGTAGAGTTCATAACCCCATGACAGGCCATGATGTAGCCGATGATCTGACCACTACAGAATTTGCTATCGCCATGCTCGCAGCCCGAGACTGGACGACTCAGGAGATCGCGGAACACCTGAAAATATCAGCAAATACGGTGAAAACCCTCATCTCCGAGGCCATGCGGAAACTGAACGTGAAGAACCGAAAAGACCTGAAACAATATATGCTTTTGTAGGTGGAAAGGTCTCCGGAAATCTCTTCAGGGGTCACCCATTTTGGGGGTCAAAAGGGGTGATGGTATTCCCTCTTTTTTTCCTGTATAATAAAGACGTGATCATAGAACCGCCTCCCGGACAGGGGGCGAAGTATACCGCAGAATGCTGGGAGAAAATAAATCTGTCCTTTTTGCGCGATATGCCCGGAGAGCGGCCGCCGTGCTTGCACGAGGGGGTATCCGCTGGGCGTGTGCCACAATGGGAAAATGCGCTCCGGCATGGGAAATCCGGCAGACCCCGGAGCACACGAGGAGGAAACAAGATGAAAAAACGAATTTTAAGCCTGTGCATGGTTTTGGTCCTGTGCCTGAGTCTGCTGCCTGCTACGGTGCTGGCGGCGGATGGGGATACTGTTTATGTGGGCGGCGTGGCGCTCATAGGCAGTACAGGCAGCCCCGCCTACGCCACGACGGATGATAGCGGAGCCGTCATAACAGGGAGTGCAAGTGAAAGCGACTACAACATCAAGTGGGACGGCAGCACTCTGACACTGAAAGAAGCCTACATTACCCAAGCGGTATCCACTCCCAACTATAGTAGCCCTGTCGAGGGCGCAGCCATTGGAGTGGCCACTGAGAGCGGGAATGCGGCGTTGACCGTCAAGCTGGAAGGCGACAATACAATAGAAGATGTCACGCTTGGGATTCGTGTGTATTCACCTTCTAGTGGCACGGCAAGCCTGACCATTATGGGCGACGGCAGTCTGGATGCCCGCAGCATTTGGAAGGGAATCTCCGTTCAGAGCAACAACAGTGATGCCGCTCTGACCATCCAGAATGCCAAGGTTGAAGTAACGGTGACCAGTGTTGTCGGCTATGGCGTCTTAGTACAAGCTGGCGGAAGTTCGAATGCCTCTCTGACTGTGGATGGCGGCAGCCTGACTGCGACTGGCAACGGCAGCACTGGATCGGGCATTTACTTTCAGTTCGGAAGCGATACCAGCTCCGGAAAGCCCACAGTGACCGTCAGCGACAACGCTATTGTGAAAGCCAGCGGCGGCAGCGGCGGAATCACCACCTCGAATTCTGGTTCTGTGACTCCTTCCGGCACAGGTATCGTCTTTGATAGCGGCACAGGTACCGTGTACGGCAATGTGACCTTGCAGGACAACCTTGAGATTGGCGAGGGCGAGAGTCTGGATATACCCAATGCAGCGAGCCTGACGATTCCCAATAACATAACACTGACCAATGAGGGTACCGTGACCAACAGCGGCACACTGACCAACAACGGCAAGATTGAAAACTCCGGCACCTTGCCTGGCAACATCGACGGTACTGCGCCGCCGAGCATTATCACGACTTCTCCCCTTACAGATGGGACTGTTGGCACAGCGTACAGCGCGACACTTGCGGCTATGGGCAACCCCACCTTATGGACATGGAGCGCCTCCACAGGCAGAACCTTGCCGAATGGCCTGACCTTGAATGAAAGCACCGGCACCATCTCCGGCAATCCCACCACAGCGGGTACATACAACTTTACGGTGAAGGCCACGAACAGCGGCGGCTCTGACAGCGAGCAGTTGAGCATTACCATCAGCCCGGCGGCCACTGTCTCTGTTACAGGCGTGTCGCTGAACACAAGCACGTTGAACCTGACTGAGGGCAGCACCGACACTCTCACCGCCACGGTGGAGCCTGCCAATGCTGACAATCGAGCCGTAACATGGGAAAGCAGTAACAGCGATATTGCCACGGTGGATACAAGTGGCAAAGTGACTGCCGTGAGCGCAGGCACTGCCACAATTACGGTTAAAACAGTGGACGGCAGCTTTACGGATACCTGTTCTGTGACAGTGAAGCATGGCAGTCTGACACATACTCCAAAGAAAGACGCTGCCTGCATGGCGGACGGAAACGAGGAATACTGGACGTGTGGAACCTGTGGAAAGCATTTCATTGATGCTGAAGGTAACACAGAAATTGATCTTGCGGATACAGTAATTTCTAAATTGGGACATTCTTATGGAGAACCGGTATTGAACTGGTCAGAAGATGGAAAGAGTTGTACCGTAACTTTTATCTGCGCGAATGACGAGACGCACAATGCAACTCCGCAAGTAACGATAACTTCTGAGGTAAAGACGGCAGCCTCCTGTACAGGGAAAGGAGTTACAGAATATACGGCAGCGGCAGAATTTGACGGTACAACATATACGGATACGAAAGATGTAGCTGACATCCCGGTCACCGATCACCACTATGAGAATGGCAGATGCTCTGTCTGCGGCGCGATTGACAACGGCTTTGATCCGGTCATTACAGCCGGTGCCGGCGGCACATGGCAGAAAGGCGCAAAAGATGGGCTTTCCTTTACGTCCAATGCGGCCTTTGCTGACTTTGTAAAGGTACAGGTGGACGGCCGAGATCTTGCCGTTTCTGATTATGAGGTCAAAGAAAGCAGTACAGTTGTTACTTTAAAGACTTCCTATCTGGAGACGCTCTCGGTCGGAAAGCACACGCTTGCCATTGTTTCCGATACAGGTACAGCCACAACGGATTTTACGATCCAGGCGGCTCCCGCCACCGGCGGTGAGACACAGCCTCCGCAGACGGGCGACAACAACAATATCGCGCTGTGGATTGTTATATTGCTTGCATCAGCAGGTGCTCTTGGACTTGCTGTTTATGGGAAACGAGAAAAACAGTAAAATTCTTGATATATTCTTCTTTTTTAAGAGGTTTATATAAAGGGACAGGTTTCTCAATGTGTAGCATATTTATCAGTATATGACACATTGTGTCAGGAAAGGAGTTACTTATGGTTTTTAGCAGATCTTTTCAAATCACTCTGGAAGAATTAAAAAGTTTGATTCTGAGTCCATTGCCGAAGGATGGCGGTATTCTGGAAAATCATTTTATAGATGAGTATTCCGGAAAATTTTGTGATGTCCTGTTTTCCGCTCCTTATTTTAATTACCTGGGGTGCGGAAACCTTAACCCTGCCAACTAGGGCGCTTTATTGGTGTTAGATGCCTACTATTGCTACAATGAAGTAGAAACGATGAAAATTTTATATTCAAGAATGAAAGAAAAAAATATCCTTCTGAAATAATAAATGCTGTATCCGAATTACTTACCAAATATCAGAAATACTGCAATACATTTTTGGAGGATTGGCACTTGCTGCCATCTGTTTCACAAAATATGGAAAGTTCTCCGATTCCAGTTGAGATTGTCTCGACACCGACTATGCGGGCTTATGCGCAGCATGAAAGAACTGTTGCGGAGAACGAAGAACCTATTTATGGTCTGGTTGCTCTTTTTCCATGTTTCCGTCTTTGGCCATTTTTGTTCTGGAAGTTTGGAACAGTAAGTAAAGATAACCTTTATTATGAGTGGATAACCGGAAATCAAAGCAGCGGAAGCTCTGCAGCAGCGGTAGATTCTCTCATCACAACGTATTGGATAGGCAAAGGCTGCACATGGGATGAAGACACTTACAAGAGCATTTTTAAACAATCGATATATTATGAGAAATACTTATTTGAAGAAGCTGCGAAAAAGTCTTGATCTGTATGGGACATAGTATTATAGCATGAGGCAGGCGGTATGGGAGGGCGAAGAAGCATTTTGGAACCTCCAGGCTTCATTCTTGAGGTGCTCCCACAGCCCACCAAGAAAAAGGATTCTGTGATCAGGCTGAACAAGTGTCTGAATGAGGGGTGCGGTATCTTTTGATAATCTAATGAGTCCTAGAGTGCGGACACAGAATTTTCACTTTTGTGAATGAAACATAAACAATTCTAAAAAAAGTGATAAAATCACTGACAAGTCTGAAATCTTCTGGTAAAATCCACACTGTAACCTGGAAAACGGTATTGGATTTATCAGGAGGAAACCAGTATGACATTGGAAATTTATTATAGAATAATCAACAGTGGAGCAGGAAAAAAATTAAAGGAGATCTTAAACGGTCTGATCCCGGGATTGATCCCGGAACCGGCTCCGGTAAGAGTACCTGTAAGACGACCGGAGCAGACAGGGAAGCGCCGGTAGGGATATGAAAGAATACTGCTGGCGGGAGTATAAACGAGGAAAAGGCAGAAAGCATTATATAACGAGCAGAGGGGAATATGATATTTAAGAAAATGCGCGGAGTCCGTATCGCAGCCGCAGTATTGTATCTCTCGCTGGCGCTGACTGCGTGCGGAGCTTATGACGGAGCACAGGCGGGCAGCGAAGCGGATGCTGCGTATCCTTCCATTCAGGCGGTATCGGTTGATGCAGTCACCGAGGTGCCGGAATATGACGGAGCGCCCTATGTGGAGATCAACGATAATCAGCCGGAATTTGCGGAGGAAGAACTGAGTACAGAGTCCTATGAAGTGTATAGCGACTTGGATGTCCTTGGAAGATGTGGGAGGGCAGAGGCATGCATCGGCCAGGATCTGATGCCGGATGGAGAGCGCGGGGACATCAGCGAGGTAAGACCTACCGGATGGGAGAATAAAGAATATGAGATTGTGGACGGCGGATACATATATAACCGCTGCCATCTGATCGGATTTCAGCTCACAGGCGAAAATGCCAATGAAGAGAATCTGATCACCGGCACAAGGTACATGAACACCGAGGGAATGCTGCCTTTTGAAAATATGGTGGCTGACTATATACAGGAGACAGATAACCATGTGATGTATCGTGTGACGCCGGTGTTTGAGGGAGAGAACCTTGTTGCGTCCGGCGTTCAGATGGAAGCAGAGTCCGTGGAGGATAATGGAGAGGGCATCTGCTTTAACATCTATATATATAACGTGCAGCCGGAGATCACGATCGATTATGCCACAGGAGCAAGCTGGGTAAGCACAGAAGCGGAAAAGGCCATCGGCACCGCAGCGTCATCAGACAGCATGGTATCGGATAACGCGGCTTCTGTGGAGCAGACATATATATTGAATCATAATACGAAGAAGTTTCATGATCCTGAATGTTCCAGTGTGGATGATATCAAAGCAAAGAATAAAAGCGAATTCACCGGGACAAGAGAGGAATTAATGGAACAAGGATATGATCCATGCGGAAAATGCAGACCATAGATTGAAGTTTGCGGAAAATCCGAAAGAATCAGGAAAGTGCAGAAGAAAATACTTGACAAATTCTGCGCCTCAAAGTATACTGAATAAGCGGTTTGCAGGAGCAGACCGGGATACAGGGGATTGGTCAAATGGTATGATAGGGGTCTCCAAAACCTTTGGTGGGAGTTCGATTCTCTCATCCCCTGTTTTTTAAAACGCTGGAAAACCTTGATTTTACTGGGTTTTATGCGTTTTTTATTTTTTGAAAAAACAAAAGGTAATCATAGGAGTAATCAAAACAGACTAAAAGAAAGGAAAATGCTGAGGGTGTTCTTTTAGTTTTGTGTAAAATTTAATATGATTTCTGTGTGAACGCTAGGCAGTAGCGTTCTTTTTTTATGCAAAAATTTAAGCATAAGGAGGTAGTTTCCTATGTTTACGGACGAGTTCTTAGAGAAGATTTTTTCTCACCCGGAAATGCAGAAAATTCCAATTGGATGCCAGTCAACGGCAGTCCATGTGTTTCAAGAAGTCTTAGAGAGAATAAAGGAGGAAAATCCTTATGCAGACATATCAACCATATTATCCACAAATGAATAATTACAATCAGCAGTACAACCCGCAACAGCCGTATATGGAACGTCTGGCGGGATTACAGCAGTTTCAGCAGAGCATTCAGTCACAGCAACCGCAACAGCCACAACAGCAGTTTCAGCAAATGCCTATGGGGATTAGCGGAAGAGTTGTTCCGAACGCTGAAGCAATAGCGGCGAATGATGTACCCATGGACGGATCAGTGGCTTTTTTCCCTATGCAGGATATGTCACAGATTCTTGCTAAGTCATGGAATGCTGACGGAACAATTAAAACGGTCATTTACAAGCCTTTTGTTGAAACACCGAGCAATTTATCGCCTACAAACGAAAAAATGAATGTAGGGCTGTCTGATGATGTTACACAGGCTTTCATGCAGAGGTTTGATGATATTTCAAACAAAATATCGCAATTAGAGCAATCCTTGACTAAACCTTTGACTAAAACGTCAACTTCTAAGACTAAAAAGGAGGCGGGCGAAGCATGAATCCATTAATGAATATAATTCAGGCGTTTCAAAATCCGCAGGCGCTCATTCAGAATATGATGCAGAATCAGCAGATCATGAACAGTCCGCTCGGTAATGCGGTAAATGCTGCAAGCAAAGGAGACCAGAAAACACTTGAAGAAATTGCACGGAATATGTGCAAAGAGAAAGGCATTAATCCTGATGATGCTTTTAATCAAATAAAGCAAATGATGAATGGGAATATGCCAAAACAGTAATTGAACATATTGAGGTTGAGCGCTCATTAAAAACCGGTTCCTCTTTATGGATATAAATTTAAGGAGGACACAAATATGTTTAATTCAAACGATTGTTTCACCATGCCTGTTATGCCGGCGTATTCTGGTGGATACGGAAATGGTAACAGCATGTGGGGCGAAGGCGGATGGCTTTGGTTTATCGTAATCCTCGCACTCTTTGGAGGATGGGGAGGCTTTGGCGGTTACGGCGGTTTTGGTGGAAACGGCGGAGCTAACGGATCAGGCTTTCAGGGATGGGCTACCAGAGCCGATATCAACGAAGGATTTGCCCTGAATAACATTCAGAGCGGAATTACTGCAATTCAGCAGGGGATTTGTGACAGCACTTATGCACTGAATAACACGATCAACAGCGGTTTCCACAGCACAGACATGGCTCTTTGCAATGGGTTTAACGGAGTTCAGACGCAGATTTCCAATCTCGGATATCAGCTTCAGGACTGTTGCTGTCAGACGCAACGCGCTATTGATGGCGTAAACTATAACATGGCAACAAACACATCTGCGCTCCAGAACACAATGAACAACAACACTCGTGACATCATTGACAATCAGAACGCAGGCACAAGAGCAATCCTTGACTTCTTGACTCAGGACAAGATTTCTTCTCTTACAGCAGAAAATCAGGCTCTTAAGTTCCAGGCAAGTCAGACAGCTCAGAACGCATTTATTACAGCAAATCAGGAGGCACAGACAGCAGAACTTATCCGCAGACTCGGTGCAGACTGCCCTGTAAATGCTGTTGTTGTTCAGCCGAACACTCCTGTAACATTCCCAACTAATTGTTGCGGAACATTTTCGGGATATAACGGTTGTGGTTGCTAATGATTAACAATCCGAATTTCTATAATCAGCTCACCTTACTTGACACGTTTTTGCAGATTATGACTATGGTTATGGTATCGGAAGATGCTACAAACAATGACCTTATGTCAGAATTACAGAAACAGGATCGTGAGTATCTGGAAAAGATTATAGAAAACCAAAATCAAATATTGAGTATGTTATCCGAATTAAAGGATATGTCTGCTACTGATTAGCAGTCTTACAAAACTGAGGGCAGACTTTTGTATAAGGTTTGCCCTTTATATTTAAAGATGGAGGATATTAAAATGGCAGAATTTACATCAATTTTTATTCAGCAGGTAGAATCCCGTCAGAACGCATTACTGACGGAAGATGCTGTGAGAAGCCGGTGCGTAAATCACAGAAGTGGTTCAGGGCTTGTTTGTGTGGCAAATAGCGGAACCGACTGCAATCCGGCAAGGTACAGGGTATATGCAAAGGCAAATATTGCGATCCCGACAGGCGGAACAGTTGGCCCGATTTCATTGGGACTGTCACTGAACGGAGAAGTTCTTCAGAGTTCGCTTGCAACTGTAACTCCGGCCGCAGTAGAAGATTTCTTTAATGTTTCTTTTGAGGAAATTATCTGTGCCGGAAAATGCCCGGTAAACCTTGCGGTTGTGAACCCGAACACTCAGACAATCGAGGTTGAAAACTTAACCCTCATTGTTGAGCGCGAGTGCTAGGAGGTGAGTGGTTATGCATATTAAACATATCAGATGCATCGAAGAAAAACTGGCAGAAGCGATCAAGTGTGAGTTTGAAAAAGGTATTGACAAAGTTAATACCTCAGAAATGGGTAAGGCAACGGATATGCTGAAAGATGCGGCGGAAGCGGAATACTACGCAAGAATCGCAAAAGCCATGGAAAAGGCAGACAACGAGGATGAAGAAGCAGACAAGCATATGCTGAGACAGCTTAAAGAAGAGTACGGCGAAGATGATGGTAGACGGTATTATGACAACTACCGTTACATGAGGACTGGCAGATTCGCCCCAAAAGGACGCGGAACCTATATGCCGCGCCGTGGTTACGAAACACCGATTGAATACCATATGACACCGGAAATGTACCGTGAGCATGATCCTGAGTATTATCGGGACATGGACCGGGATATGGGCAGGATGTACTATACTGACACTGGAATGCGCGGAAATATGGGAAATTCCAGTCGGACCGGAAACAGCGGTATGCGTGACGGCAGAGAGGGCAGAAGCGGTATGAGCCGCCGCTCCTATATGCAGACAAAAGAAATGCATCCTGATAACAGTCAGGAGAGCAAACAGGCTAAAATGAAAGAGCTTGAAAAGTATATGTCTGACCTTGGAGTTGACATGGCTGAGATGATTAAGGACATGACTCCTGAAGAGCGTACACTTGCAAAGACAAAGCTGACCACTCTTGTTCAGAAGATGTAACACATTTAGGGGCTGTTTCAGCCCCTTTTTATTTGAGGTGATAGAATGTTTCAAGTAAACGGATTAAACTGGAATATAAGCCTTGTAGAGCCTCACAGCCCTATGCTGAGACGATCAGATAATACAATTACTCTCGGAGTAACTGACAACAACGATAAAACAGTATACATGAACAACAGATTGTCTTATTCTATGTTTGACAAAGTATTGTGCCATGAACTCTGCCACGTTTTCAGCTTTTCGTATGGGTTACATATTCCGATTGAGATAGAAGAGATGATCGCAGACTTTCTTTCGACATACGGACGTGATGTAATCGCCGTTGCAGATGATATTTTGAAAGAAGTTTTATTGGCGGCATAAAAAATATTGCAAGTTTTTTTGATACCCCCGTACCCTCAAAATTCAAACGTAAAAATCTAAATTATTTTTTGAAAAATTTTCTCTCGATTTTTCAAATTTTATTGCAAATATTTTTGATACCCCCCACCCCCTGATTTTAGAGTGGAAAAACCATTTTCGCAAATCTGAAAATTTGACTCCGATTTTGTGCCGATTTCAAATCTCGTTCATAATTTGTTCTGGTTCTTGTTCGGTTTTGAATTGATGCAATGCCCCTATATTATTTCGCTGCGTAACGCTCGTATTTGCCATTTACGCCGTTTTAACTCCGTAAGCCTATATTTTATCGAATTACACGCAAAACGCCTTTAAACGCCTTTTAAAGCCTTGTAATTGCCTAAAGCATAGCACTAATATATTTTATTGTCAATGTGCAATGATTTTTTGGCCACTCACACCTTTTATATTGCCCTGTATGGCGTTTTTACGGCTTGCGCCGTACTCCTGACCGTTTGACGGTACAAACGCCTTAAAACGGCAATAAACGCTTGCGAAACCGTGCCGCCCGGGATCGAACCAGACACGCAGCACCAGCGCACGGGAAAAGGCAGGGAAAAGCCTGCCTAAAGTAAACCATATTCACGGCACACATTTTCAAGCCATGATGTATAGTGCCGCATCCATTTTTGAGACGTATTTTTTACTATTTTCCCGGCTGAATTCCTCTTTTTTAAAGATACGCCGAAAAATTTCGTTGCTGTATCGCTCAATTTTTCGATTTTAGCGGATATTCTCACGCTATAATTTATAGCGGTGTAAATATCGCCGTTTTTGTCGATATGTAAAATTAGACGTTTCCCGTCATAAATATTTACATTGTTCCCGTTTCTTTTAACTTTCATTTCTTAAACCTCCATTTTTATTTTATCATGCAAACAATCCCGGCGCAATGCCGGGAAAGGTTGTTAATCAATAACAAAATCATAATTGTAACAGTTAAAATCATTTTCGCTTTCCGGGATCGGTGAGCATATGCCTATAGCATCCTTGGCATATAACTCGCCGTTTATTTTTATAATCTCTATTGGATAATATCCAAAAATTCGGCGCTTTCTATCAACTTTCTTTCCTACTAATTTTTCTGCGTTTTTCTTGTAAAGTCTCATTTTCTCGCTTTCTCCCCTTTTCCCTGGGGGCTGGGAAATATTCCCTTATGGGTAAAACCGCCGCCGGTAGTGATCCGGCGTGCATCCTCTGCGGCGGTTAGTTATGCGATCATCTTTTTAACTTTTCTTTCCTTTTTCTGGTTTTCTGCCTTGCTGATACTGCTATCATCATATACAATTTTTATGCCATCACCGGAGAGAGTGGCAGCCATCTTGTACGGATCAATTTTCGGAAAACTGCAAACATACTCGATCACATTGAACCTTAAAAAATTATTTTTTTCATTCAGTTTTTCAAGATCTTTTTTGTAATAATTAAATATTCTATTTTCTTTTTCCTGAGCTGTTTCTTTTTTCATAATTTCAACCTTTCTCGCCTGCCATCATCAGAGCCGGGAGGCGATCCCGCGGCTGACGCCCTCGCGGGCGTTTCGACTTATTACGAAATTTTTCGGAAGATATCGATCGTCATTTCTGCAGCTTTTCGTTTCCTGTCTGACCAGTAACCCCGGCGCTTGCTTTTCAATGCTTTCTCTGCTGATTTCAAGTTATTTACTCCAGCGTGTGCCGCTTTCCTTAATGCCTGGACATCTTCGGGGTTTAAGCGTATCGCTTTCAACGTTTGCGGGTTGATCTCAAAATTTTCTTTATCTCCAGGTTTTAAATCCTGAGCTAATGGAATCCATACATCGGAACCCATATTTTCGCCGATGCTCCAAACAAAGAAACCTTCCGGGATTTTCTCGACGATCTGAAAAACGTCTTGACGTTCGCACAAACTGGATTTTGTAAAGATTTTGTTTCCTTTGATTTCGAAAGTTGTATACATTCTTTTTCACCTTTGCTATAATATAGCTACCTTTCTTTTTGATTGGTGCCGTCCGTGTTTGTGGCGAGCCGGGCGGCTTTTTTGTTTTCCTTGTTTCTGATTACATTATAACGCTACGATATATATAATACAAGGCGGAATATTACACAAATATATAACGATACTATATATAAAATGTTGTGCAATTTATATAACGATACTTTATATAAAAATATAACGCTACTATATTATAAAGATACGATATAGAAAATATAACGCTACAATATAATAACGATATCTATATAAAAACACTTGACAAACTTATAACGCTACTATATTATAAAGATACGATATAAATTTATAAGGTGGTGAAAATATGCCAGTATCAGAAGCGCAGAAACGAGCGACAGCGAAATATGAAAAAGAAAATTATGATAAAGTTCTTGTTAGGTTTCCAAAAGGCACGAAAGACCGCATAAAAGACACCGGAGCGGACAGCGTGAACAGCTATATAATTAATTGCGTTTTAAACGCCCTTGACGGCTCACAAAACGCCGAAATGGCGACTAAACCGGAAGAACTTAAGAAATCACTAGAACCGAAGAAAACGCCTGAAATAAGCGAATTATTAGCGGATCAGGCAGAAGATAACCCCGGCGAATAACCGGGGATTTTTTATTGACAATTAACAGGGCGGTCAACAGGCAGATTAACAAGGCAACAAAAGCAGACAAACGGCGCAAATACGCCATTTTCCGGGCATTTACGAATTGATCTAACATACTGCTAACAAGCAACCTAACAAGGTAACTAACATAGTAATTAACAAGGTAAAAATGAGCAGAAAAGCCTATAAATATGCGGTTTTTCAGACGTTCAACGAGCGTAGTTAACAAGGTAACTAACACAGTTTCTAACACTCAACTAACAGGCTCTATAATATATTATATCTGTCTCTTATACACATCTCCGAGCCCACGAGACTGCAGCTAA
>ERZ1090864.933-NODE-936-length-14753-cov-11.097836_pt1 | contig 14753 bp, 7 predicted proteins | sample MGYA00478479_ERZ1090864 | MGnify/ENA primary metagenome ERZ1090864 (study PRJEB33644, sample SAMEA5815743) | chicken gut metagenome | biome: Chicken; feature: Gastrointestinal Tract; material: Caecum | place: Ireland | collected 2019-01-01 | study: A study of the... | reverse complement strand
TGAGCACTGTAAATGCGGCAGAAAAGAGCACGCTTGATGAAATTAAGGAACTGTTAGCGTATATCGACAGCCTGAATGAAGATGACTATACGCCAGAGAGTTGGGAAGCGCTGATGCAGGTGCGGGAAAGCATAGTAGACCCGGATCAGTTTCCGGAAAACTTGCAGCCGACTATCCTTGAACAGCTGCAGAAACTTGTGGATGGGCTTGAGCCAGCAGAAAAGAGTACGCTTGATGAAATTAAGGAACTGTTGGCACACATCGACAGCCTGAATGAAGACGACTATACGCCAGAGAGTTGGGAAGCGCTGATGCAGGTGAGGGAAAGCATAGTTGATCCGGATCAGTTTCCAGAGAATCTGCAGGCGACTATCCTTGAACAGTTGCAGAAGCTTGTGGATGGGCTGGAGCCAGCAGAAAAGAGTACGCTTGATGAAATTAAGGAACTGTTGGCACACATCGACAGCCTGAATGAAGACGACTATACGCCAGAGAGTTGGGAAGCGCTGATGCAGGTGAGGGAAAGCATAGTTGATCCGGATCAGTTTCCAGAGAATCTGCAGGCGACTATCCTTGAACAGTTGCAGAAGCTTGTGGACGAGCTAGAGCCAGCTGCAATAAAGCCTTCTGGAAATTTTCAGCTTGAGGATGGATATTATTCAGTAGAACTGAAAGATTATGCAACCGGAGAAAAAATTACGGACGGAAACCTTGTAAACAGACCAAGGACAATAGGACTGAGTGATCATGCGATGATCAAGGCTGAAGGAAATAAATATGAAGTAACATTCAGCCTTGCTTCGGGAAGCAATCTAGCATATTTGGGTATACTGGACGAGGAATATGTTACAGATATTGCAGAAAATTGGACAAGGAAAAGCGGGACCGAGAATTGGACAGAGGGATTTGATTTATCCAAAAGCTCCTATAATTCTAATGTTCAGTCTGGAGCAATTGAAGAGAATGATAAATACTGGAAGGCTTATGAAATTGTCGAAGATCCCTCATCTGGTCTGATTACAGTTACTTTTTCGGTAAATGATTTGGAAAAGGACGTTGTTATTCTTACTGGAAATAAAACAGACAGACAGCTAATCTGTAATTATGTAGTAATGAATGCACATACGGCGACAGCAATTGATTTAGACAAATTGGCAGCGACAGCGGAGATTTCCTTTAGGGCAGGAGGTTCTTTTGGAAACTATCTTAGCTCTGAAAAGGTTAAATGGACGGTAAGCGATAATACAGCTACTGCGGAAATCGCAATAGACTTAAATGCCATAAAAGGTAGCTATGAAACTTTTAAAATTACGGATGCACAAGGAAATGATATAAATTGTGACGACGGCTATATAGAGGTTTCATATAATCTGAGCAATTACATAGAAGTATCAACAGGAAAGGTTATAAAATTTCAGGGAACATCCAAAAATGGAATAGTGAGCAATTTAATGGCCAGTATTGTACCATATGCAGGTGAAACAGCAAGTGTTGAAATAACAGATGAAAAAACTGGGGCAAAATTAATAAGCAATACGAATGTTTTGCCGGAAACATCTCAACTGGTTTCAGAAGATATAGTAGACGACCCGTCTAATAATGATGATGCGTATACCGTGATTAATAATAATATATCCAGTCTTGCAGAAGAAATGTACATGTATAATTGGAAGATTCAGTATGAAAGCGGTACACAGACTATACTTCTTTCACACGAAGCAGAGATGAGGTTTAAGATACCGGACGGATGGGATACAGGTCGTGTTCAACTTGCTTCGTTTGTTGAAAATTATGGATGCGATCCAAATGTAGAAGGAAAAGTTGTGACAGAAAGTGATGGGAATTACTTTGTGATCACAACAGAAACATTAGGATATTATGCATTATATGAAGTAAAGGATACTTCAAGTACTGGAGCTGAACTGGAAGATGGCACATATTCTGTTCCTGTCAGCGTTTATCATTTAACAACAGAAGGACAGCTTTCTATGGCAGATCGCTGCCTTGGCGATAATGCGACGATAGTGGTGATGGACGGCGAAAAATATCTCTATATGGACTACACTGCTGTTACACAGATGGAACTGACATCCTACATGACTAAGATGTGGATATACGGAGATGATATGCAAATGGAGGGAAGCAAGCCTACAGGAACATTAAATCCGGTTATATTCACTTCGTATTACAAAAATGAAGACGGTACATATCTGACTGATGATTTTAACAAGGGAACATTAAATTATTATCCAAAAGAAGGATATGTCCGCTTAGTCAGTGATGAAGCTCAGTGGCCGGCGAGATTTAAAGTTCCAATCATGGATGCCATTGGGGGAGGAAACTTTGAGCAGGATGCATGGCTGACTCTGGATTGGTCAAATGCAGAAAAAACTTCAACTGCAACACCGGATGTCCCGATCAAAGATGCTCTCAGAGAAATAATCTCCATAGCGGAAACGGCTGTTAAAGAAGAATATACTCCGGCAACATGGAGTTTATTGGAAGAAGCGTATAAGACAGCTAAGGATATTTATGAAAAGAATTCCTCCACAGAGGAAATGGAGACGGCTTACGCTTCTCTTCGTGATGCAGTGGATGCCCTGGAAAAACCGGAGGCCATGGAACTGGAACCAGGTGTTTACACGGTAGAGGACTCTTTTGACCAGGGCGATGGAGTTACACAGACCCGGCTTCTTGTGTCAGAAAATGAGACGAAGGTTTATCTTACCCTGAACGGAGTAAAGGAGTTCTATTACTATGATACGGAAAATGCGCAGTATACAGAACCGGAACTGGAGACCGGCGAAGACAATGAAGGAAATCAGGTAATAGAGCGTGCGGTTATTACGTATGCGTCAACGCCGTCACTGATATCGGTCAGATATCTGGCGGGGGATGATGAGACAGTTACAGGTTCCCTGACTCTGAATGACTGCACGAAGCAGGAAGTGACGAAAGAAGCTCTTGCGGCAGCCCTTGAACAGGCAAACAAAATAGTAGAAGCTGCAGCGCAAGCTCCGGAAGATTATGATGGAGAAAAAATAGACGCATTAGTCCAGGCGGTTGCTGCAGCCACAAAAGTAAACAGTGACCCGGTTGCGATCCAGACAGAAGTAGACGAACAGGTTTCTGCACTGGAAAAAGCGGCTGCAGAGGCGGGCGGCAATACAGATGAAGAGCGTACGGCATTAGAAGCAGCGATCACGGCGGCAAATGGAGAAGCAGCAAAAGAAGATGTCTATACTGCATCGAGCATCACTGAACTGAAAGATCTGATCGCTTCGGCGCAGGAACTTCTGAATGGAACGCCGACTGCTTCCCAGATCGAGGCTATGACGCTCCGGATCCTGACATTCCTGGAAGAGGGGCTGATCCTCAAAGCGGATTTCACAGAACTTCAGCAACTCTATGATACAGCAGTGAAAACAGCGGAGAACGCAGATGAAAGTTATTCCGGTTATGCAAACCTGACTGAGATCATCAAACAGGCAGAAACACTACTGAATAACAGTGATGCGTCACAGAGTGAAGTGGATTCTATGGCAGAAGCCCTTACTCTTGCAATCAGCGCGTTGGACGATTCTGTGGAGAAAGAGGAGCTCAGAGGACTGGCAGAACAGGCGGAGAAACTGATCTCAGGCGGAAATTATAGCGGATGCACCCAGGCGACACAGGAGCTGCTGAATGCCAGCCTCGAGGCGGCCAGGGCGGTTCTGGCTGATCCGGCGGCGACACAGTCTGAAGTAAATAAACACTACGATATGCTTCTGGCTGCAGATGCGGCTATGGTCAAAGAGCAGACCGGGCTTGCAGATGGAATTTATGAGGTGGATGCAACGGTGCTCCATGCGGCTGATACAGACGGAACCCAGCTCAGTATGGCAAATTCCGCAGTGGATAAACCGGTGCAGGTGATCGTGGAAAACGGGATCCCGAAAGCAATCCGGTTAAGTTTCCACGCTCTGACCACTACAGGACTTACAGGATATCTCGGAAATCTGTGGTACTTCCCCGGATACCGTGATGCGGCCGTGCCAAACGGACAGACGCCGGTGCAGGCGGAAGTGGAAACCTGGTATACAGATGAAGAAATCGGTGAGGATCCTTATGCGGACTACATGGATGGAGAACAGTATCCAAAATCTATGCTGATCCCCATTGAGTCAGATGGAAACGGCGTTTATTATACGGAATACTGGATCCAGGTATTCGTGCCGGTCATGGAGTACATCAATACCGGAAGCGGAACCCAGTATGCAAGGCTGAAGCTGGAGATCGATGACTGGAGTGATATGAAGCAGATCAGCGGAACTGTAAACACAGATAAAGAGGAACTTCAGAAACAGCTTCAGGTATTAAAAGATTTCCTTGAGGCGATTTCCAAAGAAGATGCAGATCCGTCAAGAGAGGACTTCCGAACAGAAGACCTGGCAGTGCTTGAAGCTGTGATCACAGCCGGAACTTCGGCAGATGAAAATATGAATATCGGTCAGGAGCTTGTGGACAGCACAGTGAAGGCACTTGCCGCAGCAGAAACATTGTTTGCTTCAGAAAGCATTGAATCAGATAAGACTGCGCTGAATGAGGCAATTGCGAAAGCTGAGGAAGCGCTGGGCTTAGAAAATGTTGTCTACACAGAGGCGTCCAGACAGAACCTGGAATGGATCTTAAATGCGGCGAAGGTTGTTGCCGGAAATGCGTCGGCGGAACAGGCACAGATCACATGGTGGACCACAAGGCTTGAGCAGGCGGTCGAGAACCTGGCGCTGATCAGCGCGGACAAGACAGAGCTGGCAGCTGCTCTGGAAACAGCGGAAGAAAGGCTGAAAGAGACCGACCTTTACACAGGGGCATCTCTTGACGTCCTCAGAAGCCTGTATGAGAGAGCTCAGGAACTCTATGACAATGCCGGAAGCACCCAGGAAGACGTAGATAAATATGCAGCCATGCTGAACTACTACGTGGAAAGCATGATTCCGGTCCAGGAAGGCGAGACATTCCGGGATGGCCTGTATTCCATGCTGCTGACAGCGTCGAACATGGCAGGAAGGGAAAACTCCTTTACAGATTCCACATTAAATGCACTGAAAGCAGCGATCAAAGCAGCGGATGCTGTATATCAGGATGAGGACGCAACTCAGGGTGAGATCAATGAACAAGCGTCAAAGCTCTATTATGCGATCCTTGCCCTTGAAGCAAAACCTGTAGAAACGCCTGCAGAAACACCCGGAACAGGAACCGGTGACGGCGGAAGCGGCAATGACAACAATGACGACGGCAACAACGGCGGAAATACGGATCTCGACATCAAGAACCTTGCCGACGGCGTATACTCCATTTACGGCGAGATGGTGAAGACAGACAAGACTTCGGAATCCATGTCCAATGCGGCGGTCAACCACACGATCAAGCTGACAGTAAAAGACGGGAAATACTATATCACCATGAACTTCAACGGCCTTCAGTACTCCGGACAGTACGGCTACTTAAAAGACCTGCAGTATTTCCTGAGCGGTTACACCACGAACCAGTACGGCGTACCACAGGGAGATCTGGCAGACGTGACCATCGATTCCTACCAGACGGATTCAGAAGGAAACCGCATCAGCGATTCCTTCGGCACGGACTATCCGGATTACGTGACCTTTGAACTGATCCCGGAGGCTCTGGAGGACGGTTTCGTACCGCTCCAGGTATTCGTTCCGATCATGGAGTCCATTGCTGATGGTACAGGTACTCAGGCTGTTTATCTGAAACTTGACTGGAGCAGCCTGAAGCTGACAGAAGCGGATGATCCGAACTTTGAGGATGACGGAAACAATGACAACAATAATAACAGTGACAACAGTGACAATGGAAATGGCGGCTCCGGCTTAAGCGGCGGAAGCGGACTGGGCAATAACACACTGGGAAGCACTCTTGGAGGTTCCAGCCTTGGAGGTTCCAGTCTCGGCGGTTCCAGTCTTGGCGGCAGTTCCCTTGGAGGATCCAGCTTAAAGAGCGGTTCCAGCCTGACCGGAGCGTCCAGCGTCAAGACAGATGACACATCTTCCGACATCAGCGGCTGGGCGGCTGTGCTTGCAATCGGCTGCATGGCTCTGCTGGTGGGCGTTCTGGAGAAACGGTCACAGAAGAAAAAAAAGGGAATGTAAGCCTTTATACCGGCAGGGGCGGCGCCCGTAACAGGCGCTGCCCCGTTCCGGTTGTAATGATTCCATTCGGGGGAGGAAGTTTCCCGGACGGAACAAGAAAAGAGACAGGAGAAAAGGATGAAATCAGTAAAGAAAATAAGAAAGATTTTTGCCGGCCTGCTTGCGGCCCTTGTGCTGACAGTGGCAGGGGCGGGAACCGGAGCGGTTCCGGTTCTGGCAGCCAGCGGCAATGTTTATACCTGTGTGATCCATCCCTGCTACGCACATCCGGTCACAGGCGTGATCGAAGACTCCGGTGGGGAGGCGTCCTATGCCACAGGCCAGGGCATGGTGGACGGCGCCATTTATACAACCGGTATCCTGGAGCTGACGGACAGCGGGGAATATTACCTGACGATCCGTATGAGCCTGATGGATTATACGTCAAACCACAGCTTCTGGGTGCAGAACGTGGGGGATTCCGGCTGGTCCAGCCCGGCAATCGGCGTGACGGGCAACGGGACAGATGACAACGGAACTACGGCGGACATCTGTATGCAGGTGCCAAGCGAGAACTGCGTAGTCAGGGGCTCCATGTATGTGGAACCTATGGGAAGGGACGTGATCTTCTATCTGTATCCCAGTGACTACACGGCAGGAAACAATACAAATATGAATGCGACGATCGTGACAGAAACTTCCGGAAGCGGCGGAACAGCGACAACCAGCGGATCGGGGAGTACGGGTACAGAAAGCGGGACAAGCGGCTCCGGCAGCACGAGTACCGGAAGCGGCAATGCCAGCCTGTCCGGTTCTTCTCTCCAGAGCGGGTCCGGGTCATCAGTCTCCGGCTCTTCAGATACGGAGTCTGGAGACAGCAGTACGGAAGCGCCTGCACTGTCCAGTTCCATTGACGAAGCAGCTCAGCCGGCGACCTCTACCGATACAGAGTTAAATGATGCCCAGGGATTAAGCCTGTCCACGGGAGCAGACGCATCCGAAGAGGCGGAAGAGACGGGAAGTTCCGGCGGGAGCAGCGCATTTGCCATCGGAGCGGCAGTCACAGTTTCCGGGCTGATCCTGATGGGAACAGCGGCGGTGATCGTCTATTTCTTCCGGAAGAACTGGAAACGCTGGGGCGGAGGTTACGATGATGATGAAGCATAACTGGATCAAAGGAAAAAAGAAGCTCCCGGCCCTGGCCGTCTGCGCGGCACTCTCCTGCAGTCTGCTTGCAGGGTGTGTGGACCAGAACGGCGGGGATACGGGAGAAGGAACAGCGGACAGCGGCGCTTCTTCTCAGCCTGAGAGTGTGGAGAGCCTGCTGGAGATTACGGACCCGGAGGAGAAAGCCGCTGTAGAAGCGGCAAAGGCAAAGGTCCAGGGGATGGAAGATGAGCCCAGGATCATTGCCACCTCCCCTTCCACGGCTGAGATCTGCGACCGGCTGGAGCTGGACCTGGTGGGCGTGTGCTCCAGTTCCATCTCGGAACTGCCCGAGCGGTATGCAGAAGCGGAAGAGGTGGGGACTGCCATGGCCCCCGATATGGAGATCGTGGCGTCTCTGGATCCAGACTGGATCTTAAGCCCTGCCACCCTCCAGGCTGACCTGCAGCCCAAGTACGAAGCCATCGATACGGACTGGGCATTTTTAAACCTGCGGAGTGTCCAGGGCATGTACCGCTCCATCCAGGAGCTGGGAGAGATCTTCGGCAGGGAAGAGCAGGCACAGGCCATGGTGGATGAATTCACAGAATTTTATGAAGATTACAAGGATACCAATGAAGGGAAAGAAGCGCCCAAAGTGCTGATCCTCATGGGACTGCCCGGCAGCTATATCATAGCCACGGAAAATTCTTATGTGGGAAGCCTGGTGGAACTGGCAGGGGGCGAGAACGTCTACGCCGGGACAGACCAGGAATTCCTGACAGTCAATACCGAGGACATGAAGACAAAGGAGCCGGATGTGATCCTGCGGGCGGCACATGCCCTGCCGGACCAGATCGTGGAGATGTTCAATGAAGAGTTTGCCACAGACGATATCTGGCAGCATTTCGATGCAGTGAAGAATGACCGTGTGTATGACCTGACCTATGAGTACTTTGGCATGAGTGCCGATTTCGATTACCCGGAAGCGCTGGAGGAACTGCAGCCCATGCTCTATCCGGAGAGCGAAGAGGATGAAGAAAAGGCAAAAGAGAACAGCGAGAACGCCGCAAAGGCGGCCGAAGAGAGCGAAGCCTCCGAGAAGGTAGACGAAGAGACACTGCAGGAGATCACGAAGTAAGGAGGGAGAGCCATGAGCGAAGACAGAGAATTAAGACAGGACGGCAGCCTTACGGATCCGCAGGTTCCAGATCCCGGAAAGCAGGATCGGAACCGGAAGAAGCGGAAGACAGCCCGGGCGGCGGTCTCCTTTATGATAACAGGGATACTGCTGGCGGTGCTGATCGTCCTGTCCGTCAATATCGGGAGCCTGAAGGTCTCACCTTCGGAGTTGTTCCGGGGGCTGTTCATCGAGCGGATCGATGATGTAGCGGCTATCTACGACCTGCGTTTCCCCAGGATCGTGATCTCCCTGTTCGCAGGGGCGGCGGTGGCGGTCTCGGGCGTTCTTTTCCAGGCGGTGTTAAAGAACCCCCTGGCGGACCCGGGGATCATCGGCATTTCCAGCGGCGCAGGCTTTGTGGCGGTACTGATCACCGCATTTCTGCCGGCACTTTACTTTTTTACCCCGCTGTTCGCATTCGCCGGCGGCGTGCTGGCCTTTTTCCTGGTGTACAGCCTGTCATGGAAAGGGGGATTAAGCCCGCTTCGCATCATCCTGACCGGCGTGGCGGTGAGTGCCATGTTTACCGGTCTTTCGGACGCCATGAATTCCATGAGCGGAGGAAATTCTTCCGGCGTGGCGTCCATCGTGGAAGGAAATATCACACAGAAGACATGGGAGGATGTGCAGACCCTGCTCCCCTATGTGATCGCAGGGCTGATCCTTGCGCTTTTGTTTACAAAGATGTGCAACCTGATGTCTCTGGAGGACAAGACGGCCAGAAGCCTGGGCGTCAATGTCAATCTGATGCGGATCCTGATCTCCCTGGTGGCGGTGCTCCTTGCCAGCATCTCCACAGCGGTGGTGGGAGCCATCAGCTTCCTGGGGCTGATCGTGCCCCATATCGGGCGGCTGCTGGTGGGCAGCGACCACCGGGCGCTGGTACCTTTTTCCATGCTGGCGGGGGCCTTTACCTTCCTGCTGGCGGATACCATCGGCCGGACCGTGGCGGCGCCTTACGAAGTGTCGGCGTCCATTATCATGAGCGTGATCGGCGGACCGTTCTTTATCATTCTGTTAAGGAGGTCGAAGAAGTATGCAGCCTGATATGAACCAGACCAAACTGGACGATGCCGCTTCTGTTTCTGCGGCGGCGGTACAGCCGGCAAAAAAGCCGGCGCAGAAGCCGGCCATGGAAGTGCGGGATCTGTTCTTTTCCTACGGGAAGAATAAAGTCTTAAAGGGAACATCTTTTACCATAGAAGAAGGGAAGATCACCACCATCATGGGAGCCAACGGGTGCGGCAAATCCACCCTGTTCAACCTGATGACCAAAAACCTCTATCCCAGGAAAGGGAATATCTTCCTCCACGGGAAGAACATCCAGAACCTGGGGCTGAAGGATTTTGCCAGGCGGGTGTCCATCGTCCATCAGTATAATTCCTCGGCGGACGATATTACGGTAGAGCGGCTGGTATCCTTTGGCCGCACGCCCCATATGAAGATGATGCAGGGGCACAGCGACGAGGATGAAAAGCTGATCCAATGGGCCATGGAAGTGACCAATGTCCTGAAATACCGGGACCGGGAAGTGAGCCGTCTCTCCGGCGGCCAGCGTCAGAGGGTGTGGATCGCCATGGCCCTGGCGCAGAACACGAAGATCCTGTTCCTGGACGAGCCAACAACCTATCTGGATATCCGTTACCAGATTGAGATCCTGGAGCTGGTGAAGAAGCTGAACCGGGAGTATGGGATCACCATAATCATGGTGCTTCATGATATCAACCAGGCGATCCACTTCTCAGACCGGATCATCGGACTTAAGGACGGGCAGGTGACTGCCCAGGGTGCGCCGGATGCGGTGATCACAGAGGAATGCATCCGGGAACTGTACGGGATCTCCCTGGGAGTGACCACCATTGAAGGAAAGAAATTTGTCCTGACTGTGTGACGGCTCGCAGCCATAGCCCTGTAAGAGGCTGAACTGGAGTGCGTAAGCACGACGGGTGCGCGTACGGGGCGGCTGTGAACTGCGCGCAGCGTCGGGAACAGAAATAGGAGTGAAACAAAATGAAGAATAAGAATCCATTACGGATTTTCTGGATACTGCTGGGCTTTCTCTGCCTGGGGCTGGGGGCGGTGGGCATTGTTCTGCCGATTCTCCCCACCGTGCCCTTTTTCATGGCCACGGTGTTCTGCTTTGCGAAAAGCTCAAAGCGGCTCCACGACTGGTTCATCGGAACGAATCTTTATAAAAAGCATTTGGACAGCTTTGTGAAGCAGAGGGCCATGACTATGGGGACGAAGCTGCGGATCGTGGGAACCGTGACCGTGGTGATGGCGGTGGGATTCCTGATGATGAGCAAAGTCCCGGTGGGAAGGATATGCCTTGCCATTGTGTGGGTGTGTCATCTGCTGTATTTCTTCCTGCGGGTAAAGACAATCCGGCCGGGAGAAGCACAGGCGGCAGAGTAAAGGGAGTGCAGGATGATTAAGAAAAGATTAGTGGACTTATTGTCCCATGCGAAAAAATATATTGTATATCAGGTAGCATGGAATTGTCTTTCCCTGCTCTGTCAGATCGTCATGATCTACTGTGTGTCCATGCTTTTGGAGCAGGTCCTGTTCTGGGGAGTGACGACTGGGGAGGCGGCCCGCTTCGGCGGGATTGCTGTTCTGGCTATGGCGCTGCGCTTTGTCTGTGACCGGGGAGCTTCCAGGGCGTCCTACTATGCGTCCGTGGATGTGAAGAGAATCCTGCGGGATAAGATTTATGAAAAGCTTCTGCGGCTGGGCGCAGCCTACCGGGAGAAGGTCACGACCTCCGAGGTGGTGCAGATGGCGGCGGAAGGCGTGGAGCAACTGGAGACCTATTTCGGGAAATATCTTTCCCAGCTCTTCTACAGCCTGCTGGCACCGGTGATGCTGTTCCTCGTGCTGTCTTTCGTGAGCTGGAAGGCAAGCCTTGTCCTGCTCATCTGTGTGCCCCTGATCCCCATATCTATTGTGGCGGTGCAGAAGTTCGCAAAACGTCTTCTCAATAAATACTGGGGCATCTATACGGAGTTGGGAGACAGCTTCCTTGAGAACCTGCAGGGGCTGACTACGTTGAAGATCTATCAGTCGGACGAACTGAAAGCACAGGAGATGGATGCGGAATCCCAGCGGTTCCGGCAGATCACCATGAAGGTGCTGACCATGCAGCTCAACTCCACGAGTGTGATGGATATTATCGCATACGGCGGGGCAGCCGTGGGCATGATCGTGACTCTTTCCCAGTTCATACAGGGGAACTTAAGCGTACACGGCGCCCTGATGCTGATCCTGCTGGCGTCGGAGTTTTTTATCCCCTTACGTCTCCTCGGTTCCTTCTTCCATATCGCCATGAACGGCATGGCGGCAAGCGATAAGATCTTCGCCCTTCTGGACCTGCCGGAACCGCCGGAGAAGACGGAAACCCTGGAGGGAAAGGAGATGGATCTGGTATTTACCGATGTCCATTTTGCTTATGAAGCGGACCGTGAGATCTTAAAGGGTGTCAGCATGGAATTTCCGGCGGGAAGCTTTACTTCCATCGTGGGGACTTCCGGTTGCGGCAAGAGCACGGCGGCGGCCATTCTGATGGGAAGGAATCAGGGATATCAGGGTAGTGTGACCATCGAGGGAAAGGAACTTTCTCAGATCCGGGAGGACAGCCTGATGGAGCACATCACCCTGGTCAGCCATAACAGCTATCTCTTCAAAGGGACAGTGGAAGAAAACCTGCGGATGGGAAAGCCGGACGCATCAGAGGAAGAGATGGAGGAGGCTCTGCGGAAGGTGAACCTGTGGGGCTTCCTTTCCTCACAGCAGGGGCTCACAACGCCCCTGGCGGAAAAAGGAGAGAACCTCTCCGGCGGCCAGTGCCAGCGTCTGGCCATCGCCCGGGCGCTGCTTCACGACACGCCGGTCTATATCTTTGACGAGGCCACCTCGAACATTGACGCGGAGAGCGAGGAGATGATCATGGACGTCATCCATGCGCTGGCGAAGACAAAGACCGTGATCCTGATCTCTCACCGTCTGGCAAACGTGGTCGGTTCAGACCGGATCTATATGATGACGGACGGACGGATCCCAGAGACAGGAAGACATGAGAAGTTGATGGAGCAGGACGGAGAATACGCAAAACTCTATCGTTCTCAGATGGAACTGGAGCAGTACGGAAAGGAGGCGGCAGTATGAGCGGAGAAATGAATCGTGAAGCCATGGGTGCAGGGACAGCCAGGGAAACGGCGCCCCGCAGGCGCAGCGGCATCCGGATCATGGGGCAGCTGATCGGTCTGGTGCGTCCCCTCCTGCCGGTCATGCTCCTTGCCATCGTGCTCGGTACAGTGGGCTATCTGTGTGCCATCTTCCTGACGATCCTGGCCGGATACGGGCTGATGCATACGCTCCTCGATGCGGCCATGGAAGCTCTGGGGCTTGGGATAGAAGCGTCCGGCGTCGGATTTTTCCTCGGAATGGAAACCGGCACCCTGTTTCTTGTACTGGTCGTGATGGCAGTGATGCGGGGGATCTTCCACTATGGGGAGCAGTACTGCAACCACTTTATCGCCTTTAAGCTGCTGGCAATCATCCGGCACAAGGTGTTTGCGACCTTGAGGAAACTCTGCCCGGCGAAGCTGGAGGGGCAGGATAAGGGGAACCTGATCTCGGTGATCACCTCAGACATCGAACTTCTGGAAGTGTTCTATGCCCACACCATTTCGCCCATCGCTATCGCCATCCTGACTTCCCTGGTCATGGTGCTCTTTATCGGGCATTTTTCCATCCTGGCGGCCGTTTTAGCGCTGATCGGATATATGACTGTGGGAGCGGCTATCCCTCTGTTCTTCGGAAAAAGAGGAGCGGATAAAGGGATGGAATTCCGCACCGGTTTCGGGGATCTGAACAGCTTTATCCTGGATTCCCTCCGGGGGCTGGATGAGACCATTCAGTACGGACAGGGAGAGAAAAGGCGGAAAGACATGGCGGAGCGCTCCGATGAACTGAGCGGGATGCAAAAGGAACTGAATCGTCTGGAGGCGTCCCAAAGATCGGTGACGAACCTGGCAATCCTGCTGTTTTCCTTTGCCATGCTCTTTCTGATGATCGGGCTGCGGCAGGCAGGGGGCGTGGATCTGACCGGGATGCTGGTGGGGACCATTGCTATGATGGGATCCTTCGGCCCGGTGACGGCCCTCTCCAATCTGTCCAACAACCTGAACCAGACCCTTGCCAGCGGGGAGCGGGTTCTTTCCATTCTGGAAGAAACGCCCCAGGTGGAGGAAGTATCCGGCATGGAAGAGGTCTCCTTTACCGATGCGGAGGCGGACAATGTGGACTTTTCCTATGAAGAGGAACAGATCCTGAAGGATTATACGATCAGGATCCCGAAAGGGAAGATCGTGGGGATCCACGGAGCCAGCGGTTCCGGCAAATCCACGCTGCTGAAACTTTTGATGCGGTTCTGGGACGTACAGGGCGGACAGATTAAACTATCCGGCCGGGACGTGCGGGGGATCAACACAGAGAATCTCCGGCGGATGGAATCCTACGTTACCCAGGAGACCGTCCTGTTCCACGACTCTATTGCAAATAACATCGCCGTGGGGAAACCTGGGGCGTCCAGGGAAGAGATCATGGAAGCGGCGAAGAAGGCATCTATCCATGACTTTATCCTGACCCTTCCGAAGGGCTATGATACGGAGGTGGGCGAGCTGGGCGATACCCTGTCCGGCGGTGAGAAACAGCGGATCGGGATTGCCCGGGCATTCCTCCACGACGCACCCTTTATTCTTCTGGACGAACCTACCAGTAATCTGGACTCCTTAAATGAGGGCATGATCCTGAAAGCCCTGAAAGAAGGGCGGGGAGATAAGACGGTGCTGCTGGTGTCCCACCGAAAATCCACCATGAACGTGGCGGATGTGGCGTACCGGATGGATAATGGAAGGCTGTCATAGGGCTGTAGTTCACTGCAGCTGGAGACGGTAAAAGAGCGATACATCAGAAGACAAGGAGAAAAATATAGGAATATGACAGGACACAGATGGAGGCGGACGGCGGCGTTCCTACTGGCAGGAGGGATGCTGCTGTCTCAGGGAGGATATGTATATGCGGCAGAGCAGGAACCGGCGGAGATGATAACTGCAGAGCAGGAAACCGGCGCTGTCTCTGAAGCGGCGCCTGTGACAGAAACGGTACCGGAAGAAGTTACCGCTTCTACAGAGGAAGCACCGCTGTATGCGCTGGATGCTTCCGGCGCATCCGTCCAGGTTTCAGATACGGTGTGTGCCATGATCCATGACGGGACCGTATATCTGGACGAA
>ERZ1090864.932-NODE-935-length-14769-cov-48.276743_pt1 | contig 14769 bp, 13 predicted proteins | sample MGYA00478479_ERZ1090864 | MGnify/ENA primary metagenome ERZ1090864 (study PRJEB33644, sample SAMEA5815743) | chicken gut metagenome | biome: Chicken; feature: Gastrointestinal Tract; material: Caecum | place: Ireland | collected 2019-01-01 | study: A study of the... | reverse complement strand
TTGTACAGGTTGACGGTGCCCACGCAGGGGGTCATGACGTGCTGGTAGCCGCGGGCGCGCTCCTTGGCCTTGATATAGTTTTCCAGCTCCTGCCAGACCACATAGCCGTTGGGCAGGAACATGGGCAGGCCGCGGCCCACCAGGTCGTCGGTCATGAACAGCTGCATCTCGCGGCCGATCTTGCGGTGGTCGCGGGCGCGGGCCTCCTGCTGCTGCTTCTCCCACTCTTCCAGCTCTTCCTGGGTGCGGAAAGCCACGCCGTTGATGCGGGTCAGCATCTTGTTGGCCTTGTCGCCCTTCCAGTACGCGCCGGACTGCTGGGTGATCTTGAAGGCCTTCAGGGCCTTGGTGTAGGTCAGGTGGGGGCCGACGCACATATCAATATACTCGCCCTGCTGGTAGAAGCTGATGGTGGCGTCCTCGGGCAGGTCGCCGATGTGCTCCACCTTGAATTTCTCCTTGCGGTCTTCCATCAGCTTGATGGCCTCGGGCCGGGGCAGGATGAACGCCTTGATGGGCAGGTTCTCCTTGGTGATCTTGCGCATCTCCTTTTCGATGTTGGCAAGGTCCTCGTCGGTCAGCTTGGTGTCACCGAGGTCGACGTCATAGTAAAAGCCGTTCTCGGTGGCGGGGCCGTAGCCGAAGTCGGCGTCGGGGTACAGCCGCTTGATGGCCTGGGCCATGATGTGGGCGGCGGTGTGGCGCAGAACGTGCAGTTCTTCTTCCTTGGGGCACTCGGCGACGGTGCCGTCGTTGTAGATGATCTTCATCGCAGTATTCCTTTCTCCCAAAAGTGAAACAAAAAGGGCGCTTCATCCCGCAAAAATCTGTACGGGATGAAGCGCCGCTGTTTTTTTTACAAGCTGGAGCTCCACGGTTCCACCCGAATTGCGCCGCCCGCAGGCTGCGCCTCTCGCCGCGCTGTAACGGGCGCGCCCGGCAGAGGTTCGCCTCTGCGCTCCGCGGTGGTAGGGGGCGGCGCGTGCGCCGGGCTGCTTGCAGCACGCCGCGCTTTGCGGCGGCAGCCCTCTCTGATGTGCCGTGTCCCGCCCCTGATCGTCCGCATCCGGGAAGGCTTTGCTGCCCTCCGCCGCTTTGCCAGGATGAAACTACACAGATTGTAGCACAGCTGCGGGAAAAATGCAAGCGGATTCGGGCAGTTTCAAGCCTGGGAAGGGGTGGGTGGGCTATAGCGCAGCGCCTGAGAGGCTTCCCCCCGCCGCAAACCCGTCTCCCTGTACTTGCCAAAACCCGCCCCTATGCTTATAATAGGAGCGAACGCAAAACGCAAACCTCCGCGCCCTTTCGCGCGGTGAGGAATAAAAGGAGTTCCATTTTATGAAATTAGGCATCGTCGGCCTGCCCAACGTGGGCAAGTCCACCCTTTTCAACGCCATCACCTCGACCCGCAACGCCGAGGCGGCCAACTACCCCTTCTGCACCATCGAGCCCAACAGCGGCATCGTGGCGGTGCCGGACGCCCGGCTGGACAAGCTGGCCGAAGTCTGGCAGACCAACAAAAAGACCCCCGCCATCGTCGAGTTCGTGGACATCGCGGGCCTGGTCAAGGGCGCGTCCCAGGGCGCGGGCCTGGGCAACAAGTTCCTGGGCCATATCCGGGAATGCGACGCCATCGTCCATGTGGTGCGCTGCTTTGACGACGACAACATCATCCATGTGGTGGAGGACGTCACCAAGGCCGAGGCCGTGGACCCCCTGGCCGACATCGACGTCATCGACTACGAGCTGATCCTGTCCGACCTGGAAGTGGTCCAGAACCGGGCCGGCCGGATGGCCAAAGCCGCCAAGAGCGGCAACAACAAGGCCGCGGCCGCCGAAGCCGCCTGGCTGGGCCAGCTGGCCGAGCATCTCGCCGCCGGCAAGCCGGCCCGCAACTTTGACTGGGAGTCCGCCGGCGACGGCTGGCCGGCCGTCCTGCGGGAGATGGGCCTGCTGAGCGCGAAGCCGGTGCTCTACGCCTGCAACGTGGGCGAGGACGACCTGATGGAGGGCATCGAGCACAACCGCTACGTCCCGCTGGTGGCCCAGCGCGCTGCCGAAGAAGGCGCCAAGGTCATCCCCATCTGCGCCCGCACCGAGGAGGACATCGCAGACTACACCCCCGAGGAAAAGAAGGCCTTCCTGGCTGAAATGGGCATCGAGGCCAGCGGCCTGGACAACCTCATCACCGCCAGCTACGACCTGCTGGGCCTGATCTCCTTCCTCACCGACGGCAAAAAGGAGTGCCGCGCCTGGACCATCCGCAAGGGCACCAAGGCCCCCCAGGCCGCCGGCAAGATCCACAGCGATTTCGAGCGCGGGTTCATCCGGGCCAGCGTCATCCACTACCCCGACCTGGAAGCCAACAACTTCGACTACGCCGCCGTCAAGTCCAAAGGCCTGCAGCACACCGAGGGCAAGGAATACGTGGTGCAGGACGGGGACGTGATCGAGTTCCTGTTCAATGTGTAAGGAGGGCGCTATGGTCATTGGAATCATGGGCGCGATGCCCGAAGAAGTCGATCAGCTCTGCGCCCGGCTGTCGGGCGTGACCGTCGAGGACTACGGCGGGGTCAGCTACCACTGCGGCAGCCTGGCCGGCCGCCAGGTGGTGGTCTGCTGCGCCGGCATGGGCAAGGCCAACGCCGCCGCCACCACCCAGGTGCTCATCACCAAATACGGCGCCGAGAAGATCATCTTCTCGGGCATCGCCGGCAACATGACCAGCAAGATCGGCATCGGGGACGTGGTGATCGGCCAGACCGTCCTGTACCACGACGCCGACATGGATATGCTGGACCAGAACCCGCCCTATCTGGACGAGTACCCCGGCGACCCCGCCCTCATCGCCGCCGCCCAGGCCGCCTGCGCCCAGGCCGGCGTCAAGGCCATCGCGGGCCGCATCGCCACCGGCGACCGCTTTGTGGGGGACACCGAGACCAAGCGGCGCATCGAAGCCGCCTGCCACCCCGACTGCGTCGAGATGGAAGGCGCCGCCGTCAGCCAGATCGCCGCCAAAAACGGGGTGCCCTGCGTCATCCTGCGGGCCATGAGCGACAACGCCGACGAGGCCGGCTACGAGGTGCTGGTGGTGCGCGACTTCAGCATCAAGGAATACGTGGCCACCGCCACCCAGATCGTGGCCGCCATGATCGAACGGTTATAAAACGCAGCGCGCCGCAAGCGCGCCACGCTTTAGGGGGAACCCATTTCTGCGCGCAGTCGCGCGGCAGAAATTCCTTCCCCCTAATATTCCCCTGGGGACAAAATTTAGCGCTGAACCGCGCACTCGCCGCAAAGCGGCTCGCACACTCTCAGCGCTAAATTTCCCTGTATGTATCCCGTCCATCCGCGCATGTCGGCTGGACGGGATTTTTTCGTCTGGGACGTAGCGTTTTTGCGGTACGCTTTATAAAAACTTTTGCAGTTTCTGGCGGTTATCCTCCTCAAAGGCCTGCAGGCGCTGCATCAGCCGCCTGGTGCCGGGGGCGGCGTCGGGGTAATCTTTCTGGCACTTGATGCAGTCCATGATCCCCTGGCTGCTGCCCTCGGCCAGCATCCCGGCCAAGTTGCGGGTGGATTTGTCGGTCAGGGTCTTGAGGCTGATCCCCATCCTGGTGTTCATCCTGGCAAAGGCAGACTGCCCCTGCGCCCGGCTGCCGCAGGCGTCCAGCCCGGCGTGGGCCTCCTGGTTCAGCTCCTGGTAGCCGCTGCGCTGGCGGATCAGCTCGGCTTTGAACCGGGCGTCCCCGGCCATGGGCAGGATCTGGGCCAGGGTGTTCTTGCCCATCTCGGTGTTCTGCACCACCGCTTCCAGCATATTCAGGTTGTCGTTTTTCTGGTGTTCCATCGCAAAAAGCCTCCTTTGGTGTTTAGGGTGTATCTGAGAAGTCAAAAATGCTGAGATATTCGCCAAAAAGTGCCAGATGCAAGGCGCATGAGCGCTGCACTCCTTTGTGGAATGCAAGCGAATGCAACGCAGCAGATGGTGCTTTTTGGTAGAATAGAACAGTATTGAGGAGTTTTCAGATACACCCTAGGATAACATCCAAAGGAGGCTTTTATTCCGTTTGGTCTTGGTGCTCAGGCGGGGGTCTCGTCCCCGGCGCGCAGGCAGTTGCCGCCGGCCGCAGCCGCTTCCCGCAGCCGCGCGTCGCACAGGTGGTAGAGGCTTTCCCAGGTGCGCTGGCCGGCAGGCAGGTCGTTCGAGCCGGCCACCCCGATGGACAGGGTGTAGGAGATGCGGCTCATCATCCCCGTGCCCGCCACACAGTCGCAGGGCATCTGCACATAATGGCGGCGCATCTCGCCCGCCAGGGCTGCGGCGTCCATCCCCTTGCAGGCGATCAGCAGCACCCCGCCGTGGAGCCGGCAGACGGTCCGGCTGCCCGGGGTATCGTAGTGCTTTTTCCACTGGTTGGCAATGTTGCAGATCACCTGATCCATGACCGGCTGGCCGTGCTCGTAGCGCAGGTGGTCGGCGTTGTCCAGCGAGACAAGGGCCACCGCGGCCTCGCCGCCGGCCGCAAGGTCCGCTTCCACATACGGACGCAGCACCGTCTCGATGTAACGGCGGTTGTACGCCCCGGTCAGGAAGTCCCGGTTCAGGTCCTCCCGCACCAGTTCCCGCTCCCGCTCGGTCATGCGGTCCTCGGGCAGGGTGTTGCCCGCCAGGGGCGCGCTCATCTGGACCCCATAGCTGACCCCGCCCACCTGGATGCGGCGGCGCAGAACGCAGCTCACCTGGCCGCCGCCCTGCTCGTAGCTCACCTGCATGGCGTCGTCCTGCCAGTGGTCCGCGCTCTCAGGCGGCAGTTCCACGGTGCTGACGTCCTCAAAGATCGTTCGCAGCGCTTCGGTCAGCCGCTGCAGCTCCCGTTCAGTACATCCCTTTTCCATCGTTGTTTCCCCCACTGTGCGCCGGCCCTCTCATCAGGGCGGCCGCATGATGCCGGCAGGCCCCGGCCCGCCAGCTTGTCTAAATAACCAAGGATAAGAAAATTATAGCACGGAAAGCGCATTTTTTCCAGACGCAGGCATGATTTTGCGCCAAAAAGTTAAAACTTTGTCATTCTGCCAAAACAGGCGCCTGCGCGCGGCAGCTTACCTCACATTCCTGCCGGATTTCCTCCGCCAGGGCCGCGGTGCCAAAGCCCGCCTTGGCCCGCCAGGCCCAGTTGCCCCCCAGACGGCCGGGGGTGTTCAGGTGCGCCTCGGCCCCAAGGCCCAGCCAGTCGTACATGGGGATGATGGCCCGCTGGGACGGGGAGGCCAAAGCCGCCCGGATCAGCGCCTGGCGCGCGGCGGGGGTCTTGACCGCCTTCACCTGGGCGGCGGTAGGCTTTACCGCCGGGGTCATGTGCAGGTAGGAGGCGGCGGTCAGCTTCTCCTTGGCCGTGGCGGCGTTCTCCCACCAGTCGGTCAGGGTGGTGTTGTCGTGGGTGCCGGGATAGACCACGCTGTTCTGGGGGTGGTTGTGGGGCAGATACTCGTTGTCCCCGCCGGTGAAGGCGAACTGCAGCACCTTCATGCCGGGGAAGCCGCTGTCCGCCAGCAGCTGCCGGACGCTGTCGCACAGGTCGCCCAGGTCCTCGGCGATGATGGGCAGTTTGCCCAGGGCGTTCTCCAACGCGCGGAACAGCTCCATGCCGGGGCCGTTCTCCCACTTGCCGGCCTTGGCCGTGGCGCTGCCCGCCGGGACGGCCCAGTAGGTGTCGAAGCCGCGGAAGTGGTCGATACGGATCAGGTCATAGATGGTGGCGGCGTACCGCACCCGCTTGATCCACCAGGCAAAGCCGGTCTGACGGTGGTACTCCCAGTTGTACAGGGGGTTGCCCCACAGCTGGCCGTCCACCGCGAAGTAGTCCGGCGGGACGCCCGCCACCCGGGCGAACTTGCCCTCGTGGTCCAGCTCGAACAGGCTGCCGCCCACCCAGGCGTCCACCGAGTCGGCCGAGACATAGATGGGCATATCGCCCAAGATCTGGACGCCCTTGCCGTTGGCATAGGCTTTCACCTTCTGCCACTGCTGGCTGAACTTGTACTGGAGGAACTTCCAGAAGCCGATCTCCTCCTCGTTTTCGGCGGCGTAGCGGACCAGGGCCTCTGGCTCGCGCAGGCGGTAGGCCTCCGGCCACTCGGTCCAGGGCTTCATCTTCTGGTCCGACTTGATGGCCATGTACAGGGCGTAGTCGTCCAGCCAGTCCTCGTTGGCCAGGGTAAAGGCGTAGTAGTCGTCGGGGTAGTAGGTCCTGCAGCCGTGCTGGCCGGCGCAGCCGTCCACCCAGACGCCGTAGGCTGCCCGCAGCAGGCGGTAACGGCTGTTGTACAGCGCGCCGTAGTCGATCTGGCAGGGGTCGTCGCCGAAGTCCGCACTCTCCAGCTGGCTGTCGGTCAGCAGCCCTTCGTCCCGCAGGGCCTCGAGATCAATGAAATAGGGGTTGCCTGCAAAGGCCGAGCAGCTCTGATAGGGGCTGTCCCCGTAGCCGGTGGGGCTCAGGGGCAGGATCTGCCAGATGGTCTGGCCCGCCGCCGCAAGGAAATCCACGAATTTTACCGCTTCCGCCCCGAAGCAGCCGATCCCGTAGGGGCCGGGCAGGCTGGAGACCGGCATCAAAATTCCACTTTCACGCATATTCCTGTTCCTCTCTTTTGGTTGACACGCCGCCCGTCCGCGCGCGGCATCTGCTGGTTTCTATGATAACACATCTGCAGCGCATTTTCCACAGGCAAAAAAGCCGCAGCTATTTTCCGCCGGGCCAAAACGTGCTATACTTAGGCGAGACTCCGACATCCATTTTGAGCGAGGGATATGCCTATGCAACCGACTGAACGTTTTTATGAGGCCGACGCCTACCGCACCGCGGCCTCCTCTGTCATCACGGCCGCCCGGCCGCTGGAAGGGGGCGGCGGCCTCGTCGCCCTGGCCGGGACGGTCTTTTATCCCGAAGGCGGCGGCCAGCCCGCCGACCGCGGCGTCCTGGCCCTGCCCGGCGGGGTGCGCCTCGCCGTCACCGACGTCCACGAGAAGGAGGGCGTTATCTGGCACACGGTGGAGACCCTGCCGCCCGAGGCCGTCCCCGGCACGCCGGTGGAAGAACAGATCGACTGGGCCTGGCGGTTCGACAAGATGCAGCAGCACACCGGCGAGCACATCCTGTCGGGTACCCTGCACCGGCTGTTCGGGGCCGAGAATGTGGGCTTCCACATCGGCAGCGAGGCGGTGCGGATGGACACCAGCGTCCCCATCAGCCCCGAGGGGCTGCTCCAGGCCGAGACCGAGGCCAACCGCTTTGTCTGGCAGGACCTGCCGGTCCAGATCCTTTACCCCACCCCCGCCGAGCTGGCCGGCATGACCTACCGCAGCAAAAAGGAGATCGCCGGCCAGGTGCGGATCGTCTCCATCCCGGGGGCGGATGTCTGCGCCTGCTGCGGCACCCACACCGCTGCCACCGGCCAGGTGGGGCTCATCAAGATCGTGTCTGCCGAGCGCTACAAGGGCGGGATGCGGCTGGCCGTCCTGTGCGGGGCGCGGGCCCTGGCCGAAATGCAGGCCATGCAGGCCCGGCAGGGCGAGATCGTGGCCGAGCTGAGCGCCAAGCCCGCCGAGACGGCCAACGCCGTCCGCCGGGTCCACGCCGAGCTGACCGCCCTCAAGTACGCCCAGTACGGCCTGTGCACCCAGCTGTTTGACGCGCTGGCCGCCGCCGTCGTCCCCGGGCAGGACGCCGTTTTCACCGTGCCGGGGCTGGACCCCGACGGGCTGCACCGGCTGGCCGTCCGCCTGACCGAAGCCACCGGCGGCCTCTGCGCCGCTTTGACCCCCACCGAAAAGGGCTGCGGCTACTGCCTGGCCCGCCGGGAGGGGGACGTCCGCCCCCTGACCAAAGCCCTGAACGCCGCCTGCAGCGGCCGGGGCGGCGGCAAGCCCGGCATCTGCCAGGGCAGCTGCACGGCCGATCCCGAGACCGTGGCCCGGTTCCTCCGCGGCCAGGCCCCCAACCACCAAGAATAAGGAGAATCACACCTATGCGTATGCGTTTCAAGCCCTACGCGCGGGCCGAGCTGCTCGCCGCCGACTTCCACATCCACGACCCCTTCCACCTGCAGGGGCAGTGGCACGCACAGTTCCCCAGGCCCCAGCAGCCCCTTGTGCTGGAACTGGGCTGCGGCAAGGGCGGTTTTATCTCCCAGCTGGCCGCCGCCCACCCCGAAAACAATTACCTCGGCATTGACATCACCGACAAAGTGCTGATCCTGGCCAAGCGGAAGATCGAGGCCGCCTACGCCGCGGCCGGCCGCCCCATCGACAACGTGCGGATCATGAGCGCCGACATCGAGCGCATCCGCAGCATCATGACCCCCGACGACACAGTCAGCCGCATCTACATCAATTTCTGCAACCCCTGGAGCAAAAATGCCGGCTCCAACAAGCACCGGCTGACCCATCCCCGGCAGCTGATCCAGTACCGGGATTTTCTCGTTGACGGCGGGGAGATCTATTTCAAGACCGACGACGACGATCTGTTCCGGGACAGTCTGGGATACTTCCCTGCGGCCGGCTACGAGATCACCTGGCAGACCTATGACCTGCATGACCATGAGCCGGCCTGGAACATCCGCACCGAGCACGAGGGGATGTTCACCGAGATGGGCATCAAGATCAAGGCCCTGATCGCCCGCAAGCTGCCCGGCGACGGCAGCGTCACCTGGGTGGAGCCCAAGCGCCGCGGCGCGGCCGGCGAGGACGAAGGCGCAGAGGAAGAACCCTCATCCGCCAGCGCCCAGCCCGCAGAATAAACGTTGGAAGGGAGGGCAGCGCCCATGCTGTTTGGCTTTACCTTCTATCAGATCGCAGCCTATTTTCTGATCTACTCCTGCCTGGGGTGGTGCGTCGAGGTGGCCTATGCCGCCGTCACCCGGGGCAAGCTGGTCAACCGCGGCTTTCTGAACGGGCCGGTCTGCCCCATCTATGGCTTTGGGATGCTGGCCCTGCTCTTTGCCCTGACCCCCCTGCTGGACAACAACCTGCTTTTGTTCGTGGGCGGGGTCATCATCCCCAGCGCCATCGAGCTGGCCGGCGGATGGCTCTTGTACGAGCTCTACCACACCCGCTGGTGGGACTATACCGACCGGCCGTTCAACATCGGCGGCTTCATCTGCCTGGAATTTTCCCTCTACTGGGGGCTGGGCTCGGTCTTTATCATGAAGCTGGTCCACCCCACCATCGCCGCCCTGGTGGGCATGGCGCCCGTCACGGCGGGGTGGGTGGTGATGGGGCTGCTCTATCTGGTCTACGCCGCCGACGTGGTAGCCACCTCCATTACGGCCGCCGGCCTGGCCGATGAGCTGGACACCCTGGAAAAGATTGCCGACGGCATCCACGACGTCAGCGACGCCATGACCGGCCTGATCGGCTCCACCGCCATGGACGCCGACCAGAAGCTGGACGAGAGCCGGCTGCAGCTCAAACTGGCCGGGGCAGAACTGCGCTCCGCCAGCGAAAAGCTGTCCTCGCGGGAGGTGCGGCGGGCTGCCCGCGCCAAGGCGGACGAGGCCATGGAGGCCGCCCGCCGGGCCAGCGAGACCGCCCGGCTGAACGCCGCCGAAGCCGCCAAAGCCACCCGTCTGGCGGCGGCCGGCACCATGGAGCGGGCCACCGACCGTGCCGCCGAGCTGCTGCGGCTGGAAAAGCTGCGCGCCGAGCTGGAAGCCCGCGCCGACGAGATCCAGGCCCAGATGCAGCGGGGCGCTTTCTTTGGGGCGGGGCGTCTGATCAACGCCTTCCCCCGGATGCGCCACGGACGCCGCCACCTGCCGCTGAACGACCTGCGCCGCCACCACGACCCCAAAGACGGGGACAAGCCCCAGTCATAAACGCACAAACACACATAAAAGGCCGCCGCAAACCCTTACAGGGTGCGGCGGCCTTTGTTCTGTTTTATTTATTCAAACTCGGAGGGGTAGATCACGAAGTTGACTTCCTTCCTGGCTGCGCGGTAGACGATGCGCAGGGTCTGCAGGTTCTCGGTGATCTGGCCGATGCAGTCGATGTAGGAGGTGCCGGTGGGGATGTCGGCATAGGTGCTGGACTCCCGGGGCTGGCCGGCGGTGCCGGTGTAGCAGACCACGCCGAACTTGCCGTCGTTTAAGTACATCCCGTTGTTGTAGGCCCACAGGACTGTGGGGGCGTCCACCATCTTGTTGGCGTTGGGGTATTTGGTGCGGGTGCCGTCGGGCAGGTCCTCGTCCTTGTTGGGCTCGTAGAAGTGGTCCCGGATCTTTTCGTCGGTGTATTTGCCCTCGAACCAGTCGAAGGTATAGCGCTTGTTGTACAGCTCGATCTCCTCGCCGGTGTTGTTCTGCACGTCGATGCGGAGGTAAATGTAGCGCTGGGTCTCCTCGATGTTCAGGCGGTAATTCTCGGCCATATCCTCGTGGCGGCCGGCCGAGATCTCCACGGCCCGGCTCACCGTCATGGTCAGGCTGCCGCCGTTCTTGTCGGTGAAGGTGACGGGAGTGTTCAGGCCGTATTCAGCGTCAAATTTGGTGCAGCCGCCCAGAAGGCTGGACGAGGCCAGTGCCAGCGCGCCTATGCCGGCGCACCTCATAAAGTTTCTGCGGGAGATCTTGCAAGACATAGGATGTCCTCCTTCACTTTTTTATACACCGGCTCTGCGGCATACTTTTCATCATGGTTTGATTCTATCACAGGGGGGGCTGTGTGTCAATCAACGCCCAGGATTTTTCATTTGTTACGTCCTTTTTTCAAAGCGGCGGGTCCGGCGCGCATCGTGAAGCCGCCGCATTCCTGCATCTTTCGACACGAAAAAAATTCACTTCTTTTCTGTGTTTTCCCCTTGCGGCCCGCGGCCCGGTTCCATTATAATAAACATAGCATCCTTCGTGCATCAAGCGATTATTCTCGTAAGGAGGAATCATTTCATGAAATATTCCGGTCTCAACCTGCCCGCCCACTGCACCATGCTCGACGAGAGCGAACTGCCCGAAGTCTACGGCGGCGGCAGCATCCTCTCCTTCATCCAGTACCTGCTCAGCGGCTTCACCATCAACTTTGGCTGGGGCGCCGATAACGACAGCTACGACACCTCCGTCTCCACCGGCGGTTCCCGTTGGGGCTGGGGCGGCAACACCAGCCATTCCAGCGTCGATACCAGCCATTCGGGCGGCTACGGCGGCTGGGATGCCAGCTTCAACCTGGGCAGCTTCTTCAATGCCCTGCTCCGCCTGTTCAGCTAAACCCCACCCGAGCCGCTGCGCCTTGAGCGCGGCGGCTTTTCCCAACCCAAAGGAGGCTTTCTTATGAACGCATCCACCCTGCACCTGCCCGCCTGCTGCACCCCCGTCGAGGCCAGCGAGCTGCCCGCCCTGGACGGCGGCTGCTGCCACGGCCACGGCTGCGCCGCGCCTTCCGGCGGGCACCGCCACAGCCGCCATCACGACGCCGCGCAGGACCCCGCCTGCCCCTGGCAGCACCGCCACCACGAACTGTGCTCCCTCGGCGTCGAGTGCCCCTTCTACGCCCCGGAAGCCTGAATCCGCACCCGACCGGACGGCGTGACGCAAAAACGCCACGCTGCCCCGGCCGGGGCTTTCTTTTTGCCTTTGCATTGACTTTCCGGCACAAAATCGGTACACTCTATAAAAGAAGCAAGGACCAGCCGGCGCCCCAGGCTGCCGGCAGAAATGGAGGACTCACCCTATGAAGATCGCACTCATCAACGAAAACAGCCAAGCCGCCAAGAACGGCATCATTGAAGCCGCCCTCAAGAAGGCCGTCGAGCCCATGGGCCACGAAGTGGTCAACTACGGTATGTACGCCGCGGACGACGCTGCCCAGCTGACCTACGTCCAGAACGGCATCCTGGCCGCCATCCTGCTGAACAGCGGCGCGGCCGACTACGTCGTCACCGGCTGCGGCACCGGCGAAGGCGCCATGCTGGCTCTGAACAGCTTCCCCGGCGTCATCTGCGGCCACGTGGAGGACCCTGTGGACGCTTACACCTTTGCCCACGTCAACGACGGCAACGCCGTGGCCCTGCCTTTCGCCAAGGGCTTCGGCTGGGGCGGCGAGCTGAACCTGGAGTACATTTTTGAAAAGCTGTTCGGCTTCGGCCACGGCCAGGGCTACCCCAAGGAGCGCCGCGAGCCCGAGCAGCGCAACAAGAAGATCCTGGACGGGGTGCGCGCCGTCACCTTCCGCCCCCTGATCGACTGCCTGAAGGGCCTGGACCAGGATCTGGTCAAGGGCGCTGTGGCCGGCAAGCACTTCAGCGAGCTGTTCTTCCCCGCCTGCAAGGACGAGGAGCTGGCCGCCTACGTCAAGACCCTGCTGGCCTGATCCCAGCCCTGCCCGGAAAGGAGGCCCAGCTTCGTGCTGTACCTTTTTGAGCAGCTGGACGTGGGGATGAACACGGCCTTGTCCGTCGCCGTCCCGCTGATCTCCGGCATTGCCGAGCTGATCGGGCTGCTGATCATCGTCGTCAGCCTGCTGCGGACCACCTGGCACTACCTGCGGGTGGTGTTGTTCCACGACGATTACGACTACCATCTGGAGATGAGCACCGGTCTGATCACCGCGCTGGAATTCCTGATGGCGGCCGAGGTCTCCAAGACCATCCTCCTGCCCAGCCTGGACGCCGTCCTGCTGCTGGTGGCCACCTTTGGCTCCCGCGCCCTGATGAGCCTCCTGCTGCGGGCGGAGATGCGCTCCGAGCGGGCAGAGCGCGCCGAGGCCAAACGGGACGAGCACCGCGCCGGCCGCCGTGCCGAGCGGGAGGCCCGCAGCTTTTACTGGCCCTGGCAAAGCCCCCCGGAAGGCGGCAGCGAGGACAGCAGCGACACGGAAAGCCGCTGATTTTTGGCATTCTGCCAAAAGGCAGCCCCCGCTTTTTGGCACAGCTGGTAAGCTATACAAAAGCAGGCTGCGCTTCTTGACATTTCTTACAAACCGCGTTATACTTCTCTCGTCGAAAGCAAAGGCGCTGACGGACACAAGTCTGTCGGTGCCTTTTTGCTTTCTTCCCCGCGCATACCCTCCGTTCGGGGAGAATAGAGGGCTCCCTGAGCGGCACGCACGCTCAAACGCATGGGCGCGGTGTGCGGGTTTTTCTCCTTCTTTTTCTTTCCTTTTACCAGCTGCACACACGCAAAACGGCCTCCGCCTATTGCCTCGGGCGGTGGCCGTTTTGCTGTTTGCTCCTTCGTGGCTCTAAACCAGAAACGGCTCCCCCGTCCGCGGCGTTTGCGGACGGAAGGAGCCGTTTTTCTATAGATATTGGATGTGGCTCACAGCTCGATGATGAAGCTCACGGCGTGGTCCTCCTCGCCGCTGATGCGGTAAGAGGGCTCCACGTCGGTGCCCCAGCTGTCGATGCCGCCCACGCCGCGGACGGCGCCCATGATGGTCAGGACGGTGCGGCCGGTGTCCGGCAGCTCGTCCCGGTGGGCGGCGCTCTCCAGCTCCTGGGCGGTGTTGGGCAGGGCCGAGAAGGCGAAGGGGGTGTCGTCCGCCATGCGGACGGTGAGGGCCGCGGTGGTGCGGCAGGCGGCGTCCTGCTGTTCCAGGGTGAGGGTGCGGGTGTCCATGTGGACGCCGCAGTCCTGGGGCACCAGGTAGGCGGGGATGTGGGGCTCCTCGGTCCAGCGGCCGAACCGGGCGCCCTTGTACCGGTCGGGGTAGGTCTCGCCCGAAAGGCCGGTCCAGCAGACCCGGGCGGCGGGGTGCAGGGTAGACATCCGCACGCCAAAGACGGGCAGCTCGGGCGCGCCGGGCACGCCGTGGTAGACGGCGTCCACCCGCAGGGCGCTGCCGGTGACGGTGTAGGTGAGGTCGGCCGAGGCTCCCGGCACGGTGGGGAAAGAGAAGGTGTAGCGGATGCGCACCTGCTGGCTGGACTTTTCTTCCACCTGCCAGCCCTCCGCTTTGGGGAAGGCGTCGGCGGCCATCCAGGCGGCGCTGCGCACCGGGAAGCCGCAGCCCTTGTCGTTCTCGGTGGCGGCGCGCCACAGGGCCGGGCGGGGCGCGCGCCAGACCCATTCGGGCCCGCCGGCCTTCCGCAGGGAGGCAAGGCCCCCTTCGGCGTAGGAGAACTGCAGGGCGAAGCCGTCGCCCTCGACGCCCAGATTGACGTCGCCCTCGATGACGGTGAGGGGGCCGCCGGCGCGCAGGGCCGGCAGGCGGAAGGCAGCTGCCTCTTTGGCGTTGCGGGCATCATGGGCGGCGCGGCGGGCCGGCGTGTCGTACCAGTAGCGCAGGTCCTGCATGGCGGGCTTTTCCTCCCCGTCTGCAAAGACGATGCCGTTGGCGCTGAAGGCGTAGTCGGTAGGGCGCTCGCCAAAGTCGCCGCCGTAGCCTAGGCGGCGGCCCTGGACGCCCGCCTGCCAGAGGGCCTGGTCCATGTAGTCCCAGACGAAGCCGCCCTGGTACTGGGGATAGTCCAGCAGGCGGATGTAGCTCTCCATCCCGCCCAGGCTGTTGCCCATATCGTGCATATACTCGCAGAGGATGAAGGGCTTGGCGGGCTTGCTTTCCAGGTAGGCGCGGATTTCGTCCGGCTTGGCGTACATCCGGCTCTCGATGTCGCTGATCTGGTCAAAGGCCCGGCAGTGGAACACGCCCTCGTAGTGGACCAGCCGGCCGGGGTCGTTCTGGTGGAAGAAGTCGCTCATGGCCAGGATGTCCTCGCCGGCGTAGGACTCGTTGCCGCAGCTCCAGATCAGGATGGCGGTGTGGTTTTTGTCCCGCTC
>ERZ1090864.928-NODE-931-length-14805-cov-37.185763_pt1 | contig 14805 bp, 10 predicted proteins | sample MGYA00478479_ERZ1090864 | MGnify/ENA primary metagenome ERZ1090864 (study PRJEB33644, sample SAMEA5815743) | chicken gut metagenome | biome: Chicken; feature: Gastrointestinal Tract; material: Caecum | place: Ireland | collected 2019-01-01 | study: A study of the... | reverse complement strand
GGACGCGACCGGCGTCTCATCGACAGGGCGTTGGATGCGGCGCTCGACAGCGTCAGCAGCATCGACAACAGCGGCACGCTCTCCGAACGCATGGCTCGCGCCGCCAAATCCAGCGACCTGCTGAGCATGGTGTGGTCGCTGCCGCCGGCGCAGCGGCTCATGTTCCACAAAGGTGTGCGCGTGGATGGGATCGACACCACGGACACCCCCGGATTCGAAGGCGACCGCGAGGACGGCGAACGGTTCATCGACATCAGCTCCAGCGAGATCGCACGCTTCCAGAAACTGCTGTATGCCAACGGCGTCAAGGGCGTACGGCGTCGGCTGCTCATCGTGCTGCAGGGCATGGATGCCTCCGGCAAGGGCGGCATCGTGCGCCATGTGTTCCGCCAGGGCGACCCGATGGGCATCCACTACCACGGATTCGGCAAACCCAGCGAGGAGGAGCTGAAGCACGACTTCCTGTGGCGCATCAGGCGCGAGCTGCCGCAGAACGGGTGGATCGCGGTGTTCGATCGCTCGCATTATGAGGATATCGTCATGCCGCATGTCTACGGCACCTATCCCGAGGAGGTGTGGCGCGCCAGGTATGACGAGATCAACCGGTTCGAACGGGATCTGACGGCCGATGGATGCACGGTTCTGAAGATCTTCCTGGTGGTGGGCCGCGACGAACAGAAGCGGCATTTCCTGGGGCGTTTGGAGGATCCGACCAAGTTCTGGAAGTTCGACGAGAGCGATCTGGACGCCCGCGAACGCTGGGACGATTATATGGCGGCCTGGCAGGAGGTGTTCGAGAGGACGTCGACGCCCGCCGCCCCCTGGTATCTGGTCCCCGCCGATAACCGCTGGTATTCGCGGGCCGTGGTCTCCGAGCTGCTGCGCACCACGCTGAAGAACATGAACCTGACCTGGCCGCCGCTCGAGGTCGATCCCGACGCCGTGCGCCGTCGCCTCGAAGCCGAGTGAATCGCTGTCCCTGACGGTGGGGACGGCAAGGCGACACGCCGGTGGGTTGTGGGGATACCGGTGGCGGGTCCGTGAGTCGGGGGCGGTGGTAGGGGTGATGACCGCCGCGCGAGGCGGTTGGGAGTGAACTGTATGCATGTGTATGCGTGAGCGATAGTAGGGGAAGACCCCCCTATGCAATGTCTCGATGATGAGTGGATGCATGGTTTCGGGGTGGTCTGGGGGGGGGGTATTGATTCAAGGCAGGAGCCTGTCTTGCATAGGGGGACTGAGAATGACGACGGTCGGTCATCACGAATCGTTCACGAGCCGGGAGCGTGCGTATCTGTCGTCGCTGCCTGCCGTGGAACGGGTGACCGGTGACCGCATCTTCTATACGGAGGCATTCAAGGAAGAGTGCATGCGTCGGTACTGCGCCGGGGAATCGGCGTCGCGGATCTTTGCGGAAGCCGGCATGCCCTCCCGCCTCATCGGCTACAAGCGCATCGAACGGGCGATCGCCCGCTGGAGCAAAAGCGTCTCCGACGGCGAACGCGGCGGGGCCGTTCCGCAACGTGCGACGGATGTAGGCAAGCCGACGCTGATGGATGTGATGGCCTGCATGCGACGCATCGAGGAAAGTCTCGCCTGCATCGAGTCTCGTCTGGACAAGCTCGGGGGAACGGCCTCCTCAATGGAGGCAGCCGATATCACTACTACGACCAGGGAATCCATGGAGGCGGCGCTATCGGCGCCGTCGGAACGCTAAGGAGAGAACCATGAGAAAGCTACGCCCAGCAATAGCGGCATTGGTGGCGGCGGTCTGCCTGTACGCGCCCTCCGCCGCGGCGGAGCCGGCCTCGCAGACCGATTCGGTTCCACCGGCGGCGGCCACGCCGATGCAGACCGGCGAGGAGTCGGGGGCTCCGACCGGCAAGGCCGAAGTCTCCGCCGATGCGGTGACGCTTGACGAGACGCTGACCTACGGGAACGACGAGTACACCGTCGATGTGACGGTGCGGGGCACCGCCGCGATGACCGACGCCGAGACCCCGGCGGCCGACGTGGTGGTGGACTCCGCGTCCAGCGATCTGGCGATGACCGTGGACGTGCTCGACGAAAGCCAGCCGGAGTGGCAGGCCGTCGAGGACTATGCCGAATCCAAGGATGAGGCCGGCGACGTGCTCGACGTGACCGCGCTGGACTTCGGATTCACCTACCAGGGGCGGACGCTGGACATGTCGGATTGCGAGCTGACCGCCGCAGTCGCCCCGAATGACGCGCTGGTCGCCGCCGGCGCCGCCCCGAAGGCGGCCGCCGAAGCGGAAACCGGCGTGGAGGTGACCGCGTTGAACGGCGCGACCGAGGAGCTCGGCACCGTGATGGTCTCGCAGAACGAGGACGAGACGAAGACCTTGGACGTGATGCTGGACGGCACCGCGCCGGTGCTGGGCCTGACCGCCAAGTCGGCGCCCAACCCGCATTTCACCGTGCAGTACTATGCGAACCTTGAGGTGACCGATCGCGATTCTGAAGGATATCTTCAGATTCTGAACACCGACAACGGTGGCAACAACCAGGGAGGAAAACTCCCTACCAATGGCGGTAATACGCCGACCACCGGTTTGTATCTTGTGGATGCCGGCAACGGCAAGCGCGAGATAAAAACGCACATGGAGCTCACCGAGCTGTATTCCGACAACCAGTACGACTACTTCGAGGCACCGAGCCTGCCGTATGTGAATGTCTTCCGCAACAACGGCAACTATACGGCCAACCAGGTGTGGGTGCTCAAGGACGGCAAGGACGCCTCAAGCACGAACGAGGATGACTGGACCGTCTACAAGAAGATCGTCAGCGCGACCGAGCTGCACTTCACCAACAACCCGGACAAGGCGAACGACAACACCATCTACATCAAGGACGGCACCGTCATCCGCCTGGTGGCCAACCAAACGACAAATACGTACGACAACGCTGCAACGTTCTACGACTACGACATCACTGATGACGGCTGGACCACATGGGATTCCGAGAACGGCTCGCACGGCATCAACAGCGGCAGCAACTATAAGGGGAGCGGCGCCAAGCTGGCTTTCGGCAATGCCAATACCGGTACTGGTCTTGAAAACCAAAGCTGGAACGGTAACACTCTCAACCAGTACAACCACAGTGGTAATGGGCTTCAGGGTGCCACGTTTGGTTTGGTGACCGGCCTTGACTCCGAAGGTCACATCCAGTACGCGAATGGCGTCGACGCTCCCAACCTGTTCGATGATGGTTCTGCGACAGGTAAGACCCAGTACACGGACTGGTCGCTTGGATTCAATCGATCTGGCGACACCTATACGCTGAGCTCGGTCAACGGAGCCGGTCTTGATGGTCTCGAGTATTTCAACAATCCTCAGACTCCTGGCAAGGATCCTTATACCCATATTTGGACCAACAACTTCTGGCCTATGGACGGCCGTCCCGGCGAGGATGGCCTCACTGGTAAATATGATGACCGTGGGGACTATGTCGGCTACGGCGGCAACAATATGTATCCGATCAGCGATGACGGCCGAGCCCACAACAACATGTTCGGCATGCAGTACAGCGTCAAGTTCAAGCTGACTGAAGATTATGTTGGCCCGCTGGAGTACTACTTCTTCGGCGATGACGATATGTGGGTATTCCTCGATGGCAGGCTTGTTTGTGACATTGGCGGCGTGCACAGCTCCATCGGCGCATATGTGAACCTGTGGGACTACATCGCGAAGGGCGACTCGCGCGAGCACACGCTCAAGTTCTACTACACCGAGCGCGGCCTGTCCGGCTCCACCTGCTACATGCAGTTCACCCTGCCCTCCGTCTCCTCCGTGCCGCCGGAGTACCAGAACGGCCGGCTTAAGGTACAGAAGCAGGTTGTGGGCACCGCCGATCCCAATACCCAGTTCAGCTTCAACATCCAGATCTCCTCTAAGGATGGTCTGGCACAGGGGTCCGACTACTCAATCGTCCGATACAACTCTAAGGATGAACGGATTGAGAGCTCGCTGCTGACTGGTGGTAAGGGGTCCTTCAACCTCAGAGCCAACGAGTACGTGATTATCGACTATCTGCAACACGGAACCGACTACACCATTACCGAAACAAATGTGCCTGATGGCGTCACCGTCAGCAGCACGATCGACAGCGGAAACCCCAACCAATCAGAAACGGTGACGGGCACGACCCCTGTCGGAGCGAGCAGCATCGTCCTGTTCACCAACACGTTCCCGCCGATGATGCCCGCCACCGGCGGCACCGGGGTCTGGACGCTGACGGTCGGCGGTCTCGCGCTGATGACGTTCGCCGTGGTGTACGGCGTGCGCCGCAGGAACCAGGCAACCAACCCACTGCGGTCCTGAACGAGCTGCACACATACCTAATGGGGAACAATGCAAGAAAGGACAACACCCATGAGGAAACCAAACAAACTGGTCGCGCTGATCTTCGCGATCCTCGCGTCCATCGCCATGCTGCTGCCTACCAGTGCGTATGCGGCGACCAATGACAACACTGGCTCCATCACCATCAACGATGCCGAGCCGGGGCATACGTACAACGCGTATCAGGTCCTCGTGCTTGAGAGCTACGACGCCAAGGCTGGGGCGTACTCCTACAAGGCGAACACCAAGTGGGCCGACTGGCTCAAGACCCAGACCCAGTACGTCGCCATCGACGCCCAGGGCTATGTGACTTGGAAGGAAGGTGCGGATGTCGCAGCCTTCGCCAAGACCGCCATCGCCTATGCCGAGGCGAACAACATCACGGCTGCCGGCACCCAGACGGCGCCTGCCGCCTCTGAAGGTCAGCGGTATTCCACCGTCAAGTTCGAGAACCTGAACCTCGGATACTACCTGGTGAACACCACGGCCGGTACGCTTTGCTCTCTCGACACCACCACGCCCAACGTAGTGATGAAGGAGAAGAACGACCTGCCTGGTATCGTCAAGGAGGTCAAGGAGGATTCGACTGGCGATTGGGGTGACAAGAACACCGCCGAGATCGGCGACACCGTCGAGTTCAAGACCACCATCACCGCCAAGGCGGGCGCCGAGAGCTACGTGCTGCACGACGTCATGTCCAAGGGCCTGACGCTCAATGCCGACTCCATCAAGGTCCAGGTCGGCGGCTCCGACCTTGACGCGGCGAACTACACCGTCAAGAAGACCGGTCTGACCGACGAGTGCGATTTCGAGATTGAGTTCGCCCAGAACTACCTCGACACCATCACCGCCGACACCAGCATCGTCGTGACCTATACCGCCGTGGTGAACGAGAACGCCGAAGTCTTCAACGGCTCCAATACCAACAAAACGAAGCTCACGTTCGGCGAGAACCATCGTGACGAGACCACGTGGGACGAGACCAAGACCTACACCTACAAGGTCGATGTCGTGAAGACCGACGGTAGCAACAAGGTGCTGGACGGCGCCGAGTTCAAGCTCTACGACGCCGAGAACGGCGGCAACGAAATTGCCTTGGTCAAGGTGTCCGACGGCATGTACCGCTTCGCGAAGGACGGCGAGCAGGGCGTCGGCACCATCACCACAGTCGACGGTCAGCTTGAGATCAAGGGCTTTGACGCCAACACTACCTACTGGCTGGAGGAGACCAAGGCCCCCGAAGGCTACAACAAGCTCGCCGGACGTGTTCAGATCGCCATCAAGAACGCGAATCTTGACGCGACCGTCGACGGCGGCATCTGGCAGAACGGTGGTGTCCACATCATCAACAACACCGGCACCGAGCTGCCCTCCACCGGCGGCATCGGCACCGCGATCTTCTACGCCCTGGGCGGTGCGCTGGTGCTCGGCGCCATCGTGTTCCTGTCCCGCAAGCGCGTGAAGTGAACGGTGTGCTGAACCGATGATGAACCATAACGTGTCCCGTTCCCCGGCCGGCAGGCACAGGAGCGGGACGCGTCGTCCCACCGGCGGTGGGACTCGGCGGTCCCACGCCCGCAGGCGCATCGGCCTGTCCAGCATCGCGCTGGCGGTCGTGTTCCTGGTCGGGCTGGGACTGCTGCTGTATCCGACGGTCAGCAACTGGTGGAACTCCCGCCGCCAGTCGCAGGCCATCGTGGAGTACACCGAGCAGACCTCCGCCATGGACAAGGACCAGGTGGCCGAACTGCTTGAGGCCGCCCGCCAATACAATGCGGGCCTGGCCACCGACGAGGGCCGGTTCACCCCCACCCCCGCGGACACCACCGAGTACGAGAATTTGCTCGACGTCTCCGACACCGGCATCATGGGATATCTGGAGATCCCCAAGCTGGATGTCTCGATGCCCATCTACCACGGCACCGACGCATCGGTGCTGCAGTCGGGTGCCGGCCATCTGGAGGGCAGTTCGCTGCCGGTGGGCGGCAAGGGCACGCACACCGTGCTGTCCGGACATCGCGGACTGCCGAGTTCGAAGCTGTTCACCGACCTCGACGACATGGAGCAGGGCGACGTCTTCATGATCCATGTGCTCGACCGGACGTTGACCTATCAGGTGGACCAGATCGTGACCGTCGACCCCTATGACATGGACGACCTGGCCATCGATCCGGATCAGGATTACTGCACGCTGGTCACGTGCACGCCGTACGGCATCAACACGCAGCGACTGCTGGTGCGCGGGCACCGCATACCGAACCGGACCGCCGCGCAGGCCGACGCCGCGCCGCAGGCGGAGGCGACGTCCCCCATCCGCATCGCCGTGATCGTGGCCATCGTCGTCGCCGTGGTCGCCATTGCCACCGTGGTGACGGTCAGGCTTGTTCGTCACCGCCGATAGACTCGGGGTATGACAGAGGAACAGGGACATGACGCGGCCTACGGGTCGTTGGGGGCGTTGGCGCCCGACTGGTACGGCGGCGGGCGTAACATCGACACCGACGAGATCTACGAGCGCTTCTTCGGCTGGGTTGAGGACGTCAAGGGCGTCCAGCCGTGGCCGCACCAGGAGGAGGCCATCATGGATCTGCTCGCCGGCGACCATGTGATCCTCAACACCCCGACCGGCTCCGGCAAATCACTGGTGGCGCTCGCCATGCATTTCGCCGCGCTGTGCACCGGCCGCCGTTCCTACTACACCGCGCCGATCAAGGCGCTGGTCTCCGAGAAGTTCTTCGACCTGGTCGAGGCGTTCGGACGCGACTACGTGGGCATGATCACCGGCGATACGCATATCAACGCCGACGCGCCGATCATCTGCTGCACGGCCGAGATTCTGGCCAACCAGGCGCTGCGCGAGGGCCGTCACGCCGATGTCGGCTGCGTGGCCATGGACGAATTCCACTACTACGGCGATCCGGAACGCGGCTGGGCCTGGCAGGTGCCGCTGCTGACCCTGCCGCGCACCCAGTTCCTGCTGATGAGCGCCACCCTCGGCAACGTCGACGCCATCGCCGACAAACTCGAGGACATGACCGACACCGACGTCGACATCATCGCCGACGCGCCCCGGCCGGTCCCGCTGTCCTACGAATACACCGACAAACCGCTCGAACACACCGTCGAACTGCTGTTCAACCGGCACGAGACGCCGATTTACGTCGTCCACTTCTCCCAGGACGCGGCGCTGACCACCGCGCAGGCGCTCGCCTCCACCGGCGTCTCCAGCCGCGAACAGCGCGAGGCCATCGCCGAGGCGATGAAGGGCACGCGCTTCACCACCGCATTCGGCAAGATCCTGCAGCGGCTGCTGAAAACCGGCGTCGGCATCCACCATGCCGGTATGCTGCCGCGCTACCGTCGGTTGGTCGAACAACTCGCCCAGCAGGGGCTGCTGCCGGTCATCTGCGGCACGGACACGCTCGGCGTCGGCATCAACGTGCCGATTCATTCGGTGGTGCTCACCGCGCTCACCAAATTCGACGGGTCCAGGATGCGCCGTCTGCGCGCCCGCGAATTCCATCAGATCGCCGGCCGCGCCGGCCGCATGGGCTTCGATACCGAAGGCCTGGTGGTGGCCGAGGCCCCCGAATTCGAGATCGAGAACGCGCGGGCCGTCGCCAAGGCTGGCAACGACCCGAAGAAGCTCAAGAAGATTAAGCGAAAGAAGGCGCCCGAAGGGTTCGTGACGTGGAACGAGAACACGTTCGACAAGCTCATCGACGCCGCGCCCGAAACGCTGGTGCCGCATCTGCGGATCACCCACTCGATGGTGCTCAACGAGGTGGCGCAGGGCGGTGACGCACGCCGCCGCGTGGACCGGCTCATCGACGATTCGCAGCAGACCCCCGAGCAGAAGGAGCATCTGCACGAGCGCGCCGACGAGATCTTCGCCACGCTGTTCGACTCCGGCGTCATCGAGACCGAGGACCGCGATGACGGCGGCAAGGACTACTTCACCACCGTGGACGTGCCCGAGGATTTCGCGCTCGACCAGCCGCTGAGCCCGTTCCTGCTGGCCGCGCTCGAACTGCTCGACCCCGAATCCGACACCTACGCGCTCGACGTGATCTCCATGGTGGAGGCCACGCTCGAGGACCCCAAGCAGGTGCTGCGCGCCCAGGAACGCCAGGCGCGCGACGCGGCCATGGCCGCGATGAAGGGCGAGGGGCTGGACTACGACGAGCGCATGGAGCGTCTGGCCGAGGTCACCTACCCCAAGCCGCTCGAGGACCTGCTCGACGCCGCGTTCCGCCAGTACCGGCACGACGTGCCGTGGGCCAACGACTACTGGCTGAGCCCCAAGTCGGTGGTACGCGACATGGTGGAGACCGCTTCCGACTTCACCGGATATATCGCCCGATACAACATCGCCCGTTCCGAGGGCACGCTGCTGCGGTACCTGTCGGACGCGTACCGCGCGTTGTCCCGCACCGTGCCGTTCGAGAAACGCGACGAGCAGCTGCGCGACATCATCGCCTGGCTGCGCGTGGTCGTCCGCTCGATCGACTCCAGTCTGGTGGACGAGTGGGAGAACGCGGGCGCCGCGGCCGATGCGGAGACCGCCGCACTCAATGCGGCCGCCCCGGGTGCCAGGGATGCCGTGGTGGAGGACCGCCGCGGACTGACCGTACTCGTGCGCAACGCGATGTTCCGCCGCGTGCAGCTCATGGACCTGGACCGACCCGAGGATCTCGGCGCGCTCGACAAGGATTGGGGCTACGGCGTGCACGAGTGGGAGGATGCGCTCGACGACTACTACGATGCGCACGAGTACGTGAACACCGACGCGCAGGCACGTTCCTCCGAGCTGTTCATGCTGGACGACTCGCATGAGCGCGACGAGCACACCTGGAAGGTGCGGCAGATCATCGACGACTCCGACGGCGACCACGATTGGGCCATCGAGGGCGTTGTGGACCTGGACGCCACGCAGGAATCCGGCGAGGTGGTCTTCCATGACTACCACGTGGGCGACTGACGCGCCGCCGACACGTATTCGAACAACAGTTCGAATGATGCGAGTACACTGATGGCTATGACCGATGACGCCGACCTGTTCGCCGCGACCGACGCGCCCGAGGATGTGACCCGCCCGCTCGCCGTGCGCATGCGTCCCGCCACGCTCGACGAGGTGGTGGGACAGGACCATGTGCTGGGGCCGGGGTCGCCGCTGCGCCGTCTGGCGAATCCCGCATCCAAGGGCTCGCTGACCGCGCCCAGCTCGATCATCCTGTTCGGCCCTCCCGGCGTGGGCAAGACCACGCTGGCTTACATCGTGGCCAAACAATCCGGTCGCGTCTTCGAGGAATTGTCGGCGGTGACCTCCGGCGTCAAGGATGTGCGCGCCGTGCTCGACCGCGCGCACCGGCGTCTCGTCGCCGAAGGCAAGGAGACCGTGCTGTTCATCGACGAGGTGCACCGCTTCTCCAAATCCCAGCAGGATGCGCTGCTGCCCAGCGTGGAGAACCGTGATGTCACCTTCATCGCCGCCACCACCGAGAACCCCAGCTTCTCCGTCATCAAACCGCTGCTCAGCCGGTCCGTGGTCGTCAAGCTCGAATCCCTCGAACCCGACGACCTCAAAACCCTCATCGAACGCGCACTCAACGATCCGCGCGGACTCAAGGGCGAGGTCAGGGCCACCGACGAGGCCGTCGACGAGATCGTGCGCATGGCCGGCGGCGACGCGCGCAAGACCCTGACCATCCTGGAGGCCGCCGCCGGGGCGATGACCGGCGATACGGCCCGCAAGAAGGGCGCGCGCCGGCCGATCATCACCCCCGAGATCGTCAGCCAGGTCATGGACGTGGCCACCGTGCGGTACGACAAGGGCGGCGACGACCACTACGACGTCATCTCCGCATTCATCAAATCGATGCGCGGCTCAGACGTCGACGCCGCACTGCACTACCTGGCCCGCATGATCCGCGCCGGCGAGGACCCGCGGTTCATCGCCCGGCGCATCATGATCGCCGCCGCCGAGGAGGTCGGCATGGCCGCCCCCCAGATCCTGGAGGTCACGGTTGCCGCCGCACAGGCCGTAGCCATGATCGGCATGCCCGAGGCGCGCATCATCCTGGCCGAAGCCACCGTGGCCGTGGCCACCGCGCCCAAATCCAACGCCAGCTACCTGGCCATCGACCAGGCGCTCGCCGACGTGGACGCCGGGCGCATCGGCGAGGTGCCGCTGCACCTCAGGAACGCGCCGACCAAGCTGATGAAGGACTGGGGCAACCATGAGGGCTACCGGTACGCGCACGATTGGCCGGGCGCCGTGGCGCCGCAGCAGTACATGCCGGACGAGCTCGTGGGGCGCGAATACTACCACCCGAACGACCGGGGGTACGAGCATGAGGTGAAGCCGCGGCTGGACCGCATCCGTGCCATCCTGCATGCCGAACAGCCGAAACCTGGAACCGACAAGGAGCAATGATGAACGATCGACCGCTGATCGGCGTGGTGCCGTTGATGGACTACAAGCTGGAAAGCCTGTGGATGCTGCCGGGGTATATGGACGGCATCACGGAGGCGGGTGGCACGCCCGTCATGCTGCCGTTGACCGAGGATCCGGCCACAATCCGTCAGCTGGTCAGCCTGTGCGACGGCATCCTGGTCACAGGCGGGCAGGATGTGGCGCCGGAGATGTACGGCGAGACCGCGTCGCCCGAATACCTGGCGATGAATCCGGAACTGAGCCCGGAACTCGATCGCATGGAGGCGCTGCTGATCCCCGAAATCATCGCCACGGACACCCCGATGCTCGGCATCTGCCGCGGCGTCCAGATCCTGAACGCCGTGCTCGGCGGCACGATGTGGCACGACCTGCCCACCGAACTGCCCAGCGACGTGGAACACCACATGCCCAACCCTCCGTACGACCTGCTCGGGCATGAGGTCGATCTGGTCCCCGGCACACCGCTCGCCGACCTGATGGAGGCTTCCGGAGAGGGCCGTCGCATCGCGGTGAACAGCTACCATCACCAGGCGGTACGCGAGGTTGCCGACGAACTGGCCGTGATGGCCAAGGCCGACGATGGCGTGATCGAGGCGCTGTATCGCCCCGAATCGCGGTTCTGCTGGGGTGTGCAATGGCATCCCGAATTCCTGCACAAGGTCGATGCGCGCAGCCGCATGATCTTCAAGGCGTTCGTGGATGCGGCGCGTTCCTGACCCTGCGGGGCCGCTCCGCTGATGGCTACGCCGGCAGCGTGACGTGGCTGCAAAGGGGCCGGCGGCGGGTACGATGAACGGGAACGCCGCCGATGGCGGGTTTGACCGCCGGGGCGGAACGATGGACGACATGTGACGAATGGCATGCATCGCCATGATAGGTGTGTCAGGGCATGCGTCATGAGACAAGGAGGAGCTATGGCATCGACAATCGAATTCTACGGTGCGGAATGGTGCGGTGATTGCCGTCGCGCCAAGCAGGTGCTGGACCGCTACCATGTGGTCTACAACCACCATGACATCGAATCCGAGGAGGGTGCGGCCGAGCGGGCCGAGCAGATCAGCGGCCAGAAGCACATCCCGGTGCTGCTGTTCGAGGATGGCACCGTGTTTGTGGAACCCACGAATCCGCAGCTGACCAATAAACTCAAGGAACTGGGCCTTATCGAATAGCATGCGATGCGGGTTGCCTGCTCGCCCGTGCCTTCCGTGAACATGTCCACGGGTATGAACCGTTTTTTGGACGGTGACGTTTTAGTTGTGCGGGTGCTGTGCATCCGTGTAGGCGGAAACGGACGGCTTGCCGGCCACGGCGGCCGTCCATTTCTATATTCCAGCATATGAAACATAGTCCTGCGGTCGATTACACTCATATGTCGGCCCGCCGGGAGCGGGAGACAAGATAAGAGGAGTGAAACCGTGGAGACGTGTGAGACAACAGCAGCGACCACCGCTGGGGGAGCGGCGGCCGACGAACGCATTCCGATGAAGCTGATCGGCGCCATCGTGGCGGTCGGGTCGCTGGCCTTCATCGGCATCCTGACTGAAACAGTGATGACCGTGCTGTTCCCGCAGCTGATGCGGGAATTCAATGTGGACACCGCCACCGTGCAGTGGATCACCACCATCTACCTGCTGGCCGTGGCGGCCACCATGCCACTGTCGTCATTCATCAAACGACGGTTCAGGAACAAGACGATCTTCGTGGCCGCCGTGGTGCTGGCCGTGCTGGGCTCGCTGATCATGATCGTGGCGCAGGCGTTCCCGCTGATCCTCGCCGCGCGCGTGATCCAGGGTATCGGTTCGGGCATGGCCACGCCGCTGATGATGAACATCATCCTGGAACAGTCGCCGCGCTCCAAGGTGGGGCGGCTGATGGGCGTCGGCTCGCTGGTGATCACCGTGGCGCCGGCCATCGGCCCGACCGTCGGCGGCGCGGTGACCAGCGTGCTGCCGTGGCGGGCGATCTTCGTGATCGTGATCCCGATCATCCTGCTGATTTCGCTGCCGGTTGGCCTCAAGTGCATCCAGCAGAAGCACCCGACCGAGGATGCCGTGCTCAACCCGTTGCAGTTCGTGTCGATCGTGCTGGCGCTGTGCGGTCTGATCATGTTCCTCAACCAGGCCGGCGTGGCGGTCGGCGCGGCCGTCAGCGGCGGCGAGATGACGATGCCCGCGCTGGTCGCCGTGGTGAGCCTGGTGGCGGGTATCGGATCGCTGCTGTTCTTCGGCTGGTCGTCGCGTCGTTCGTTCTCGCCGCTGATCCGACTCGGATTCCTGCGTAATCGCATTGTGCTGCTGCATCTGCTGCCGTATGCGATCCTGCCGATGGTCGGCATCGGCTTCGGCTATGTGATCACCAATCTGGCGCAGCTATCGCTGGGTACCGACGCGTTCGTGGCCGGCGCGCTGGTGCTGCCGGGCGCGTTGATCGGCGCCTTCTGCGCTCCGATCGGCGGCATGCTGTATGACAAATTCGGTCCGACCCGACCGATCCTGACCGCGTTCAGTGTGGCGACGATCGCCACGGTGCTGCTGCTCGTGTGTTCGATGCATCTGACGCCGGCGTTGCTGGCGGGGCTGTACTTCATCTTCGGATTGAGCTACGCGCTCGAATTCTCGAATATCATGACCAGCGCGCTGCGCGAGGTGCCGCCGGCGTTCACCCCGGACGGCAACGCCGTGTTCCAGACCTCCATGCAGTTCGGCGGTGCGGCCGGCACCGCGTTGTTCTCCACCATCCTGTCGGTGGCGCAGGCCGGTGCCGGCGAAGAGGGAACACCCGCGTTCATGCATGCCACCGCGGTCGGCGGCACCTGGACCTTCGCCGTCATGACCGTCATCTGCGCCCTGTCCGTGGTCTGCCTGGCCATGGCCTTCCGCCTGCGGGCGCGGGTGTCTCGCACCTCCCGCTGACATCATCGCATCCGTGACGCCGATGCCTCCGCATGACACGGCGGAGCCCGCGAAGTACGGGAGTCCGTGCGGTGGCTTTCCCTCCTGATTGGGGTGTCTGCGGTGGATATAGGCAAAGACGAGGTAAGGGCTGGTTTCCGATGCGCCATTGCATTGGAAACCAGCCCTCGTTTATCTCTCTGCTCTCTCAGCCCCTGGCGTTGAGATCAGTACTCGTTGGCGCCTTCGCCCTCCCACTTGACGTTGATGCCGCGCTGATAGTGCAGGAACATGTCGGCACCATAGCGGTCGACCGGACGGTGCGTGAAGAGCATACGGATCGCGAACGCGGTCTGCACGTCATACGGCAGATCCAGGAACGCCTGATGCGCATCCCAGTAGGGCACGGTGCAGATGGCGGCGTCCGGCACATAGGCGTAGCCATAGCCATCCTCGTTCACGTAGCCCATGAACGGCAGATCCCAGGCGTCATGCAGGGTGAGCTGCTGCTTGAAGTCCTCGACCTGAGCCAGGGCCTCGTCGCTGATGCCCAGCTCCTTGGCCACCTTGTTGGCGGCCGCGGTCTTGGCGGCGGCGTCCTGACCGAACATCGAGAGGTTGACGGTGATGACCTTCTTATCGTCTGCCATGGTTCTTGCCTTTCTGTCATCGCGTCGCCGCGATGACTGGTATTGTGTTCGTTTCGTCGGGTGAAACGAACATTTTATGTTGTGAACTTCACAAGAAGTCTGTGGTGTCCGCCGTATGGCTTACGTGTTTAACAATAGCACCACTAAACGGCGTAAAAGCAAGTGAACATGCGATTATTCGCGTTACTGGGATTGTTTGGACGGTGTTTTCCGCGGAAAATCAAGCCGCAAAATTCATGTTAATTCCGGGAAAATAAAACACGGTTTCTGTTCACTTCGTGTCGTGTTTGAATCATGTGTTGTTTGCCTGGTGGATTTGTGAGTTGTGTGTGCTGTTTCGTGATGGAACGTGCGGATTCGGTCCGGCGGGACAGGAGGGAGCGATAGGGGGTACCCGTAATCCTTAAGGATGAGTGACGTGGCGGTACGTCAAGCCGGAATATGAA
>ERZ1090864.924-NODE-927-length-14853-cov-60.318759_pt1 | contig 14853 bp, 7 predicted proteins | sample MGYA00478479_ERZ1090864 | MGnify/ENA primary metagenome ERZ1090864 (study PRJEB33644, sample SAMEA5815743) | chicken gut metagenome | biome: Chicken; feature: Gastrointestinal Tract; material: Caecum | place: Ireland | collected 2019-01-01 | study: A study of the... | reverse complement strand
CCCAGCGAGATGTCGGGCGGCCAGATGCAGCGGGTGGCCATTGCCCGGGCCATCGTCAACAACCCCGACATCATCCTGGCCGACGAGCCCACCGGCGCCCTGGACACCGAGACCAGCGTCCAGGTGATGGAGCTGCTCAAGGAGATCAGCAAAGACCGGCTGATCGTCATGGTTACCCACAACCCGGCCCTGGCCGAGCAGTATTCCTCCCGCATCATCCAGGTGCTGGACGGCCGGCTGACCAGCGACTCGAACCCCCTCTCCCCCGCCGAGCTGGAGGCCGAGCGGGCCGCCGACACCGCCGAACTGGAGGCGAACCGCGGCAAAAAGATCCGCAAGCCCTCCATGTCGCTGGCGACTTCCTTCGGGCTCTCCCTCAAAAACCTGTTCACCAAAAAGGGCCGCACTACCCTGACGGCCTTTGCCGGGTCCATCGGCATCATCGGCATCGCGCTGATTCTGTCGGTCTCCCGCGGGATGACCGATTACATCGACGTCATGCAGGAAAACGCCCTGTCGGCCTATCCGCTGTCCATCCAGGCCACCAACATCGACCTGACCAGCCTGATCCAGACCTTTATGAACCTGCAGACCGAGCAGGACGAGCACGGCCGGGACGCCGTCTATGAGCGCCCGGCCGTCCGGGAACTGGTGTCGGCGGTCTACAATCTGGACGTGGCCCAGAACGATCTGAAGAGCTTCAAGCGCTATCTGGAAGAACAGCTGGCCGACCCGGATTCGGCCCTGCACGGGGCGCTGAGCGGGATGCAGTATTCCTACAACATCAGCCCCCAGATCTACACCCGCACATCCGAAGGGAACATCATCCAGTCCGACACCACCCAGATGATCCAGAAGCTGCTGGTCTCGGTGATGGGGGCGGACGCCGCGTCCGCTTCCTGGATGACCGGCTGGGACGAAGATTCCACCTACGGGCAGATGTACAGCGCCTCGGGGATGTCCTCCATGATGGGCGGCGGCATGATGACCCTGTGGCAGGAGCTGCTGCCCGGGGAGAACGGCGCGCCGGTGAACGAGCTGCTGACCCGGCAGTATGAGCTGATCTACGGCGCCTGGCCGGTCAGCTACGACCAGGTGGTGCTGGTGGTGGACGAGAACAACGAGCTGGACGACATGACCCTGTATGCCCTGGGGCTGATCCCCGAGGAGGAGATGCAGGCCATCGCCGACGGCGAAGAGACCGGCCTTGCCCGGCAGGACAGCTGGACCTATGAGGAGATCTGCGCCCAGGATTACCGGGTGATCCTGCCTTCCGCCTGCTACAGCTACGACGAAAACACCGGCCTTTACAGCGACCTGCGCGAGACCGACGCCGGCCTGAAATACCTCTACGACAACGCCCTGCAGCTCCACGTCACCGGCATCATCCGCAAAAACCCCGACGTGGACACCGGGATGCTGTCGGGCAAGATCTGCTATACCTCCGGCCTGATCGACTACATCGTGGAGCAGGCCGGCCAGTCCGACGCGGTGGCGGCCCAGAAGGCCGACCCCAACCGGGACGTGCTGACCGGGCTGCCCTTCGCCTCCCGCGCCGACAGCCTGACCAAGGCCGAAAAGGAACAGGAACTGCGCGAGTATATCAACAGCCTGGACCAGGCCGGCCAGGCCGCGGTCTACGTCCAGATCATGAGCCTGCCTGACCAGGAAATGATCGGCGAGCAGGTGGACGAAATGCTGTCCGGCATGACCCGGGAGGACATCGTGTCCACCCTTTCCTCGGTGCTGACCCAGCAGATGAGCGTCAGCCAGGAACAGCTGGACAGCTACGTGGAAGGGATGAGCGACGAGGATCTGCGCACCACCTTCTCCCAGCTGCTGACGGCCCAGATGGAAAATCAGTATGCCCAGCAGGTGCAGGCGCAGCTTGCCATGCTGCCCGACGCCCAGAAGGCCAACGCCCTGGCTCTGGCCATGGACGGCTACACCCCCGACCAGTGGGCCGAATACTACGAGACGGTGATGAAATTCTCGGACTCCACCTATGAGGGCAACCTGACTGCCATGGGCTGCATCGACCTGGAATCCCCCGCCGCCATCAACCTGTACGCGGCCTCCTTCAACAGCAAGGATACCATTGAGGCAGTCATTGCCGACTACAACACCACCCGGGATGAGCTGCATCAGATCTCCTACACCGACTATGTGGGCCTGCTGATGTCCACCGTCACCTCCATCATCAACGCCATCACCTATGTGCTGGTGGCCTTTGTGGCCATTTCGCTGGTGGTCTCCTCCATCATGATCGGGGTCATCACCCTGATCTCGGTGCAGGAGCGGACGCGCGAGATCGGCATCCTGCGCGCCATCGGCGCGTCCAAGCGGGATGTATCGGTCATGTTCAACGCCGAGACGGTCATCATCGGTTTTTCGTCGGGCCTGATCGGCGTCATCGTCACCTACCTGCTCTGCTTCCCCATCAGCGCGGTGATGCAGTCCGTCAGCGGCATCCACAACATTTATGCGGTGCTGCCCCTGCCCGCCGCCGTGGTCCTGGTGGGCATCAGCGTCCTGCTGACCTTGATCTCGGGCCTGATCCCCTCCCGCAGCGCGGCCAAGAAAGACCCTGTGGTGGCCCTGCGGAGCGAGTAAAGCGCCTGCCTGCCCTTTCAGCCCTGAAGGGATACAGGCACGAACATTCGATACAAGGCAAACATTTCAAAGCGTCCGCACAAGCGGGCGCTTTTCTTTTTCTCCCCTCTCAGGCGCTCCGCGCCAGCTCTCCCCCCAGGGAGAGCCAAGTGTACGTCCGTAAATAGAGAGAAACTTTGTGGTAAGACGAAGTTTTTTCGGCTTTGCCTTACCACAAACTTTGCCAAAACTGACGCGCGCGCCTGCCCTCTCCGGCCCTGCGGGCCACCTCCCCCGTAAACGTGGGAGGCAGTAGCCTACAGGTTACGTTTTGGCTCTCCCGCGTGCGGGAGAGCTGGCGAGCGGAGCGAGACTGAGAGGGCTAAAAAGCGAGAAAAGCAGAACGGTCTGAATAAACATACAAAACCACCGCATAAAAATCCAAAATATACTCTCGCGCCTCCGGCACGAAACGGAGTGCGAGGTTTGAAAATAAAGAAAAGAAAGCAAAAACCAAAAAATAGTAAATCGGGGCTTGACACCGGGGGGGGTATGCTATAATGCTTTTGAAAGGAAAAGGACCTTCCTTTCAGCCTGTTTTGGGTCTCTATCTTTTATACACCATAAGGAGGAAAAATTCACTATGAAACTCAAGAAGATTGCTTCTCTGATGCTGGCCGGTGTCATGGCTGTCTCCATGCTGACCGCCTGCAATGGCAGCACCACCAACGACAACACCAATGATGACGACAACACCAACACCACCCCCGCTGCTACCTATTCTTCTACTTTCGGCGACGCTCTGGAGGGTGTGGCCGGTGTGAATGGCAAGATTGTCATGTCCGACAATGCTGATCTGACCGCTGATCTGAACAAGGCCATTGAGAAGCTGAGCGCTGCAACCATCATGCGCTTCTATAGTGACCTGAATCGGATTACCTACGACAGAACTGTTTACAACTTTGGTCAGAATAGTAAGATTGCCACCGGTTATGGTGATCTGATCGCTATTGCTCAGGATATGGATGGCCGTACGGTTAGCAAAGCCTTTAGTAGTGACAAGGATATGCTGGGTGATTTCAAGAGCGACAAGTACTATGAGGACAAGACTGTCACCATGCTGTTTGCTGTTGACAGCACTGTGAGTGCTTCTGCCGCCGTTGCTGAAGTTGCAAGCGATCTGCAGGATGAAATTGCAGCTCTGAAGATCGAGAATACGGATAACAAAAACAATACCCTGCACTTCAATTACGATGGTTCTGTGAGTGTTGCTACCAAGACTCTGACTGAAAACCATGGCATGGGTATGCACATTATTGCTGTTCAGATTACCCGTACTGCTACTGCCCGCGTCTAATTTTAAAGTTTACTTATAACAAATACAGGGCACCATACTGTATTTGATGTAAGGGGCTTATAGGCAACTGAGACCGTTTATAAGCTCGGGTAAATACCCATCCGATGTGACAGCAAAAAGGAATACCTAACCAGTCATTCCTTCTGTTGTTGATCGCACCAAAACAAAAGAACTTTTGCGTCACGAAAGATAGGGTCCCTCTGCGGGGGTCGGCTGTAAGGCTGGCCCCCGCATTGTTTTTATCGAAACCCGCCCGCCACCCATAGATGTACCCCCTGCGCCCTGCGGGCGCGCCCCCCGTGGGGGCTCAAAACGGGAAACGGCTCCTTTTACTGTGACGATACAGCAAAAGGAGCCGTTTTGTTTGCCTTACCACAAAGTTTGACTCTACCCACGGGCGTATACTTGGCTCTCCCCACGGGAGAGCTGGCGCGAAGCGCCTGAGAGGGGAGCCGTGAAGCGAGCCTAAGAGGGCTGGCAAATCTCAAATCTTCTTATCGTCCAGCAGGGCCTTGAATTTCAGGATGCCGGCGACGGTCTTGGCGTCCTTGATCTCGCCCGAGAGGATCATCTCGCAGGCTTTGGCCAGGGGGATGCGCTCGGGGGTCAAAAACTCGTCGGCGTCCAGGTGCATGGCGGCGGGATGCAGGCCGCGGGCGGCCCAGATGTAAATGATCTCGGTGTCGTAGCCCACGGTGGGGTAGATCTGGCCCAGCGGGATGTATTCGTCGGCATAGACGCCGCACTCCTCGGTCAGCTCCCGCTTGGCGGCCTCAAAGGGGTCCTCGCCGGCTTCCAGCTTGCCGGCGGGCAGCTCCCACAGTTCCTGCTGCATGGCGTAGCGGAACTGCCGCACCATGCAGATGGTGCCGTCCTCGTAATAGGGCAGGATGCAGGCGCCGCCGTGGTGGTGCACCACGTCCCGCAGGGCGGTGGTGCCGTCCTCCAGCAGGGCGGTGTCCCGGGTGACGGTGATGACCCGGCCCTGGTAGACGACCTGGCTTTCAAGGGTCTTTTCAAAATGCGTTTCCATGTGGGGTTCCCCTTTCTGAATGCAGCCGGCAGAGGCTAGTAAACGGCGCGGCAGGGCAGAGCCGTCCGCGGGTGGAAAACAGGTTGAAACGGTGGAAAAACAGCTTTGCGGCGTTTCTCCGCATCCAGTTTAACCGCCGCGGGGCGGGCTGTCAACCGTTTGCGGGCCTCAGGCGGCCTCTTTTGGCCCAAAACAGCAAAATGCAGGGCAAGCAGATGGAGAAAAGATAAAAACCGCACAAAATTTTGAGTGAATTATTGGTGTGTTTTACCAGACAGATTGCGTTTACTTTGGGCCGGGAATTTGCTATTATAATATATGAGCAATCATGCCTTCCCGCAGGCGGGCCCTGCGCTCGGCGCATGATTCTGCAAGTACCCCTCGGGCAGCCAGCCGGCGCAGACCGTGCCGGCGCGGTGGGCGGCCCAATAAAAAGTAATGGAGGAAGAAAAATGCCTAGAGCAAAGCAAACCATGGATGGCAACACCGCGGCTGCGCATGTAGCTTATGCGTTTACCGATGTTGCTGCCATCTATCCGATTACCCCTTCTTCTCCGATGGCTGATTCGGTGGACCAGTGGTCCGCAGCAGGCCAGAAGAATATCTTCGGCAACCAGGTCAAGGTCGTCGAGATGGAGTCTGAGGCCGGCGCCGCAGGCGCTGTTCACGGCGCACTGGGTGCAGGCGCTATCACCACCACCTTCACCGCTTCCCAGGGTCTGCTGCTGATGATCCCCAACATGTACAAGATCGCAGCTGAGCAGCTGCCCTGCGTCTTTGACGTATCGGCCCGTACCGTCGCGACCCAGGCGCTGAACATCTTCGGCGATCACAGCGACGTCATGGCCTGCCGCCAGACCGGCTTCGCCATGCTGGCTGAGAGCTCTGTCCAGGAAGTCATGGACCTGTCCCCCGTCGCACACCTGTGCGCCATCGAGGGCCACGTTCCCTTCCTGAACTTCTTCGACGGATTCCGCACCTCTCACGAGTATCAGAAGATCGAGAAGTGGGACTACGCCGACCTGAAGGAAATGTGCAACATGGAGGCTGTCGAGGAGTTCCGCAAGAACGCGCTGAACCCCGAGCACCCCAAGATGCGCGGTTCCCACGAGAACGGCGACGTCTTCTTCCAGCATCGTGAGGCCTGCAACTCGGTCTATGACGCTCTGCCCGCCATCGTCGAGAAGTACATGGCCAAGGTCAATGCCAAGATCGGCACCAACTACGACCTGTTCAACTACTACGGCGCACCCGACGCTGACCGCGTCATCGTCGCTATGGGCTCCATCTGCGACGTGGCCGACGAGGTCATCGACTACCTGAACGCCCGCGGCGAGAAGGTCGGTATCGTCAAGGTCCGCCTGTACCGTCCCTGGGTCTCCGCTTCCCTGCTGAAGGTGCTGCCCGAGACCACCAAGAAGATCGCTGTTCTGGACCGCACCAAGGAGCCCGGCTCCCTGGGCGAGCCCCTGTACCTGGATGTCGCCGCCACCCTGCGTGAGGCCGGCAAGAACGACATCGTCGTCACCGGCGGCCGCTACGGCCTGGGCAGCAAGGACACCCCGCCGTCCTCCATCTTCGCCGTTTACACCGAGCTGGCCAAGGATCAGCCCAAGGAGCGGTTCACCCTCGGCATCACCGACGATGTGACCTTCCTGTCCCTGCCCGAGGTCAAGCCCGCCCCCATCACCGCTGCAGAAGGCACCAAGGAGTGCAAGTTCTGGGGTCTGGGCGGCGACGGCACCGTCGGCGCCAACAAGAACTCGGTCAAGATCATCGGCGACCACACCGACAAGTACGTCCAGGCTTACTTCCAGTATGACTCGAAGAAGACCGGCGGCGTGACCATCAGCCACCTGCGCTTTGGCGACAAGCCCATCCGCAGCCCCTACTACATCAACCAGGCTGACTTCGTGGCCTGCCACAACCCCGCTTACGTCAACATGGGCATGAAGATGGTCCAGGACGTCAAGCCCGGCGGCGTGTTCATGATCAACTGCCAGTGGACCGATGAGGAGCTGGGCCACCACCTGAACGCCGAGGCCAAGAAGTACATCGCTGACAACAACATCCAGCTGTACACCATCAACGCCATCGACAAGGCCATCGAGATCGGCATGGGCAAGCGCACCAACACCATCCTGCAGTCCGCCTTCTTCAAGCTGGCTGAGGTCATGCCCATCGACGACGCCATCAAGTTCATGAAGCAGGCCGCCCAGAAGAGCTACGGCAAGAAGGGCCAGGACGTTGTCGAGATGAACTGGAAGGCCATCGACGCCGGCGTTGACGCCATCCACAAAGTGGAAGTCCCCGCCAGCTGGTCCAACCCCGAGGCCGATCCCGCTCCGAAGGAGCTGGCTGGCCGTCCCGAGCTGGTCAAGCAGATCCGCGAGGTGATGGAGCCCATCGCCCGTATGGACGGCGACAGCCTGCCTGTCTCCGCCTTTGCCCACAACGCCAACGGCCAGTGGGAGCAGGGCGCTTCCGCTTATGAGAAGCGCGGCACCGCCGTCACCGTCCCCGAGTGGGATGCCGCCAAGTGCGTGGGCTGCAACCAGTGTGCTTTCGTCTGCTCGCACGCGACCATCCGTCCCTTCCAGCTGACCGCTGAGGAGCTGGCCGCTGCTCCCAAGCAGACCAAGTACCGCGACAACAAGCCCGCCAACGAGTACAAGTTCGTCATGGCTGTTTCTCCGCTGGACTGCATGGGCTGCGGCGAGTGCGTCACCGTCTGCCCCACCAAGGCCATCACCATGGTGCCCCAGGAGAGCCAGGCTGCTGAGCAGGAAGTGTTCGACTACTGCGTGGCCAACATCTCCAAGAAGCCCAGCAAGTTTGCGGACGACACCGTCATCGGCTCGCAGTTCAACCAGCCGCTGCTGGAGTTCTCCGGCTCCTGCGCCGGCTGTGCCGAGACCTCTTATGCACGTCTGATCACCCAGCTGTTTGGTGAGAAGATGTACATCACCAACGCCACCGGCTGCTCCTCCATCTGGGGCGGCACCGCGGCTATCTCCCCCTACACCGTCAACAAGGACAGCGGCCATGGTCCTGCCTGGATCAACTCCCTGTTCGAGGACAACGCTGAGCACGGCCTGGGCCTGTACCTCGGCCAGAAGACCATCCGTGAGAACCTGATCCGCGAGATCGACGAGATCGTCAACTCGGACAAGGCTTCGGACGAGCTGAAGGCTGCTTACGCCAAGTTCATCGAGACCAAGAACAACACCCGCGCCAACGACGCTCCCGCCAAGGCCCTGATCGCCGAGCTGGAGAAGGCTGCTGCCGCAGGCTGCGAGAAGTCCGCTGATGTCCTGAAGAACAAGCAGTACATCGCCAAGAAGTCGGTCTGGATCTTCGGCGGCGACGGCTGGGCATACGACATCGGCTACGGCGGCCTGGACCACGTCCTGGCTTCCGGCCACGACGTCAACGTCATGGTCTTCGACACCGAGATGTACTCCAACACCGGCGGACAGGCTTCCAAGGCCTCCAACATCGGCGAGGTCTGCCAGTTCGCAGCCGCCGGCAAGGAGATCAGCAAGAAGAGCCTGTCTGAGATCTGCATGACCTACGGCTACATCTATGTGGCACAGATTGCCCTGGGCGCCAACCCCAACCAGGCCATCAAGGCCATTGCTGAGGCTGAGGCTTACCCCGGCCCGTCCCTGATCATCGGCTACGCTCCCTGCGAGCTGCACGGCATCAAGGGCGGCATGACCAACTGCCAGAACGAGATGAAGAAGGCTGTCGAGTCCGGCTACTGGAACCTGTTCACCTTCAACCCCGCTCTGAAGGCCCAGGGCAAGAACCCCTTCACCCTGACCTCCAAGGCTGTCAACGCCGAGAAGTACCAGAACCTGCTGGCTACCGAGACCCGTTACAGCCGCCTGACCCGCGCCTTCCCCGAGCGTGCCCAGAAGCTGTTCGCCGAGAACCAGAAGGCCGCCGAGGAGCGCTACGAGCATCTGACCCGCCTGGTCGAGCTGTACAAGTAAGTTGTACCGCTCTGCCCTGCCGGCAAAGATTGCCCGCAAGCTGCGCTTGAGGTAACATAGAAGCGCCCCACTTTTCCGCAAGGAAAGGTGGGGCGCTTTTTTGCTGTCCTCTCCGCCGCCTGCGGCGGCACCTCCCCCGCACGCGTGGGAGGCAGGACCTAAAGGTTACGTTTTGGCTCCCACGTTTACGGGGGAGCTGTCGAGCGGAGCGAGACTGAGAGGCTATTAGGCAAAGCGCCTGAAAGGTCGCCTCCCCGTAAAACCCCCGTAAAATTTCGGTTGGGGGTTGACCGGCTGGACCGGGCGCGTTATAATCAAAACTGAACACGACTTTGGGAGGTGAACGCAGAAAGATGGACCCGGATCATAGTAGATCCGAGCGGTACAGCGCATCGGAATATGAAAAAGCTGCGTTCACCGGCCGGGCGGCTGGATGAATGAAAGAGGGGCGGCGCCGTGGTTTTTGGCCGGGCCTGGCCGCTTGGTGGTCTGTGTGAGGGGAGCCTGCGGGTATCCCCTGTTCCCGTGTGGGCGCATGGCCGTGAGAAAAGCGCAGCTTTGCAGGGCAGAGGGCCGGAAAGGCCCTCGCCGCAGGCTGCGCGTTTTTTGTCTTGCGATGGACTGTACCCTCCTGCGATACGAGCATTTGAGGAGGTATTGACCCATGGAAAAGAAGGAGAAGGACGCCCTCGGCCAGGGGGCCCAGGAAGGCCGGGAGGCGCATTTGGACGAACATCTGGAACAGATGCCCGCCCAGGAACTGCCCGCCGATATCCCCGCCGAAGTGCGGGAAAAGCTGGCCCGGGACCTGAACGACAAGGAGGCCGCCGAGGACCTGCGCCAGGACGTCCGGGACGCCGAAAAAGAGGAGGCCAAAGAGGCGCCCCCCGCCCCCAACAAGCTGACCAAGAGCCGCCTGCTGAAACTGCTGGTGAAAAAGCAGTACGTCAAGCTGCGGGAAGTCACCGAGGATATGCAGCCCGCCGACCTGGCCGAACTGCTGGAAGAACTGGACGAAAACAACCGCCTGGTGGTGTTCCGCCTGCTGAAAAAGGAGGTCGCCACTGAGGTTTTCACCTATATGTCGGACGAGGCCCGGGACGAGCTGGTGGATGAATTTTCCGACGTGGAATTGATCACCGCCATCGAGGAAATGAGCCTGGACGACGCCGCCGACCTGCTGGAAGATATGCCGGCCGGGGTGGTCAAGCGGGTGCTGGAAAAGTCCTCGCCCCAGACCCGCGAGAGCCTGAACAAGCTGCTGCACTACCCTGAGAACTCGGCCGGCAGTCTGATGACGCTGGAATACGTCCGCCTTCGCCGGGAAATGACCGTCAAGCAGGCGTTTGCGGCCATCCGCCAGCAGGGCGAGCAGGCCGAGACCCTGTACACCTGCTATGTGGTGGACAAAAACCGCCTGCTGGGCATCGTGTCGGTCCGCAGCCTGCTGCTGGCCGAGCTGGACACCCCCATCACCGAGATCATGGACGAGAACGTCATCGCGGTGCGCGTCACCGACGACCAGGAGTTCGTCTCCCGTGAGATGCAGCGCTACGACTTTACCGCCATGCCCGTCCTGGACAATGAGGGGATGTTCGTGGGCATCATCACCATCGACGACGCCATCGACGTCCTGACCGAAGAATCCACCGAAGATATGCAGAAAATGGCGGCCATCCTCCCCGACGACGAGGCCACCACCTACTTTGGCACCAGCGTGTGGACCCACGCCAAACAGCGCATCCCCTGGCTGATGATCCTGATGCTGTCGGCCACCTTTACCGGCATGGTCACTACCCATTACGAACAGGCGTTCGTGGCCCTGCCGCTGCTGGTATCCTTCATGCCCATGCTGATGGGCACCGCCGGCAACTGCGGCAACCAGGTCAGCACCCAGATGGTCCGCGGCTTGGCCCTGGATGAGATCGAGCCGGCCGACTTTTTGAAAGTCGTCTACAAGGAGCTGCGCGTCTCCATGATCGTGGGCCTGGTGCTGGGCGTGGCCAACGGGCTGCGCATCTGGCTGATGTACGGCGTATTCGGCGGCGGCCAGTACCCCAACGTCATGGATTACGTGGTGGTGGTCAGCCTGGCGCTGTTCCTCAGCATCATCCTGGCCAAGCTGGTGGGCGGCCTGCTGCCCCTGGGGGCCAAAAAGCTGGGCTTCGACCCCGCCATCATGGCAAACCCCTTCCTTTCCACCATTGTGGACTGCTGCAGCCTGCTGATCTACTTCCAGATCGCGACGGTGGTGTTCCACTCGTATATGAGCTGACCAATCAAAAGTTCCCCGCAGTCATGCCGGCTGCGGGGGATTTTTTTGTGCTGTGTTTTCAACCGTTGGGCGGGTGCATTGTGGAAAACTTACTCGTCCAGCACCTTGTCGGCCTCGGTGATGAGGCGGCGGGGCTTGCAGGGGTTGCCGTAGGCCAGGGTATCGGCGGGGATATCCTTGGTGACGACGCTGCCGGCGCCGATCACAGCGCCCGAGCCGATGGTCACGCCGGGCAGGATGGTCACGTCCCCGCCGATCCAGACGTTGTCCCCGATGGTGATGGGCTCGGCCTGCTCAAAGCCGCGGTTCCGCTCGGCGTAGCACAGGGGGTGGTTGGCGGTGTACATCCCGCAGTTGGGCCCGATGAAGCAGTGCTCGCCGATGGTGATCTTGGCGCCGTCCATCAGGTAGGCGCCGCGGTTGATATCGGTACCGGCGCCGATGCAGCAGTTATAGCCGTAGTCGGTCTGAAAGGGGGCCGTGACATGGGCCCCTTCGGCGGCGTTGGGCAAAATCAGCTTTTGCAGGCGGGCCTTTTCGGCGGCGTCGCGGGGGTCTGCGTTGTTGAAAGCCAGGCAGCGGGCGGCCGCCTCGTCCCGCTGGGCGCACAGCTCGGGGTCAAAATTGGCGTCGTACCAGAGGCCGAGGGCCATTTTTTCGCGTTCAGTCATAGCGTGTTCCTTTCTGCATCGTGCTTTGGAGACAAATAAGGGGCGGCCCCTGGTACGGGCCGTCCCTTACTTGCGTGTGTTGTCGTCTGTATTGCTTATGAAGGACCGCGGGCCGGGTCGCCGTTCCCTGCCCGCACCACTAGCATACATCCGGCAAAGGGCAAATGCAATTTGTATCTGGACAAAAACTATCAAAAAAACGACAAACGGGGCTTTATTCGCCCTGCCCGGTGAGCGCGGCCCACAGGCCGTCCGCGTCGTTCAGCACCGCGACCTTGTACGTGGAGAACAGCTCCTGCACCGACTGGCTGGCAGAGCCGTCGGCGGAGGTGTCGTAGCTGCCCAGATCGGCGTCTGCCAGAGCGGGCACATCGGTCCAGCTGTAGAGCCGGCTCTCCCAGTCCTCTCCCAGGGCCTCGCTCAGGGCGCCGTAGGCTTCCTCAAAGCCGGCGGGGTCAGCCAGGATCCAGATGCCGCTGTATCCGTTGGCAAGGTCGGTGTTCAGGCGGGTGGCGCCCGCCATCTGGCTGTTCATGTCGGTGAGGGAGGCGTCGGCGCTCCAGGTGTAGACGTTCACTTCCACCAGGACCACGCCGTCCCGGTTGCGGTCCTGGCCGTAGTCCTCCAGCGCCGCCTGCAGCCGCTGGACCGAGGCGTCGGGCAGGGTGTCGGCCGTGACCACCGCCACCGAGTAGTCGGGGTCGATGGTGGTGTTCAGCCCGTGGATGACATAGACCACCGAGGCGATCAGCACCACCGCGGCCACCACCAGGCCCCAGTGGTAGTGCCACCAGTTGGCCCGGCGGGCGGCCCGCTTCTGCTTTTCGGTCAGGGCGGCGTCGGGTTCGGGCGGCGTTTCGGGGGCTTCCACGTCCAGCTCGTAGAGCCGGCGCAGCACCGGGAAAAAGATCTGCATGGCCACCAGCACCGGCAGCCAGAAGCCGAACAGCATGGCCCAGAAGGTGCTGACCGGGAAAAAGACGATCAGCACCGCCACCCCGGCCAGGATGACGAGGCTGCCCGCGATCGAGCGGCCGGGGCTGAGCAGCAGCATATGCCCTGCCCCCCGGAAGACGGGGCCCAGCTTGGCCTGTCTGGCGGGGATGGCGGCCAGCACCGCCACGGCCAGGCTGCCGCCCACCGCCAGCACCAGCATATCAAAGCCGAGAAAGACCAGCACCGCGCCGCCGGGGTACTGCCCGCCCTGGTCCAGCACCGCAAAGAGGAAGGCCCAGACGAAGGACAGCCCGCCCAGCAGGGTGAGGATCAGCGCACCCAGAGGCAGCGCCGCCTTCCAGCGGGCTTTGATGGTCTGCACCGCCCGGTACATCCAGGGGGACGGGTCGTTGCAGAGGCTGCGCAGGCAGCAGTCCGCCATCAGCAAAAGGCCGAGGCCGGCCAAAAGTCCGGTCAGGATACCGGCCAGCAGGGTGAAGGGAAAGTTCAGCAGGATGACCCCCAGGGACACCCCCAGCGCCGCCGGCAAGATCAGGATACAGACCAGGAAATTGGTGGCGATCAGCTGGCCGAAATCCTGGCCCAGCATCTGGGCAAAGCGGGCAAGGCCCTTTTTCTCGGGCTCGTTGGGGTCCACGCCGCGGCCGGGGCGTCCATAGACGGCGTCGAACCAGCTCATCCCTGCGCCTCCCCGTCCTCGATGCACTCATGGCCCCAGGCTTCGATCTGGGTCAGGGCCGGGAAGGGCGACGGCCCTTCGGCCTGGATGAGCTGGCTGAGGACCAGGCTGCGCACCCGCCGCGGCGGGAAGGTGATGCTCTGGGGCTTGCGGCTCTTGACCAGGGGGATGTCCAGCTTGCTGCCGTCCGAGAAGGTGACGGTGGCCTGGGTCCAGTAGTTGTCGTGGGGGAAGTCGGCCCGCTCGGTGATCCGCAGCTCGTCCAGCAGCACCTCGCGGCCAAAGTCCAGGGTCAAAGCGGCGTTGGGGTCCCGGTTGATGCCCCAGCTCTGGTAGGGGTATTCCCCGTGGGAGCTGTTTTCAAAGATGCCGTCGATGGCGTTGCGGGCGGCAAAGACCGCCTCGCCCCGGGTCTCGACGTTGGCCGAGGCGTGGGGGTAATAGCCGGTGTCCCCGTGCTGGTCGTAGCAGTTGAAAGCCAGGTTGCGCCGGACGGCCAGCTCGTCGGGGCGGGCCAGCCGGGCCCGGATCAGGTGCCGGCTGCCCTTAAAGCTCTTGGGGGAATAGGTGATGGCCTGCTCCCCAAAGGGGATGTAGAAGTTGATCTCCCGCTGGGCCACATAGACCAGGGCCGGCTCCATGGTGTCCTCGAACTGGATGACGCAGAACTGGCCCGGATGCTCCACTTCCATGGCGATGCGGTCGCCGGGCTGGTAGGCGCCGGTGTACACCAGCGAGACGGCCTGGTCCGCATCGCAGGTCATCAGGGTGTGGCCGGTCTGGTTCAGGACCTTGAGCTTGATGGTTTCCATACAGAACTCCTTTTCTCCCGGCGGTCAGGCCAGGGTCAAATGTATTTGCTTGTAAAAATAGAGGCTGATCTTCCAGATGGTGAAGGGCCACGCGGTGCGCAGCCGCGGGTCGCTCACCGGCACCGGCTGGACGCTGATCTCAGCCGAGTCCCCCAGCAGGATGACGCCCAGCTCACCCAGCGCAAGGCCGCCCTCGCAGGGCTGGGGCTGGTGCTCGGTCATCAGGGTCAGTTCCACCTCGCCGGGCCAGTCGGTCTCGTCGGTGAGGGTGACGCCCGCCTCGGTGACGGCAGCGGTGCGCCGGTAGCTGGTCAGGCCGGGGATGGGCGGGTAGGCCCCCGCCAGCTCGGCGGAGATGCTCCCCTGCCCCAGCTGGATGTCCTGGGCGGCGTATTCCCGGCCGGGCAGCTGCATGATGCCGTCGAAGGTGGGCAGGTTGTGCCAGCCGCTCTGCATGGTCCAGATCTCGTACCGCTGGG
>ERZ1090864.921-NODE-924-length-14896-cov-7.487366_pt1 | contig 14896 bp, 17 predicted proteins | sample MGYA00478479_ERZ1090864 | MGnify/ENA primary metagenome ERZ1090864 (study PRJEB33644, sample SAMEA5815743) | chicken gut metagenome | biome: Chicken; feature: Gastrointestinal Tract; material: Caecum | place: Ireland | collected 2019-01-01 | study: A study of the... | reverse complement strand
TATAAGAAGTGTGGACGGTTTTAAAATGATCCATCACCATTGGTTTACTTTTCATCTTCCCACCACTCCTTTAGTTCTTCGTAATCATCTATTATCCGTTTGTCACCGTTTGAATATGCCAAAACTTTTTGCATTTCAAAAGGGATTACAGCATAATCACTATATACTGATCCTTCATCAAGACCATATAATATCTCTAAGGCATTATCTCCGCATTCTTTTATACAGAACACTTTGTCCGGGAAATACATAACATTCAAAACAGTCTTGCAGCCGGTAGACAGACAGTCCACGTCTAAGATCACCTGATTAAATTTTGATTCTATTTTGAATTTTCCTAAAAGCTTCGAATCATCAATTCTGGCAATTATATCACCAGCGCGTTTATCAAACTTTCCTGCTGTATTCTGGTTAAAAAACACATCATTTAATTCAACATATTCCATTCCCTGAGGTATATCTTTTTTATTTTTATATATTGTAATCACAATAGCACCTCCAGTCCTGTTTTTGAAAATTCTTTCATTATCGAAGTTCCTCTGTAAACGCTCTGCATCTTTGCTTTTAAACTTAAACGGTTATTATCAAGTCCGCATATGTCATCTTCCCGTCTTTTATCCCATTCACAACATGATCTGATCCAGCACTCTCCGATCATCTTTTTTGACACTTCAAATCCTGTATTTCTCGTCAGGTCAAAAAGAAGTTTAGCAGATAACTGCTCAATATTATGGCTGTCAAGATGAACATCATATAAAGATACTTCCTGAAGCATTTTGTAATCTACTTCTCCAGAACTAAGACACTTTACCAAAGCTTCACGAGCTTTCAACGCCCCTGACCTTTTTATCAGAAAGTCATCTTCCGGCGCATAAATCCAGCGAATCAACTGATCAAATTCAAGCAGGATATACTCAAAACAGATCAAACCAAGTAAAAACACATTCTTTCTCTTATCTGCATATCTTTTCAATGACATCCGGGCGGATCTGCTGCATCAGAATTTTCCAAAACGTATATCCTGCTTTTCCCTGGCGGTCTTCCAGCCATAGATATGTTTTCCCCTTCTTTTCTTCTGGCATGGCACGTCCTCCTTAATCCGTTACATTTTATCCTGATTAAGTGTAATTTATTTTAGTCAATTACGTTTTACTAAATCATATTATAGTAAAATAAGCACACTCAAGTTTCCTTCTCCAAACAATGCAGGCACCTTATTCCTATTCTGTTTTTCTTATTTCCGTCTTCTCCTGATCAGCAGTTAAGTATAGCAGCTATCGCCTCCGGCGCACATTTATTGATCTCATGCCCTGCGCCCGGAACAATGTGTAATTCCGCCTGCGGCAGGAGCTTGCAAAGCTGTCTTGAGGCTTTCAGATTCGCCCTGTCCTTTTCTCCGCAGAGGATCTTCACCGGACAGCCGACTTCTCTCAGCCCGGAGGTAAAGTCCAAAGAGCGCATGGAACGACACAGCCGGATCATATCCTGTTTTGAAACACCCATATCCGAAAAAGCTTTTTCAGGCATACAGCGGAATATGAGATTCTGAAAATCGATCAGCAGAGCAGGCGTCTTATACTGCGCCCCGATCAAGATCAGGGAATCTACTTTTTCTTTGTGGTGGATCGCATAGTCGAGGGCAAGCACTGCGCCAAGCGAAAGACCGCATATTCGGAACGCTTCTTTCACATCCGCATATCGTTTTTCAAAACCTGTCCGCAGTCCGGTATATGTCAGTTTCCCCTCCGTCAGCGTAGACAGCTCCGGACAGTCCGTGTCCGGCAGTGACGCCCGGCTCAGCACTGCGTCCCATTCATGCGCCGTCTGGCCCAGGCCATGTAAAAATACTGTTTTCATTTCCAACCGCCCTCTCTTTCGATTCTCATCCTATCCTCTCCCCAGCATTTTCTCCGTCTTTCGATCCCGTCTCCCCTTATAATACTTCTCGATCACTTTCGTAAATACTCCGCCTCTCCCCTCTGCCGCCTCAAACAGCGTCATGCACGACAGCAGCTTCAAGTCATCCGGGCTTCCGAACACCTGATGGGGATCATCGGTCTTAAGTTCCAACAGTGCTTTGCTGATCGTCCTCAAATTTTCACCCAGATACGGGTCATTCAGGAACTTCCTCGCTTCCTCCAGATCTTTTATCTCATAATACTCTGACATGCTGCTGAATCCCAGCCCGCCAAGCTGCGGGAAGATATACCACATCCAGTGGCTCTCTTTGCGTCCATTCCGAATTTCCGCCAGTGCAGTGTCAAAGTCCATTTTCTGCGCATCTGTAAATCTCTGTAGTCCGCTCATCGTATCCGCCTCCATATCTCTGAAATATTTTGAAACCGTACTCCTGCCTTTACAGCCCGTTGTTATAGATATCATTGATCACCGCCTGGGCATGCTCCATCTCTTTCTTCCGCATGATCTCATCCCTGTCGCTTAAGATTGCCAGCATCTCATCCACCAGATCCTCGAGTCTTGGGTTTGTCACACGGTAGAGATACCCGATCATCCTTGTGGCGGTGTAATCTGTGTTCATATTTTTATACGCGATCTCCGCGCAGAACTCCTTCGGATAGCCCCTGTCCAACAGGAGCCTGTACAGCTCGTCCGTTCTCTCTGACGCCATCTTCTCACACCTTTACTTTCTCGAACCGGTATTTCTGCCGGATGTCCGGATACTTTTTCCTGTCCACCCCGCTCATGAACATGGCGTAGGGTCTTGCGCACACCTTGAACGGCGCGTAGAGCGCCTGGTAGATGACCAGCCGCTCCCCGGTTTCCGTATGCTGGGCGAAGGCAAGCACTTTATACAGGTATTCCGAGGTGCCGGCGGACACCCACTCCCTCTTAAAATGCTGCACAATATCGCCAACGCAGATATCCCTTTTCAACTCTTCCTCTTCTGCCTCCGGTTCGGGTTCTGTGTCCAGCTCCTGATACTCTCCTTTGTCCAGAGAGACAGGTACGCCGGATTTCCCCATGATATGGACGCCGCCGTACCATGTCCCCTGGATCTCAAAAATATCTCCGACCTCGTACTCGGAGCTGTATTCATCGTTTTTCTTTATAATCCTGATCCTGCTCATTTCATCACACCTCTTGCCGCAAGAGTCCTTTCATTCATCATCTGCAACCTGTTCCGGATGCATCCCCGGGTTTATTTCAGGAAAGCAGCGCTCTCACCATCGCCCCGTCAAATGTCACGGACTCCACATGATCCACCTCGATCTGGTACAGCGCATTCGCCGCGATGTGCTCTGCCGCCTGCTCCAGGTCGCGGATTCCGCTTGTATTTCTGTGCAGGTCAATGACCGCGTCCAGCCCGTCAGGCGTCAGGGTGCACTCCTTCTCCTGCATGCCGATCCGTTTCAGCACTTTCGGGAGCGCGTATTTGGAGAAGATGACCTTCTTTTCCTCCGCGGTGTAGTCCGGGATCTCGATCACCGCGAACCTGGACATGAGCGGCGCGCTGATCTGATCTTTGTCATTGGCAGTGGCGATGGGGTACACACCCACTGTGGGGATCATGCACTCAATATAATTGTCGGTAAATCCAAGATTGTCCAGCAGGGTCAGAAGGACGTCCGCCGGATTGCCGTTTCCTTTTCCTGCGGCCGCCTTGTCCAGCTCATTGATGATAAACACGAGGTTGGACTCGCCCGCCATGGAGAATGCCTCCATGATAATGCCCGGCTTTGCGTTTGCATAGATCCGGGAACTTCCGGTGAGCTGCTCCGGGTCATTGATGGAACTCATATCCAGGGTCGTCCACGGCAGTTTCAGAATCCGCGCCACCGCGTAGGCGATCTGAGACTTTCCTGTGCCCGCAGGACCGATCAGGAGAAGCCCGTAAGCCGGCAGGGTATGGGTGCGGTTGATCTGGATGATAGTCTCAATGATCCTCTGCTTCACAGATTCCATGCCGTACAGCTCTTCGTCCAGTATCCGGCGCGCCTCGTCAGGGTCCACCGGCGGGAAATAATTTCCCTTCCACTGGATATTCATCATGATAGACAGCGCGCGCTGGGCGTGGCGGCGCTCTTCTGCGGACACCTCATGAGAGCGCGCCACCGCAAGATTTCGCCGCGCCCAGAGGCGGATATTGTCCGGCAGTGTCCTTCCCGCACAGGTCATGAAATCCGTAATGCTCTGGATGCTTGTCAGCTTCATGCTGTCGCCGGTCTCCTCCTCGTCCTCATCCGGCACTTCTTCGGAGGGCGCGTCGCTGGAGAGAAGACGCTCGATCATGAACTGGAGAAATCCGTCCTCCGCGGAGAGCTTCACCCCGCCGCCGAAAGCGATTTCGCGGATCTTATACACCGCATACTCATTGCCGCGCGCCGCGCCGGAGAGGCGCACATTGATGTGATTCTCCCCCATCCATTTCAGCAGGCTTACGAACCGGGCGTCGATCCGCAGGATATCCGCGCTGACCGCGCCGTCCTCCCCCTGGAACTCAAAAGCTGTCCGACGGATCGGGTTTGTGAACACACCATTGGAATGGTGTTTCAGCTCCCTGGCGCTGTTGTCAAGGACGAGAAGCGGATGTTCCGCGGACGCTTCGGGCTCATTTGTATAGAAAACCGTATAGGTGCAGACAGGCTCTTTGGAACCTGCCGGAGAATTATTAAAATCATAAACTGGCATAATCTGACTCCTTCATATATCATTCCGTAAATTTCTTCTGGCGCAGCAGTTCGTCCACTGCCGCCTACCGTACCAGTTTACCATAAAATGCCTCAGATACAAAGCTAAAACAGGCTCATCTGTTCATATTCCGCTTCCCGCTCCAGAAGTACGGGCGTTTTGTGCAGGAAATGCTCCGCAGCGCCGTCGTCCGTCACCCAGCCTTCCAGTTCATTTCGCTCCAGGATCAGCGGCATCCGGTCGTGGACCGGCTTTACGGAAGGGTTCGCCTCTGTCGTCAGGATCACGAACCTCTCCTGACCGTCAAAGCAGTCGTAACATCCCGCCATGAACATGACCTGGGCGTCCGGCCGCTCAAAGGAAAATTTCTCTTTCGACTTGTTCCACTCCCAGAATCCCTTCGCCGGGATCACGCATCTCCTGTGCAGGACACTATCCCGGAAAGTACGGCGCTCTGCGGCGGTTTCCGCTCTGGCGTTGATCAGGAGTCCTCTGCCGTCAAACCGCGGGAAGCCCCATAGCATCTGCTCCGCCTCCAGATGATGTTCCCTTCCCATGATCACCGTGGCTTTCTGCGACGGGAAGACAGCCCCAGTTCTTCCTGCAGCTCCGTAAAATGCCTCTGCATCCATCTTCCGCTCCGCTTCCTGCGCTATAGCCCGGTTCATTTCCCTCGCCATATTCTGATCCATTTTCCGCGCCATATTCTGATCCGATTTTTCCTGAAATCTCTGATCCAGCTTCAGCACCAGCCGCCGGATCTCCTTCGCTGTTTCCTCATCCACATAATACCGCCCGCACATGATCTTCTCCGTTCCCTCCCGCTTAAATGTTCTTTTGTATATATTTTTCTCATTTATATTTTTCTTATTGATCTCTCTCTTATTATTCTACCCCTAGATAACAGGTCTGTCACTCACGTTCCGCTCTCCCAGCTTAATTTCCACTGGTTTTCTTCTGCATAATAATACAGACGGAAAAGGTATTCCTGCCCCTGCGCCACTGTGCTGCACCGGTACTCATGGATGGGGATGCCGCAGTAATACTTCTTCTCCCTCGTCTGCACATGGATCTGCCCGACGCTGCGGATCATCCCCTCGTCGTCCTCATATTTGATCATCTTCGGCATTGCCGTCCCGGTGCTCGTAAACCACACTCCGCAGGCGACCTCACGCAGGTTCTCCCTCTTCAGTTTTCCTTCATCCGGCTTCCGGGCATTTGTCCCGATCCCCATGCTCATTTTTGCTCACCTCTGTACTGTCTGTATTTCCCCGCTGTAAGTGTCGTGTTCCCTTCCTTTTATGATACCCTGATCTTTGTATAGTCCACTGACCGTTTCTCCCGGGAAATCCCGCCGCTCATATGATCGATGGGACATTCTGTAAACGCCGCCCGCTTCACGGAGTCGATGCCGTACCTTCTGCGGATCTGGTCCACAGCAGCGTCTCTTTTCTTAAGCTTCTCATAATCCGTCTCGTCGAACAGATCCATCTGCCTCATATCCACACCGTCCCGGATGCGGCTCGTGTGGAGCCCGAGATGCCGGATAGGCGCGCCGTCCCACAGCTCATCAAAAAGCCTGCAGGCATACTTGTGTATTTCCGACGTAATGTCCGTGGCGTTTTTCAGTGTCATCTGATGACTCTTATAACTAAAATCAGAGGACTTGATCCCGACTGCGATCACTTCCGCCCTCACCTGCGCCTCCCGCAGCCGGGTCCCCACGGTCTCCGCCAGCGCCAGAAGGACCAGCTTTGCCGTGGAAGCGTCTGTCACATCGAAGGCAATGGTCGTCGAATTGCCGTATCCTTTATTCGCCGGCGGTTCCGACTGGACGACCGACACATCCATCCCGTTTGCAAACGCCCATATCACCTCGCCGTGCTTCTTCAGGTGCAGTTTCAGGAGCGCCGGGTCCGCATGGGCCAGTTCTCCCACAGTCCGGATGCCAAGCCGGAACAGCTTATCTGCGGTCGCCCGCCCTGCGAAAAACAGGTCGATGACAGGAAGCCCCCACATTTTCTCCGGTATCTCTTCCTTCCACAGAGTGTGGACCCGGTCCGGCTTGCGGAAGTCGGACGCCATCTTTGCCAGCAGTTTATTTTCCGAGATCCCGATATTAACTGTAAATCCAAGCGTATCCCGGATCTGATTCTTGATCCGCTCGGCAGCGCTCTTAGCGCCGCCCCACAGCCCTTCTGTACCGCTCATGTCCACGAATGCCTCGTCCACGGAATACTGTTCTACATCCGGCGAGTACTGTCTCAGAATGTCCATAAACGCAGCCGAACATTTCTCATACAGCCCGTAATTGGGCGAGACAAGGATCAGATCCGGGCACTTTCTCCGCGCTTCCACGATCGTTTCGCCGGTCCGGATACCATACCGCTTTGCCGGAATCGATTTCGCCAGGATGATCCCGTGCCGCAGCGCCGCGTCCCCGCCTACTGCGGAGACCTGCTCACGCAGATCTGTGTGCCCGCCCAGGTGATGAAGTCGGTACACTGCTTCCCAGCTCAAGTATGCCGAATTAACATCAACGTGAAAAATCACTCGCTTTTTCTTTTTCAAACTTTTGTTCGCCTCCTCTGCGTTTATTATGGGGGAACAAATGTTTGCGGGTCAAGAGAATTGTTTTTCCAGTCCGGCGGTTAGGGAGGGAACTGTAACGTCCGGCTAACTGATGATTAAAACTTTTCGTATCAAATTCTTGAATCAAAATAGCCAATATGCTATATTGTAAATATAAAAGGAGCAACCGCCCACAAGGGGTTGACCTCGAAAGAATAACTTTATAGAATCGCCACCCTTTCGCTCGCCAAAGTTTCGGGGTGGTCTTTCTATGCTTACAACATTACTTCATGTTCGCGAAAACGAATGTCAGCAATGCCAGAATGAACCCTGTTCCCATTTTGTAACAAAATATCCCGGCTGCCAGCAGCAGAACTGTCGAGAGTATGCATATTTTCCCTGCAGTCTCATTTGCATATTCCCAGCTTTTCTCATCAGCCTGCGCTGTCTCCACATGATAGCCCACTCTGAAATCAGGAAACTTTGAGCGCCGTTTTTTCACGATAAATGCCACAATCCCGAAAACAGCAGCTTCCATCAGATAGATCAGCAGCAATATAAAATCTCTCTTCATAATCATTTCTTCCCTTTAACTGATCTGCCACCTCACATGGCTTCCCTCTTCGTCCTTTCTCACGATAAGCTGATCCTCGATCTCCTGCTTCAGCTCCGTCACATGGGAGATGATCCCGATCAGCCTGGAGCCGCCCGCCATCTCCTGGAGCACCCGGACCGCCTTGTCCCGGGAGTGCTCATCCAGCGATCCGAAGCCTTCGTCTATGAACATCATATCCAGATTGACCGACGCCGCGCTCTCCTGGATCTGGTCCGCCATGCCGAGCGCCAGGCACAGAGCCGCCATAAAGGACTCCCCGCCGGAGAGGGTGCGCACTTCCCGCTCCTTCCCGGTCACCGTGGAGTAGACCATCAGGTCAAGCCCCCGGTTCTTTCCTTTTCCCGCCTTGTCGATGTCAAACATCCGCAGTTCAAACTGCCCTGCCGACATTTCGTCAAAACGGCGGTTCGCCGCATAGAGGATGCGCTCCAGATAACAGCGCTGCACATAAGTCTCGATGTCCATACGGCTTCCGGTCACGTTTCCGGAGAGCAGGTTGTACAGCTCGTCCAGCCTCCTGTGCTCTTCCATGATCTTCCCGCGTTCTTCCATGACCGGCTTCAGAGACTCATACACCGCAGCGTCTGTTTTGTAATAGCTTCTGGCTTCATCCAGCCGCGCCCTCGCGTCCTTCATCTCGTTCTCCGCCGTTTCCGCCGCCTGTTTCAAATCCTCCGGCACAGGGCGCTCCTGTCCTTCGGCCGCGGCTTTTGCGGCATCCCGTCTGCTCACGGCGGCTGTTTTCCGTTTCTGCCATGCATCCGCCTGTCCCTGCAGTGTCTCCGCGTCACTTCGGGTATAGCTTTCCGTCAGTTCCTTCCACTCTGCCTCGGAAAGAGCCTTTTCTTCCATGACCGCTTCGTAGCTGTCTTTTCTTTGACTGCACTCTTTCTCCTGCAAGGGAAGTTCTGACCGGTACCGGCTGATCAGCGCCTCTGCCTTCGCTCGGGCAGACTCCGCTTTCTGCGCCTTTTCTTCCGCGGCTCCGGAAACGGATTCCGCCTTCTTCCGCCCCTCTTCTGCACCGGCAAGCTCTGCCCGCGCCTCTGCCTCGCTCTGATAATCCCGTGAGGATTCCAGATGCTTAAGCTCTGCCTGTTTTGCGGCAAATGCAGTCTTCGCGTCCACCGCTTTCCGGGATGCCTCCTCTGCCGCTGTTTTCTGCGCCGCCTTTTTCTCCTCAATCCCGAACAGATATCCCCGGAGCTCTTTCAGAGTCTTCAGCTCTTCTGCCAGCCGGCTGCCTTCCCTGTCAAGAGACTTCTTCCATACGCCCAGCAATTCTTCTGCCTGTCCCAGCGTCTTCGCTTCTCCGAACGCCTGGAGTTCCTCGTTTGCCGGAAGAGTTTCACTCAGCTTTTGGCGCAGTCTGAGCAGTTCCTCCCGCAGGCTCTTCTCCTTTTCTTCCAGAAGGGCTGTCGCTGCCTGTGCGGCTGACGCCGCCTTCTCCTGCCTCTGTCTTAAGCGTCCCACTTCCTGCTCCGCCGCATCCAGCGCTTCCCTGCTGAGATCCCTGTGTTCCTCTTTGATCTCGCAGGGACGGGGGTGCTCCAGAGAGCCGCAGACAGGACAAGGTTCTCCCGGGCGGAGCTGTTCTCTGGCGATCAGCCCTGCCTGTTCATTGAGGAAGATACGCCTCGCTGTCTCATATTCCTGATCCTTCGTCTCATAGACGCTGCTTGCCCCGGCAAAATCCTGTCTTGCCCGGTCTGCTGCCTTTCTCTGCGCCTGCACCTCTCTGGCGGAAGTTTTCGCCGCTTCGATATCCTTCCGCAGCTCTTCTGCCTTTGCACATTCCGCCTGCCAGCGTTCCTGCCGGATCTCTGCCTGGGCGAGGGATTCCGCCTGACTTCTCCACTGACGCTCGTTTTCTTCCAGCGCCCGCATCTTTTTCTGAGCGTCCTCCGCTTCCCGCTCTGCGCGGCGGCATGCTTCCTGCGCAAGGGAAACCTCTTTTTCTGCCTGCCGTATCCTGCCGAAGATCTCCAGGGACTTCTGCACTCTCTCGGATACCTGTGTGAACTTCCGTATCTCCAGTGCAAGCTCTTCTTTCGCTGCTGCTGCCTCTCCCTGCGCCGCCCGGCATGTCTCTGTGAGAACCGGAAGCGCCGCCTCCTGCTCTGCAAGGTTTTTCCCCGTATTCTCCAAACTCCGGGCTGCATCCAGATACCGTTCATATACCGAACGGATCTCATATGCCCTGCCGATCTTCCGGGCTTTCTCTTCTGCCATCCGGATCCCGGTTTCTTCCGCCGCGCACCGGGCGAGTTCCTGCTCCGCCTGTTCCAGCTCTTCGAACCGCTTTAAAAGCTGTATTCCTGCGGTATGAGCGTCTCTCTTTTCCAGATAGTTCCGCTCCGCCCCATCGTATTCTTTCTGCGCCTGGCCGCAGCGTTCTTTTAACACTTCGCAGAGGCGTTCTAGTCCGTCCAGCAGCCGTTCCATGTCCGCCGCGGAAAGCCGGTCCGAGGAAACGATACGCTTCTTCAGGCCATTCAGCTCTTCCGCCTGCTCATCGTCTTCCGGCACATCGATATGCGAGACCTCGGTCTGGCACACCGTGCGGATCTGTCCCATCTCCTGCTGTTTCTCCCTTCTCCGCTTCCCCAGCTCTTCCACGATCTTTGCGTACAGCTCTGTGTGGAAGAGTTTGCGGAAGATGAGCTTTTTGTCGTCGGATTTTGCCCGCAGAAGCTCCATGAACTCTCCCTGTGCGATCATGGCGACCTGCATGAACTGGCTCTTCGTCAGCCCCACGATCTCTTCCAGCTTCCTGTCCGTCTCTTTCTGCGGGTACTCTGTCCCGTCCGGCATGGTGAGCGACACGCTCTCGCTCTCTTCCTTTACCCCGGTCCCGCGCTTCAGCGGCCGGACATGCCTTGGCACCCGGCGAACCGTGTACTTTTCCCTGTACTTTTCCGCATATGCTTCCGCGTTTGTTCCCGTGTCTTCTCCTCTGCCGCCTCCCGATCCCTCTGCGAAGACCAGCTCCACAAAAGGCTCTGTCCCGGTGTCCACATACTGGCTCTGAAGCTCTGTCCCGTTCTTCTTGTTCATCCCGGAGCTTGCCTCCCCGTAGAGGGCGAATACAATAGCGTCAAATATGGTCGTCTTTCCAGCCCCTGTGTCCCCGGTGATCAGGAAAAGGTTCTGGTTCGTCTGTTCAAAATCAATGACCGTCCGCTTCCCGTAGGAACCGAACGCCTGCATAGTCAGTCTGAGCGGCCTCATTCCTGCATCACCTCCTGTACCGTGTTGATCACATCCCGCAGGAGCGCTTTTTCCTCATCGTCCGGCTCATTTAGAAAGGCGCAGCACAATTCAAAGGGATCCAGATCCTCCTGAACCGCGTACGTTCTTCCATAGTCCGCCCTGCGCATCGTCTCCCTGCGGATCTCAAGAAGGTTCGGGAACGCGCTGCGTATCCGATCCTGCATGTCAAGCACATCCAGGTCCGCCTTGTCTGTCAGGATCACGGTTGCATAATCCCCGCACGCCTGTCCCAGCACTTCCTCAAGCTCTCCCCGGATCACGCGCACCTGCCGGAGCGGTTCCAGGGGAAGGACCGTTGTCTTCCTGTCTCCCTTTTTCCCCAGTTCCACCATGACGATCCCCTTCTGCTGTCCCGCTTCGCTGACAGAACATGCAAGGGGCGTGCCGCAGTAGCGGATGAACTCACTGCCCGCTTTCATCGGCTTATGGATGTGTCCCAGCGCCGCATAGTCAAACTGCTCCAGGATCTCCGCGCTTACCTGGTCGATATTACCCACAGTCCGTATCTCCGAGTCCATGCGCTCCACATCCTCCGCATGTGTCCCCGCGGGAAGATAGAACTGATGGCTGACGATCACATTCCTCTGGGAAAGGTCGATCTCCTCGCGCCCGATCAGGCGGCGCAGCGTCTCGTCATAGGACAGATTGTTTCCGTTCTCATCCACTCCGGTGAGCTGTTTTACCATAGACGGCCGGACAAAGGGCAGCAGATAAAAGTTTACTGGGCCGCACTCATCTTCCAGTGTCACCTTCTCAATCTGCTCTCCTTCCGCCCGCGGCGGCTGGCCGATCATGTACACGTTCTGCCGCGAGAGTACGCTTCGGAAACAGTTGATCCTGGGACCGCTGTCATGGTTTCCGGCGATCATCATCACCGCGGTGTCCGGCAGTGCGGCATTGAGCCCTGCGATAAAACGGTCAAAGACTTCCACCGCCTCCGCGGACGGCACCGCCTTGTCGTAGATATCTCCCGCTATGACCACTGCCTGCGGCTGTTCCCGGACCGCGAGATCCGTGATCTGCCGTAAAATATATTCCTGATCTTCCCGAAGATCCCGGTTAAAGAGCTTCAGGCCGATGTGCAGGTCTGAAAGATGAAAAAACTTCATCCCGATGTCCTCCCTTATCTGTTTCTGTTCCGCTTATTTATCACCTATAGATAACCTTCAGCCGTATGTATGCATTTACCATTCTGTCCGTGCCGCACGGTTGGTCCTAAAGGAACAGAAGCGCTGCAATGACCGCACAGATCGTGCTTAACAGTGTCCCCAGCAGATAGTACTCCGCAAACTCCTGATCCTTTGAGATCCTGTCGTACCGCGCGATGGATTTAGCAGTCAGGACAAGTCCCACCGCAGAATACTGCCCGATCGAAATGAAGATGACCATGATGATCCGCTCAAGAGTACCGATCATCCTTCCTGCGTTTTTGTCTTTCTGTATCGCCCTTCCTCTGTCCGGCTCCCTTTCGCTGTCCGGTTCCCTTCCGCTGTCTGCTTCTCCTCCATTGTCCGCGCCGCCGTCCTTATCCGGCTTGTATCCGGAAAGGATATTCGCGATCAGGATATTCACCGGTTTGTGGATCAGCAGCAGGACTGCCGCCCACCGCAGGCATGTTATCTCCGAAATGCCGAAAGAGTCAAAAAGGACAGCGCTGCTCTCCCTGTATAAGGATGCAATGTCAGACTGCGCCGTCCAATATGAAACTCCGAGGATCGCGGCCAGATGAACCGCCTGGTCGAGCAGGAAGACATCTCTCCTTCCCCTCGGACTTTCTATGAACTCTCTGAGCGGACGCCTTTCCCTGAAAATCCGGCACACCGCATATTTCACGATATCGACCGCAGCGTGGGCAGCGGCAAACGCAAGGATATACCGCAGTTTCATCCCGGGCAGGAAAAGGAAAAGCAAAAGCCATGAACCCGCACCGTAGATCAGGCAGTGGCAGATCGTCCAGGAGAACTGTCCCTGCTTTTTGTCCGCCATTTTCTGCGTCTGAAAGTAAAAGTCTCCGAGCAGGTGCACACACAACAACACTGTAAAAACTGATTTAATCATCCCGTATCTCTCCAAGTATCTTCGCCGCATTTCTCAGCGCGCTTTCATAGGTATAGTAACTTCCCGCCGCCAGTGTCTTCTGGACGGTCGACTGGGTGATATCCAGCCTGCCGGCTGTGTTCTGCTGGCCGTCCCCGTGGAAAAGCATATCCCATATGACCTCTCTCTGACGGTCTGTCCAGCCGCTCTCCACCACGTACATCAGGTCAAAGACCGTGTTCAGCAGGAGCTCTTTGTCCCGCAGTTTCTCATCCATCTTAAGGCAGAGCTCCGCCAATACCGGACGGTTCTTCTTCTCCCGCTCCTTCAAGAGCTCCACTGCCTCGCGCGCCCGGTAATACCCCGGACCGTCCGCGCCCAGCGCCATTTCTGTCCTGATGTCCGTCGTGATCTGCCCGAACCCGATCCCGAAGCGCAGACGCACAGGGTACATCTCCATCCGGATCTCATTGATCATGTCCAGGACTGCTTTCCCGCTGCACAAAAGTCCCTGAAACTCGTCTCCCAGCGTGATCAGGAACCTGGACACGATCTCCTCTTTATAATTTTCGTTCAGCCTCTCCAGTACTTCCTGGAGACGGAGCTGTACTTCTTTTCTGTTTTCCAGAAGCCTGGAATCTTTGATGTCGCCGATGACAGCGACAAAAGAATGTATTGTATTTGACTGATCCATACTGTTCCCTCCATATTTACAGTATATAGATGAAAATATGAATAAATTTCTTTTTTCTATCTGCTATATAGATCCCTGATCACAGTTGGCAAGTTTTCACATCTGTCCCGCTCATCCGTTTCATTAATCCCACCAGATATTTCTGTCCTTCCTCCGTATAAAGGAACACCTCATAAGGATTTCCGTTCGAGCTGATCCTCTCCTCCGCCCGGATCCCGGCTTCGCGCCCCTTCTCTGTCAGGAATTTCCTTGTATAGCCATTCTGGAACTTCTGCTCCAGACAGCCCTCTTCCAGCAGGCTCTCTGTAAGCTGTTTGATCGTCAGCCGTTTCATCAGCTTCTCGTCCCTTAATTCATTGATCTGTGCGACGAAATCGCTGATCGTGGTCTCCGGCACATACCGGATCCCGGCAAGGATCTCTTCTGTGAGACAGAACGGTGACTTTCTCCCTTTTATCTTCTTTTCCGTCAGGGGCGTCTCTCCGCTTCCGTTCACGCTGTCCTCATTCTCGATGCTGTTGTCACTCTCACGAACCGTTCCCCATGTTTCTCTGTCTCCTCCGGTAACGGAACGGATCTTTTCCAGAAAGAGCCCGCCGTACTGTTCCAGCTTCTTAGCCCCCATCCCATGAACATCCAGCATTTCTCCTTCATTCAGGGGCAGTTTGACACACATATCCCGCAGAGTCTTATCCGACGCCACCACATACGGAGGTACGGACCGCTTCCGTGCCAGTTCCATACGAAACCTGCGCAGTTCTTCAAAGAGCTCTCTTCCCTTTTCCGTCAGTTCTTCTGTCTGGGCAGAACGCTTTCCTGCTCCGCTCAGCCCCGGACCTTTTTTCTCTTCTTCTTTTTTATAGCGGATGATAAAAGGAGTCCCCTCGTCCAGGAGCTGCCCGGATTTCTCCGTCAGCTTCAAAAGGGAGTATTTATCCTGTGTCTGCCGCAGATACCCCTGCTCCAGCATCGCGCGTATCACTTCTTTTATCATCTTTTATCTCTGAACTTCCAAAAAAATTGACACTCAATAAATTGGCGCTCATTGGGGAAGC
>ERZ1090864.919-NODE-922-length-14945-cov-19.285292_pt1 | contig 14945 bp, 14 predicted proteins | sample MGYA00478479_ERZ1090864 | MGnify/ENA primary metagenome ERZ1090864 (study PRJEB33644, sample SAMEA5815743) | chicken gut metagenome | biome: Chicken; feature: Gastrointestinal Tract; material: Caecum | place: Ireland | collected 2019-01-01 | study: A study of the... | reverse complement strand
GGTATCTGGCCGGCCAGGGGGTCAGCACCTACGACCTGATGGACACCATCACCGACGACATGGCCAAGGTGAATCTGGTCGCCATCGCGGCGGTCTTTCTGGTGCTGCTGCTGTTGGAGCACAGCCTGGTGCTGCCCATCGTGCTGGTGCTCAGCATCGAGACGGCCATCTGGTTCAACCTGGCCCTGCCCTACTTCACCGACACCGTGGTCTTTTACATCGCTTACCTCATCATCAGTTCGGTGCAGCTGGGCGCCACGGTGGATTACGCCATCCTCTTTTCCGACCGCTACCGGGAATACCGCCAGACCCTGGACAAAAAGCCGGCCGTGGCCGCCACGGTGGCTACCGTCACCACATCGGTGCTCACCACCGGCAGTGGCCTGGCTGTGGTCGGCTTCCTGATGGGGGCCATCTCCTCCAACCAACTGCTGGCCCAGCTGGGCAACTTCCTGGGCGTGGGCAGCCTGGCCTCCCTGGCCATCGTGCTGCTGGCGCTGCCCGGCATCCTCTACCTCATCGACCCATTCATCGTCCAATCCAAACCGGGAGCTTCCGCCCCCGCACCAAAGGAGGGCTGATCCCCATGAAACTTCACACCCTGCCCCGCCGCGCCGCCGCGGCCCTGCTGGCCGCCGCCGTTTTCTGCACGGCGACCCTCTCCGTCTTTGCCTCGGACAGCGCCCCCGCTTCTTCCGCAGCGGACAGCGCCCCTTCCAGCTCCGGGGCGTCCTCCCAGGCCGCCCCGCCCGAGGACGCTTCCGCCGACTTGGAGGAGGACAACGGCGCCGCCCCTGCCGCCAAAGAGGAAGTGATCTACGGCAAGCTGGCCGCCGACGGCACGGTGGAGAGCCTTTACGCCGTCAACCGGTTTGAGGCCACCGCCGGCGTGCCCATCACCGACTACGGCCATTACACCGCCGTCCGCAACATGACCACCACCGACCCCATCACCAGCAGCGACAGCGCCGTCACCCTGACCCCCGCCGCCGACGGCACCGTCTATTACGAGGGCACCATGGACCCCGCTACCCCCCTGCCCTGGCTGATCCAGGTGCGCTACCTCCTGGACGGCGCCGAGTGCGACCCCAGCGAGCTGGCGGGCCGCAGCGGGGCCCTCATCATCCGCATCGACGTCAGCCCCAACCCCGACTGCACCGGCAGCTGGTTCGATCAATACGCCCTCCAGACCACCGTCACCCTGGACACCGCCAATGCCTCCAACATCCGGGCGGCGGGGGGCACCATCGCCAGCGTGGGCAGCCAGCGGCAGATCATCTTCACCCTGCTGCCCGGCCAGACCAGCCAGATCGAGGTGGCCGCCGATGTGACCAACTTCACCATGCCGGCCATCACCTTCAACGGCATCCAGCTGCAGCTCAAGCTGGACATCAACGGGGTGGCCCTGACCAACCGTTTGAACCAGCTGACCACCGGCACCAGCCAGCTGGACGAGGGCACGACCGCCCTGGCGGCGGGCATTGCGGCCCTGCAGCAGGGCCTGACCATGCTGGACCAGCAGTCCGGTCTTTTGACCGGCGGCTCGGCCGCCATCCAGTCCGCCCTGAATCAGCTCCAAAGCGCCCTGAACGGCGTCTCGGCCTCCAACGACCAGCTCACCGCCCTGCTGGAAGCTTCCAGGCAGATCGGCGGCGGGCTAGCCCAGCTGGATGACGGCGTGGCCCAGCTGGAGCAGCAGGTCAACTACGAGGCATTCAAGCAGATCCTGGCCCAGAACGGCCTGGACCTGGACACCCTGGCCGCCGGCAACGCCCAGGCCATTGCCATGCTGCAGGGCCTCACCGGCCTGCCCTTCGGAGTGGGGGACCAGATCAGCCAGATCGTCCTGCTGCTCCAGGGCAACACCGCCCTGGCCGGGGCCATGCAGCTCTATCTGGACACCGTCAGCACCGGCATCGGGACCCTGCGCCAGGGCACCTCGGCGGTGCGGGAGGGCTACGCCGCCTTTGACGACGGCATCCAGGCCATGGCCTCGGTGCTGAACGGGATGCTGCAGAACCTGGCCCTTTTGTCCGACGCCGTGACCACCCTGGCCACCCAGTACGGCGCCTTCGACACCGGGGTCAACGCATACACCCAGGGAGTCAGCCAGATCCTGGCCGGCACCCAGCAGCTGACCGCCGCCTCCGGGATGCTGGTGGCGGGGGCGCACCAGCTGTACACCGAGACCAGCAGTATGCAGCTGGACGAGGAACTGGGCTCGCTGCTGGACACCCTGTCCGCCCCCGAGACCCCCTCCTCTTTCACCTCGGATCAGAACACCGGCGTCTCGGCCCTGCAGTTTGCCCTGCAAACCGCGCCCATCACCCTGGACAGCGCCGCCCAGGCGGACCAGGCCCCCGCCCGTCCGCTCACTTTCTGGGAAAAGCTGCTGGACCTGTTTGGCCTGTACGACGGGCAGTGAGCGGCGCACACGGCCAAAAACGCTCCTTTTTGTGTGTTTTGTGAAAAGTGAAACTTGTTCTTTTGTTGGAATTTGCCCTCCCCATCCGCCTCTTTTTGTGCTACAATAGTACCGCTGTGCAGACTGTACAGCGTGTATGCGTCTGGCCATGAAAGAGGAACCCGTATGACCCTGTTTTTAACCAGCAGCCCCACCGGCTGCCCTTTTGAACCCGGCCCTCAGCCCGCTGCTCTGGACCCCAAAAACCACTTTGTCGACAACCTGCGCGCCGTCTGGCCCCAGGAGGCCCCCGAAGGGCTGCTGCTGGCAGCCGACCCCGAGGCCCACGCCGCCAACGACGAGGCCTGCAGCTTTTTTGCAGACTGCTTTGCCCGGGCCGGCCTGCCCCTGGACGGGCTGACCCCCTGCGACAGCCGCAACCAGGAGGAGATCTCCGAGCTGCTGGCCCGGTGCAACTTCCTGATCCTGGGGGGCGGCCATGTCCCCACCCAGAACCGCTTCTTCTCGGAGATCGGCCTGCCTGCCCTTCTGCAGAGCTATGAGGGGATCGTGCTGGGCATCAGCGCCGGCTCGATGAACGCCGCCGGCATCGTCTACGCCCAGCCCGAGGAACCGGGCGAGGCCACCGACCCCTTCTACTGCCGCTGGATGACCGGCCTGGGCCTGACCGATATCAGCATCTGGCCCCATTACCAGCACTCCAAAAACAACACGGTGGACGGCATCCCTCTGCTGGACATCGCCCGTCAGGACAGCTGCCACCGGCCCTTCATTGCCCTGCCCGACGGCTCCTATATCATCTGCACCGACAGCAGTGAGGTCCTCTACGGCGAAGGCTGGTACTTCGGCAAGGGCCGCGTCTCCCTCATCAACGAGGACGGCGAAGAACTGCCTCTGTGGTAATTTGCTGCAGGACAGCATTCGAACCGTGACTGCTGCTATCCCGTAAAAGGTCAAATACAAGAAGAGCCTGTATCCGGCATGGATACAGGCTCTTTTCGTTTACAGATAGTAGTACTGCCAGCCGTTTTCGGCCATGCAGCGGCCGATCTTCACCCCGAAGGCCGCGTCCAGCGCGCCTGAGGCGTAGACCTCCTCCGGCGTGCCGAAGGCCGCCAGCTTCCCGCCGGCCAGCAGGGCCACCCGGTCTGCGGTCCGCAGGGCCAGGTTCAGCTCGTGGGAGACAAGGCCCACCGCCCGGCCTTCCGCCGCCAGACGGCGGGCGGTGGCCATCACTTCCAGCTGGTGTTTGGGGTCCAGCCAGGTGGTGGGCTCGTCCATCAGGATGGTGGGGGCCTGCTGGGCCAGCGCCATGGCCAGATAGACCTTCTGCCGCTGGCCTCCCGACAGGGTGTCCATCATCCGGCCGGCCAGGTCGGATGCGCCGGCGGCGGCCAGGGCCGCATCCACGGCGGCATAGTCTTCTTTGCGGTACTGCCGCGGGAAGGACAGATACGGGAACCGCCCGTGCAGCACCATCCGCCGCACCTCGATCCGGGGAGCCGGACGGCTCTGGGGCATATAGGCGGCCTTTTGGGCGGCCCGGGCGGGAGGCAGGCCGGCCAGGTCCGCCCCGTCGTACAGCACCCGGCCCGCCACCGGGGGCAGCAGGCCCAGGACTGTTTTCAGCAACGTGGTCTTGCCGCAGCCGTTGGGGCCGATCAGCACCGTCACGCATCCCGGCTCAAACGCCAGGTCCACGCCGGACAGCACCGCCCGGTCCCCATAGCCTGCGCTGAGGTCCCTGCACTGGATCACCGGCGGTGCCCCCCTTTCTGCCGCAGCAGCAGCCAGATGAAAAAGGGCCCGCCTCCCAGACTGAGGACGACTCCCACCGGGATCTCATAGGGCGCAAAGAGGGTGCGGGCGGCGGTATCGCAGACGGTCAGCAGGGCGGCGCCCCCAAAGGCGCAGCCCACCACCAGGGGACGGCTCTCCTCCCCCAGCAGGCGGCGCAGCAGATGGGGCACGATCAGCCCCACAAAGCTGAGCAGCCCCGCCACACTGACGGCCGCCCCCGCCAGCCCTGCGGCCAGGGCCAGCAGGATCACCCGCATCCGTTCCACCCGCAGGCCCAGGCTGCGCGCCGTCTCGCTGCCCAGGGCCAGCAGGTCCAGTTCGTTGGTCAGCAGCAGCACCCCGGCCAGGCACGCCGCCCCAATGGCGGCGGCAGGGCCCACCCGGGCCAGGGTGACCCCGTTCATCCCGCCGATGCGGAAGTCGGAATAGCCGTTGAGGGCGTCGGGCACCAGCGTCACCAGCAGGTCGATGAGGGCCGAAAAGATGCTGGACAGGGCCACGCCGGTCAAGATCAGGGTCATGCGGGAAGCCCCTGCCCGCCGGGACACCTCCAGCACCAGCATGGCGCTGGCAAAGGCCCCCACAAAAGCGGCCACCGGCACCAGCCCCACCGCCGCCGGGGCCACGGCGCAGCACAGGGCCACCGCAGTGCCCGCCCCGGCATTCACCCCGATGACATTGGGAGAAGCCAGGGGGTTGGCCAGCACCGTCTGGATCACCGCGCCTGCCACCGCCAGGGCCGCCCCGGCTGCCAGACAGCCCGCCGTGCGGGGCAGCCGCACATACAGCACGATGGCGGCGCCGGTGCCCTGTCCCCGGCCGGCCAAAGCTTCCAGCAGCTGGCCCGGGGCCACCGGCACCGCCCCCACACAGAGGCTGAGCACCCCCGCCAGCACCGCCAGCAGGGCGGCACAGGCCAGCACCTTCTTTTTAGACCCCATACAGGATCTCCACCAGGCGGTCATAGGCCTCGCCCCAGCGGGCGTTGGGCTTGAGATGGTAGAGGGACTTGTCCATGTAATAGTAGTCCCCTTCCCGGACGGCGGTCAGCTGCTGCCAGGCGGGATTGGAGAGGACCGCCCCTTCCAGCTGGGCTTTGGCGGGCTCCGGGTCGGCCCCCTGCAGGACAAAGAAGATCTTGTCGGGGTCCGCCGCCAGGATGGCTTCCATGCTCAGGTCCTCCAGCAGGCTCTGGTCCCGGTCCGCGATGTTGACGCAGCCCAGGTCGGCCAGCATGGCGCCCAGCACGTTGCCCTCCGTCCCCTTGGCCTTGACCAGAGAGGCCGCCGCCCGGATGTACAGGACGGTGGGAGGCTCCTGGTTTTCCAGGGCAGCGGCAGCCCGGGCCCGGGCGTCCTCCACCTGCTGCGCCACATCGGCGCCGTAGGTCTGGTAATTCTCAGGACAGCCGGTCAGGGTGGTGCACACCTCCAGCATCCGCAGATAGTCCTCAAAGGTATCCACCTCAAAGAAGGCCACCGTCACCCCGGCCGCTTCGAGGGTGGGCAGCATCTCCAGGTCAGCCGCCGTGTTGGTGCTGGCCAGCACCAGGTCGGGTTCCCCGGCCAGCAGATCCTCCACGCTGGGGGATTTCACCCCGCCCAGGTTGACTACCTCCCCGCTCAGGGCCAGGTCAAAGTCGGTCCACGCGTCCGATGCCGTGGCCACCAGGCTGTCCCGGCCGCCGGCGGTGATCCACACATCCGCATAGCTGCCGGTCAGGGCAGCCACCCGCCGGGGCGTTCCGGACACCGTCACCGGGCGCCCCAGGTCATCGGTAAAGGTATAGGCCCCCTGCTCTGCAAAGGAAGAAGCCGGGGCCGCAGGCGCCGAGGACGCAGGGGCCGAAGAAGCCCCGCCGCACCCTGCCAGCAGGGCGGCGCAGAAAAAGGCAAGCGCCGCAGCGGCGCAGAAGCATTTGCGTTTGTTCATGGTATTCCTTTCCGGGGCCGGGGCTCAAAAGGGCCGCCAGCCGGTGCAATAACGGGCATAATCCCGGTCGGCATTCTTGACGTAGAGGACATACTCCTCTTTGCCCTGTTTGCCGCGGCGGACGCGGGTCTTGTAGGGCAGGCCCGCCCGGGACAGGGTCTCTATGGTGTCGTCGATCACCTCTTTGTCCTCGCTGGTGTCAAACTTGATCCAGTGGCACAAAAACAGCCAGAAATTGATCAGTGCTTCCATGGCAGGTTCTCCTTTCATGGGATTTATTATACCATGTGCAGCCCCGTTTGTCATCGCACAGATGGGACCGGACTTGTGCAAATTTGCTAAAAATGCAGCGGTATTTTCTCCGCCGCGGCGGGGGCGGTTCTCACATTTTCACCACGATTCGGTCGTATACTTCTTTCTGGTATATCAAATTTTGGAATCTTTTGACATCTTACATAGAAAGAAGGCCCTTCCCATGCACCCATCCGCCCGCCTGCGCCGCATCCTGCCGGCGCTGCTTGCCCTGCTGGCCCTGCTGTCTTTTGCCCTGCCCCGGGCCCGCGCTGCCTCCCTGGAAAACCGCCACGGCATCCAGATGCTCGCCTTCGACGAGGAGCAGATCCTCTCCATCGGCAACCAGGCCCCGGGCCAGTGCAGCCTGTACGCCTTGCGCTACGCCCGCACCGTCCTGGACGGGGCGGTCAGCTCGGGGGCCGGGATGTGGTCGAACGGGGCGGTCTGGTCGGCGGCGGGCTACACCGGCTTTGCCGGGGATCTGGACGCCTGCCTGGACAAGCTTTACAGCGAGCTGAACGCCGGCCGCCCGGTGATCGTCCACTTGCAGAACACCACCGTCAACGGGGTGTCCAAGCATACCGAACGCACCTCCACCGAGGAATACCATCTGACCAGCGCCGGCTGGGATGTGGTGAACTATCCCCACATCTCCACCAGCGACACCTACGGCCACTGGGTCTGTGTGGTGGGTTTCGACCCGGCCGCCGACCCCGAAGGGCTGTCCGAGAGCGACTTCTTCGCCCTCGACCCCGCCCGGGTGTCCGCCAACGGCACCCTGGCTCTGACCCGGCTGCTGGACGGCACCCTCTGGACCGACAACAGCCCGCTGAAAGTGCTGGGGTGACCCCCGCCTTCTTCTACACACAAACGCCCCGCCGCCTGTGCATCGTGCACAAAGCGGCAGGGCTTTTTTGATTCAGTATCCCCGCACCGAGAACCCCCGCGCCCAGGGGTCCGGCGGGATATCCCGGGACTGGATGCCGGTGATCTGGATATAGCCGCCGGCGGCGATCCGATCGAACATCTGGGCAAAGAGGGCGGGATCCCCCTGGACCTCCAGGGTGACGGTGCCGTCGTCCTCGTTCTCCACCCAGCCGGTCAGGCCCAGCTGGCTGGCGGCGTACCGGGCGCGGTAGCGGAAACCCACTCCCTGCACCCGCCCCGACACCGTATAGCGGCGCCGGACCGTCCCTTCGGGCAGGGGCGGCGGGGTACGGTCTTTGTCTTTCAAAAAGTTGAACATATCACAGCTCCTGGTATGCGTCCATCAGGGCCGGGATGAACTGTTTTTTGCGGCTGATGACCCCCGGCAGCACCCAGCTGCCGTCGGCCTGGGGTTCCTGGTCGAAGGCGGCCCGCAGCATCTCGGGGCCGTGGCGGCCGGCGCAGATCACGACGCTCTCCTTGCGGGGCACCTCGGTGAGGAGCATATACAGATCCTCCACGTTCTGCTTGCGGCAGGCTTCCTCCAGATAGGGCTGCAGGAGGGACTGGGCCGCCAGGAGGTTGGAGTGGGTCATATAGCTGCCCTGAGCCACCCCAAACCGCAGGTCCCCGCACATGAACACCTTGAAGTCCTGCATAAAGACTTCTTCGGGGGTCTTGCCGTCCAGCCTTTCGCCGGCCTCGAACATCTCCGCGGCGAACTCCTCCACGTCCACCCCGGCGATGCCTGCCAGGCGGTAGGCGGTCTTTTCGTCCAGGGGGGTGCAGGTGGGGCTGCGGAACATCAGGGTATCCGAGAGGATGGCCGCCAGCATCAGCCCGGCGATCTTGGGCTGGATCTCTACCCCCTGCTCGTCGTACATCTGGGTGACGATGGTGGCGGTGCAGCCCACCGGCTGGTTGCGGAAATAGACCGGGCCGCTGGTCTCCAGGCTGCCGATACGGTGGTGGTCGATGATCTCCAAAATCTCGGCCTGCTCAAAGCCCTCGACCGCCTGGGTGGCCTCGTTGTGGTCCACCAGGATGATCCGCCGCTTGCGCAGGTTGATGATGTTGCGGCGGCTGACCATGCCGCAGTACTTGCCGTTCTCGTCCAGGATGGGGAAATAGCGGTGGCGGTTCTTGGCCATGACGCGGGTCACATCGGCCACTGGCGTCACCCGGGTGAACTTGAGGATGTTCTGGGTCGTCATATAGTAGGAAATGGGGGCGCACTGGCTGATGAGCTTGCCGGCCGCGTAGGTGTCGAAGGGGACGGTCATGATGTCCACGCCGGTCTCGGCGGCGATGCGGCTGATGGTCTTGCCCACCTTGGAATCGTTGCAGATGATGAGGAGGGACGCCTCCTGCTCGATGGCGCACAGCTGGCTCTCGTAGCGGTTGGTCAGGATGACGATGTCCCCTTTTTCCACGGCGCTCTCCAGCATTTCGGGCGTGGCGGTGCCGATATGGACGTTGCCGGCGGTGCAGACCCCGTCCTCGCTGCCCACCACCATCTCGCCGCCCAGCGTCTCGAGGATGTTTTTATAGGTGGTGTGGGTCTTGGCCAGCACGGCGGTGTCGAACACGTCCATGTTGGCGGTGGCGATGTCCTTCACCGTGATGACGCCCAGCAGGTCGTTCTCCGGGCTGACCACCGGCAGCGTGTCGATGTCCCGGTCCCGCATGATCTCCCAGGCGCGGCGCAGGCTGATGGAGCCGTCCACGCCTTCCATCTCGCGGTAATCCACGTCGCGGATCTTGGGGTTGACGTCGGTGCACATCCGGGGCGGCTCCACCCCGAACTTCTGCAGGACGAACTGGGTCTCCTGGTTCATCTTGCCGGCCCGGCGGGGCTCGCACACCAGGTCGCTGGTCTTATTTTTCAGCTCCGCATAGGCGATGGCGGAACAGATGGAATCGGTATCCGGGTTGCGGTGGCCAATCACCACCACTTTGTGCGCTTCTTTGGGCATATCTGCATTTACCTCCGTTGACTGCGGCCGCCGCCCCCGGCCCTCCTGCAGGGCCGTTTGCAGGGGGCGCGGCCCTCCTGCTGCTTTGCCCTTATTGTATCATATCCGCCCCCGGGGGTAAATAGCCCCCCGCGGGAAAAGCCGCGGGGCCGGGCGCATTTTTGTCGCGCGCGATATTGCATCGGGTCAGGCTTTGTGCTATAGTATGCCGTGGTATACAACAATAGCGGGGAGGAAGCAACGCCTATGACACAAACAGTACAATCCCGGCCCATCTTCACCCGGCAGCAGCTGGTGGCCCTGCTGCTGCCGCTGGTGGCGGAGCAGGCCCTCAGCGTCACCATCGGCCTGGCCGACACTCTGATGGTGTCCTCGGTGGGCGAGGCCGCCGTCTCGGGCGTCAGCCTGGTGGACACCTTCAACACCCTGATGATCCAGATCATGTCGGCCCTGGCCACCGGCGGCGCGGTGGTCACCAGCCAGTACATCGGCCACGAGGAACCCAAAAACGCCAAGGCCACCGCCGGCCAGATCATGCTGGTCATGGTGGCGTTCAGCTGCACGGTGGCGCTGGTGGTGCTGTTCGGGCGGCATCTGATCCTGCGCGCCATTTTCGGCGCCATCGACGACGATGTGATGGCCTACGCCGAGACGTATTTCCTGATGTCGGCCCTCAGCTACCCCTTCATCGGGATGTACAACGCGGGGGCGGCTTTGTTCCGGGCGCAGGGCAACAGCAAGATCAGTATGCTGTCCAGCCTGGTGATGAACGTGCTGAACATCGGCGGCAACGCCATTTTCATCTACGGCTGCGGCATGGCGGTGTTCGGCGCGGCGCTGGCCACCCTGATCTCCCGCATCATCGCCTGCACGGCGGTGCTTTTCCTGCTGCAGCGGCCCGCCAGTATGCTGCGGGTGGACAGCGTCCAAAACTTGCGGCCTGACCGCAAGCTGATCCGGCGCATCCTGGTCATCGGCATCCCCAACGCCATCGAGAACGGGATGTTCCAGATCGGCAAGCTGTCGGTGTCCAGCCTGACCAGCACCCTGGGCACGGCGGCCATTGCGGCCAACGCCGTGGCCAACAATACCACCACCCTGCTGAACATCCCGGCCAACGCCGTGGGCATGGGCGCGCTGACCGTCCTGGGCCAGTGCCTGGGCGCCGGCGACAAAAAGCAGGCCAAGCGCTACGGCGGCCTGATGATGGGCCTGGCCTACGCCGGCGCCTGGGTGATGAACCTGGCGGCCTTCTTCGGCGGCAACCGGTTCATGCTGCAGTTCTTCAACCTCTCCCCCGAGGCCACCGGCCTCGCGCTGGAAGTGATGGTCTGGTTCAACATCATCTCGCTGTTCATCTGGCCGTCCAGCTTCACCCTGCCCAACATCCTGCGCGCCGCCGGCGACGCCCGCTACACCATGGTGGTCAGCATCACCTCGATGTGGCTGTTCCGGGTGGCTCTGTGCTACCTGCTGGTGGGCCATTTCGGCGGCGGCCTGCTGGCCATCTGGACCGGTATGTTCGTGGACTGGGCCTTCCGCTCCCTGTTCTTCGCCATCCGCTTTTTCAGCGGCAAATGGATGGAGAACTCGGTCATCTGAGTTCCAGACAAAACAGCTCCTTTCTCCGCGGGTACGGAGGAAGGAGCCGTTTTTTATTTTGCGCATAGCCCGGCCCGCCGGCGCTCAATCCCTGGCTTTGCGGCGCGCGCCGAGCGTCATGGCGCGCAGCCGGGCGGCGGTCTGCTGCATTTCCCCGGCCCGCCGCAGGATGGTCTGCGCCTTTTCCTGCTGGGCGGGGGTCAGATCCTCCTCGGCCAGCAGCTCGGCGCTGGCCAGCACCGCTGCCAGCGGGGTCTTGAGCTGGTGGGTCAGCCGGGTCAGCAGCTGGTCCCGGCGGCGGTCGGCCTCCCACTGGGCGGCCAGACTGGCGGCCAGTTCCTGCCGCAGCTCCTGCATGGTGGCCAGGGCCTGCTCGTATTCCCGCACCTGCGCTCCGCCGAAGGGCGGCCCCTCCAGATCCCGGGCCGCGATCCGGGCCGCAGCGGCGGCCAGCAAAGCCGCGTCCGCCCGCAGCAGCCGGCCGGTGCGCCGGGTGGTGAACAGGACGATGAGGGCCACCGTCCCCGCCCCGGCCAGCAGCCAGCAGATCTGGAAATCCGGCAGGGCCTCGTCCAGGGCCGGGTCGGTGTAGTGGACCGCATAGTCATACTGGAACCGATAGACGCTGCCGTCGGTCTGGGGGACTTCCAGCAGGCGCAGCCGGTAGGGGCTGAACGGCCCCGCCTTGGATCGGCGCTCCCGGGCGGCTTCCAGGCGGCTGCCGGTGAGGTTGGTGGAAAGCGTCTGTCCCTCCGGGCCCAGCAGCAGATACCTGCACCCCGCCGGCAGACGGTCCGGAGGCAGCGTCCCGGCGGCCTCCACCGCGGTCTTTGCCTGGTAGGCCGTTTCGGCCATCTGGTTGGCAGGCTGGATCACCCCGGCCCGCATCAGAAAGCTCAGGCCGGTCCACCACAGCACCGCCGCCAGCAGGCACAGCCCGCCGGTCAGCACCAGATAGCCCGCCAGCACCCGCCGCAGGCTGGGCCGCTTTTTCACGGTTTCCATCGGTAGCCCACCCCCCACACCGTCTCGACCGGCTCACAGCCCGCCGCCCGGAACTTGGCCCGGATGTTTTTGATGTGTTCGGTCACGGCGCTGGGGTCGGCCTCCCGCTCAAAGCCGAAGGCTTCCTCATACAGCCGCTCCTTGCCGAACGTCTGCCCGGCATGGAGGGCCAGCACCCGGCACAGGACGTATTCCCCTCTGGTCAGACCGACAGGCCTGCCCTCCACCTCGGCGGTACCCGCCGCCAGATCGAACGCCACCCCGCCCCGCACCAGCCGGTGGGACACAGGCCGCCGCTGCCGCCGCAGGTGAGCCGCCACACGGGCCCGCAGCTCGGCAATCCGGAAAGGCTTGGTCAGGTAATCATCCCCGCCGCTTCCCAGAGCCTCCAATACGTCGGCCTCCCCGTTGAGGGCGGTCAAAAACAGGATGGGCGCGTCGGTCATGGCGCGGATGCGGCGGCAGACCGCAGGGCCGTCCTCCCCCGGCATCAGGAGATCCAGCAGGATCAGGTCGGCCCAGCGGCAGTGGGCTTCCCCGATCCGGCTGCCGGAATCCAGGGTGCGCACAAAGTGCCCGTCCCGGCCCAGGGTCTCGGCGATGAGGGCCCGCAGGTCCCCGTCATCGTCCACCGCAAGGATATTGGCCATCTTTTCACCTCCCAAGGGCCATCACGGCGCAGGACAGCCCGTACAGAAAATAGACATGGGCGGGGTAAAACCAGTAGAACAGCTTTTTATGGCCGCTGCCCCGCCGTCCGTTGTACAGCAGCATCAGGGGTACGGCAAACACCTCCATCCACTGATAGTATACCAGCAGCTGTCCCCACGCTCCGGCCCGCAGCAGCGGCAGCAGGTCATTGCACAGCACCCAGGCCGCCCAGGCGGCTGCCTGGAGTTTCCGGTGACCCCGCAGTCCATACAGCAGCACACCGCCCAAAATGAAGGGCAAGCCGCCGTCGGTGCTGAACGCCCAGTTGGGCAGCACCGTCCAGCTGAGCAGGTAGACCGGCAGCCCGTTCCAGGGCAGCGCCTGCATCAGCCAGAGGGAAACCGTGGGCCACAGCACACCCACCCCGGCCAGCAGGGCCAGCCCCCTGGCCCAGCGGCGCCGGCGCAGCCAGTCCATCCCCTGCCACAGCAGGCAGGACACGGTCAGATCCCGCAGGATGGCGTTCATGGGGTAAAAGCCGTCGGCCCGCCGGCCAAACAGCGCCAGCAAAAACTGTACAAGCCCCATCCCTGCCCCCATGGCCCACAGCCGGCCCAGGTAGGCCCTGCGGTCATGGGTGTGGGCAAAGCCTTCCGCAGCGCAGAACAGGAACAGCGGCGCGCTCAGCCGGCCCAGCATCGAGAACCAATCCGGCACGGCCCCGGTGAACAGAAAGAAATAGTGGATGTGATCCAGCACCATCAGCCCCAGGGCGATGGCTTTGAGGGCGGTCTCGGACAGGCCCTCCCTGCGCAAAGTGTTCTGATCCATAGCGTTTTCTCCTTTGGTTTGTTGCTGGCGCCAGTCTACCACCCAAATCAAAGGAATTTATAAGGAGCTATTTTTTGATTGTTCCACGTGGAACATTTGTCAAAAAGCGCCGCCCCAGCTGCGGGCGGGCTGGGACGGCGCTGTATGCCGTTATGGGCCGAACAGGCCGGGCTGGAGCCGGACGTCCTGTTTGGGCACTTTGGCCCAGTCAAAACCGGGCAGCAGGCTCTGGGGGGTGCGGGGCGCCGGCTCGGGCTGGAGGCCATAGAGATAGGCCAGCTTGCCGACGATCTCCTCCGCCGTATAGCGGCCCCGCAGGTTTTCGAGGCTCTGGTCGCCGTCCCGCTTGGACAGGCGGCGGCCCTCCTGGTCCAGCAGCAGCGGACAGTGGGCAAAGGCCGGGGGCGTCAGGCCCAGCAGCCGATACAGGTAGATCTGCCGGGCGGTGGAGGAGAGCAGGTCTGCCCCCCGCACCACCTCGGTGACCCCCATCCGGGCGTCATCCACCACCACCGCCAGCTGATAGGCAAACACGCCGTCGGCCCGGCGCAGGTAAAAATCCCCGCAGCCGGTCAGCAGGTTTTCGCTGTGAGGCCCCATGCACAGGTCCTCGAAGGCGATCTCCTCGTCGGGCACCATCACCCGCCAGGCCGGAGCCTTGACGCGGCGCTTTTCGGCCACCTGTTCCGGGGTCAGGCCGCGGCAGGTGCCGGGATAGACCACATTCCCGTCCGAGGTATGGGGCGCGCTGGCGGCGTGCAGCTGGGCGCGGCTGCAAAAGCAGGGGTATACAAGACCCATGGCTTCCAGCTTCTGATAACTTTTTGTATAGATCTCCCCGCACTCGCTCTGGTAATAGGGGCCATGGGGGCCGCCATGGGAACCGCCCTCGTCCCACACAAGGCCCAGCCAGGCCAGATCTTCCTCCAGCTGGTCGGCATAGGCGCGGGGACAGCGGGCAGCGTCCAGATCCTCGATCCGCAGCACGATGCGTCCGCCCCGGCTTTTGGCCGACAGCCAGGCCAGCAGGCTGCACGCCAGATTGCCCAGATGCAGCCTGCCGCTGGGGCTGGGGGCAAACCGCCCCGTCGGGCCGCTCACAGGCCCAGCTGCCACACCCCGTCGGCGGGCTGGCGGATGGAGGTATTGTAGAACTGGGCGCAGGCCCGGGCCATGGCCACCGCGTCGGTGCAGGCAGCCGTCTCCACCGCCGAGTGCATGGCCAGCTGGGCCAGGCCGATGTCCACCATGGGAATGGCGATCTGGTGGCCCAGCAGGTTGCCCAGGGTGGAGCCGCCCCGCAGATCGGCCCGGTTGGCAAAGACCTGCACCTGCACGCCGGCCTGTTCACAGATGCGCTGGAACGCCGCGGCGGTCAGGCCGCTGGTGGTGTAGGTCTGGCTGGCGTTGTACTTGAGGATGACGCCGCCGCCCATCCGCACCGGATTGCGGGGGTCGCTCTTTTCGGGGTGGTTGGGGTGGGTGGCGTGGCCGTTGTCGGC
>ERZ1090864.916-NODE-919-length-14976-cov-8.369278_pt1 | contig 14976 bp, 16 predicted proteins | sample MGYA00478479_ERZ1090864 | MGnify/ENA primary metagenome ERZ1090864 (study PRJEB33644, sample SAMEA5815743) | chicken gut metagenome | biome: Chicken; feature: Gastrointestinal Tract; material: Caecum | place: Ireland | collected 2019-01-01 | study: A study of the... | reverse complement strand
ATATTAGAAAATGTAAGTTAATATGCGTTTACCATATAATTACAAGGAGGATGCTGTGAGAAATATTATATGTGTAAACAATCTGTATAAGCTGTACCGCATCGGCGATTCGGCTGTGCGCGCGCTGGACGGCGTAAGCTTTTGCATCAGGGAGGGGGAATTCTGCGCGATCGTGGGCACTTCCGGATCGGGCAAATCTACCCTGCTGAATATGCTTGCCGGGCTGGAACGGCCGACCCGGGGCGAGGTTGTCATCAGCGGGCGGCATATTGAAAAGCTTAAGGAGGATGAGCTGGTAAGGTTCCGCAGGGAAAACGTAGGGTTTATCTTTCAGTCGTTCCACCTGCTGGGAACAATGAATGCACTTGAAAATGTAGCCCTGCCTCTTACGTTCCGGGGTGAAGTGCGAAAGACCCGGATGAAGAAAGCGGACAGGATGCTGGAGCTGGTAAACCTTGGAAAGCACAAGATGCATATGCCGAACCAGATGTCCGGCGGGCAGCAGCAGAGAGTGGGGATCGCTAGGGCACTTGTGGCAGATCCGAAGATCATCTTTGCGGATGAGCCGACGGGAAATCTGGATTCCCATACTTCGGAGGAGGTTATGCGCCTGATGCAGAAGATCGTGAGGGAACAGGGAAGGACCCTGGTCATGGTGACCCACGATCCCCATGAGGCAGAGTATGCAGACCGGGTGGTACATATCATAGACGGGAAGATCGTACGGATACAGGAAAACAGGAGGGACAGTGAGAATGAGAACAAATAAGAGGACGATGTTAAAGAGGACAGCAGCCGCAGTGTTGTGCGCGGCATTTTTACTGCCGATGGCCCTGCCTTCGGCGGTGTACGCGGGAAATGTGCAGGCGGGCGCGCAGACAGGAGCAGACAAGACACTTGCGCGCATACAGCTCAGCGTGGGAGACGGACAGGAGACCCCGGTTTTCCGCGCGGGTGAGAAAGCAAAGCTTCGGATCAGCGTAAAAAATACAGGAAATACGGATGCGCAGAATGTGCGGATCGCTCCGGTCATAAAGTCAGAGGCTGACTGGCCGTTTGAGCTGGACCAGCTGAATTATGACCAGGATCTTGGAGCAGTGCAGGCCGGTGAAAAAGCGGACGCAGTATGGGGCGGCGGAGATGTGCCTCTCACAGTGAAGGAAAGTGTGACCGGAAAGGCATATAAACTGACGTTCCGGATCACATATGATGACGGTGAAAAAGCGTATGAAGCGGAAAAATATGTCTTTGTAAAAACAGAGGCCAAACCCGGTTCCGCGGAAGAAAATCCCTCCGGGGGAGCAGCCTCCGGAGACAGCCAGGGCAGCGGGAAGCCGTCAGGAGATGTCCAGGTCCCCGGCGGGCAGACTTCCGGCGGGCAGGGAGCTGAAGGGCAGACGGCGGGGGCCGGATGGAATGGACCGGCAGCAGCGCCGGAAGCGGGAAGCGTATATAACAGTGAGCCGGCAGTTGTCGGGGGAGGCAGTTCCGCAGGCACTTCCGTGCCGAGGGTCATTGTCACCGGTTTCAGTACTGAGCCGGGAGAAGTGCGTGCGGGAAGCAACTTCAAGCTGATCGTACACTTGAAAAATACGTCGTCCCGGACAGGAGTTTCGAATCTGCTTTTTGATCTTCAGGCTCCTTCGTCGGGGACAGAAGCAGCGGCAGAGGCGCCGGCATTCCTCCCGGCATCAGGTTCCAGCTCCATTTATCTGGACAGCATCCCGGCGGGCGGCACGAAAGATATATCCATAGAGCTCAACGCCAGGGCAGACCTGGTGCAGAAGCCGTACAGTATCAGCATGAGCATGAAATACGAGGACAGCGCGGCGGCTCAGTATGAAGCGCAGTCCAGCCTGGCGATCCCGGTCCGTCAGGAAGCCAGATTTGAATTCAGCAAGATGCAGATCGCTCCGGATACGGTATCCGTCGGTGAGGAGGTGAATATCTCCTGCAGTCTGTATAACCTGGGACGTGTAAAGATGTACAATGTCAAAGCACGTTTTGAAGGGAAAATGATCGATACGCAGGAGCAGTTCATCGGGAATCTGGATGCGGGGGCGACAGGGACGATCGACGCCATCGTAACCGCAAAGAAGGCGACAAAAGGAACCGAAGAATGTAAGCTTGTGCTGACCTATGAGGACGACGCGGGGAATGTAAGCACCTCGGAACAGAAATTTCAGATGACGGTCCTGGAAGAGGCGGCAGTTGAAGACGCAGGGATGATGCCCGAAGCTGTGCCGGAGGAAGGCGGAAGCCCGGGGATCCTGGCAGCAGTGGTCCTGGCAGTCATTGCGGCCGCGGCAGGAGGAACAGTGGCCTTTATAAAGCGCAGGAAGAAAAAGAACCATGAAGCGGAAGAGGAGGAGATGTTCGATGAGGTGGAGCGATTTACTGAGGATGAGCATTAACAGCCTTAAGCGGAGAAAACTGCGGACTTTCCTCACTGTGCTCGGCGTTGTGATCGGAACTGCCTCTATCGTAGTCATGATATCCCTGGGGCTTGGGCTCCAGGAATCCATGTACGCGGAAGTTGAGAAAAACGGTGGGACCACGGGCCTTACGGTGACTGGAAAGACGGACGGGCCCATGGGGTCCGCAGGAACATCCGGGGGTGCCTCCGGCGAAAAGGGACAGAAATATGTCACGGACGACCTGATCAAAGAACTGCGCTCGCTGGAACATGTGAAAAGCGTGGAACCAGTGCTTGATCTGTCAGCTGTGGCAGTAAAAGGGAGATATGAGGGGAGCCTTGAGCTGTGCGGCATGACACAGGAAGGGCTGAGATCGATCAACCTGGAGCTTGAGCCGGGCGGGAAACTGCCTGATGGGGACAGCGCACAGCTGGAGCTGGTTTACGGAAATGCGGTCCTTACGAATTTTTATGACAAAGGGACAGGGAAGGCATACTGGGATACAGGGGAAGTGCCGGACATTGACCTGAAGAATGACAACCTGTTCCTGATCCTTGACCAGGATGGCTATTACCAGTCCCGGAATACCCCGGGAGCCGGAGCCGCGGAAAGCGGGGACGGGACGTCCGGGAGCGGGACGCAGGGTGCACAGCCGCAGGCTGCCCCGAAAAAATATGTGGTAAAAGGCAGCGGCGTGGTGGCTGGCGGTATGGACAGCTATAATACAGACTCGTTTAAAGTATACTGTGATCTTGATAAATTAAGAGAATATCTGAAGAAGGAATTCAGGGGCCGTGTGATACCCGGGCAGCCTTCCACAAAGAGCGGAAAGCCATACAGTAAATTTGTATACAGTTCTGCAAAAGTCCAGGCAGACGATATGGAACAGGTAGAAGAGTTGTCCGCCGCGATCCGTAGCATGGGCTATAATGTGGAGACAAACGCAGAGTACATTGACAGTATGAAAAAGCAGTTTGCCATGGTCCAGGCTGTCCTGGGCGGGATAGGAGCGGTATCGCTTTTAGTGGCGGCGATCGGTATCGCGAATACGATGATGATGTCCATCTATGAGCGGACGAAAGAGATCGGGGTCATGAAGGTGATCGGATGCGGGCTGAAAAATATCAGACAGCTTTTCCTGATGGAAGCCGCATTCATCGGGCTGGCCGGCGGCGTCATCGGAAATCTGCTGAGCCTGGCCATGTCGGCTGTGGTCAATACATTTGTCTCGGGAGGGAGCATGGGGATATCAGGCAATCTGTCCTTTGTGCCGGTGTGGCTTATCCTCGTCTCGACCGCCTTTGCCGTATTTGTAGGCACAGCGGCGGGATACTTCCCGGCGCGCAGGGCGATGGCGCTGAGCCCGCTGGAAGCGATCCGCAGCCAGTGACGGCATATGGAGCAGGAAGAAAGCGGGGACTGCAAAAAGCAGGTGACAGAGGGATCATTCCTCTATCACCTGTATTTCCAGATAATCAAAATCAATGGAATCTACAAAATTATCCTGGTAAAACCGGGCTTTTGCATGGCGCTTGAACTCCGCGACCGTAGCGTCCAGCCAGAGCGGTTTGCTCAGATCAAATTCATAGCAGATCTGATCCAGGGCGTTAAATATCTTGTGCGTGCGGGTGTCGTCGGTCTCATCGCAGATCACGATGTCCCGCAGCATTCTGTTATCTTTAAATTCTTTTCCCCATAGACGAAACATAAGAGAACTCCTTGCGCAATAAGATTTCTTCCTGCTATTCTAACACAGGCGGGAAGAAAAGTCATCCGCTGAACGGATTTTGGCGAAAATCCGCCGTTGCCTGGGAAGGTGCTTTTTGTTATAGTATTAAAGGGGCAAAGGGGACGTGGATTGAAACACAATCCGCAGGTTCAGAAGAGGAGGAACGCTTATGACAGCGGACGAGGTGATCGCCAGGACAGCTGAGCTGTGCAGGAAGTACCATGCCAGGGAAGTGGTCCTTTTTGGTTCCAGGGCAAAGGGTACAGCCCTTGAGCGGAGCGATATTGACATAGCGGTCTCGGGAGTGGAGGGATTCGACGCACTCCTGGAAGAAGTTGAGGAGATCCCTACTTTGTATACAGTAGATCTTCTGGATATGGATACATGCGGGAATGGATTATTGTTGGAGGACATCAGGCAGTATGGACGAAAAATTTAGAAGAATACTATCAGAGGATCATCCGGGATTATATAGATAAACTGTATGAATTCAGGGACTGGACGTACAGAAGGGTATTAGCAGAAAATCAGGAGGGAGAAGACAGATGATCAGAGTAGGTAAAGATGCAGATATCGCGGCTTTGGCGGGATATCTGAGCGGCGAGCCGTACGGAAAGGCGATCGCGGCGGTATTGGATGAATTCGGGGCAGAGGCGCCCTTTGAGACTGTGTATATCGATGAGGAACCGGGCGGAGAGGACGCGGAGAAAAAAGTGCGCGGAGTATATCTCTGGCTTCACGGGACGCTTATCCTTTACTGTAAGGAGAACCAGGTGGGGATCGACTTCCTGGAGGAGATGATGGGGATCGAGGCTCCGCGCATGGTGGCTGGAAGAAAGGACAATGTCAATATCGTAAGCTGGCTGCTCACGGATTATAATATGGAGACGGGAAAAGCCCTGCCGGAGTTTACGGATAAAGAAGGCAGCCCGGTGGAATGCCTGGGAAGGGCAGAACATGAAGGCGAGTGGGCAGTCCTGAGAAGATAGGGCACAAGGCACAGAGAGGTAAGGAACATATGAAAAAGATACTGGACAGGATATTTGTTGACGGGCTGAGCGGGATGGCGCAGGGGCTGTTCGCCACACTGATCATTGGCACGATCATCCAGCAGATCGGGACATTCGCCGGCGGGGACATCGGCGAGCTGATCTATCTGGTCGGGAAGGTGGCGGCAGGGCTGACCGGCGCCGGGATCGGCGCCGGCGTGGCGCGCAAGCTGGATGCAGGGCATCTGGTCATCGTATCCGCGGCGGTGGCGGGCATGGTCGGCGCGTTCGCGGGAGACCTGCGCGCAGGGACGCTGATCTCGGACGGGAGCCTTGTGCTGTCGGGGCCGGGAGAGCCGCTGGGGGCATTTGTGGCGGCGTATATCGCGATCGAGCTTGGGATCCTGATCTCGGGGAAGACGAGGCTGGATATCATACTGACGCCCCTGGTCTGCATCGGAGCCGGCTCAGCGGTCGGTCTGTTTGTGGGGCCGCCGATCTCCGGGTTCATGGCATGGCTCGGGTCGCTGATCAACTGGGGGACCGAGCAGCAGCCGTTCCTTATGGGGATCGTAGTGTCCGTGCTCATGGGGATGATCCTGACTCTGCCGATCAGCTCTGCCGCCCTGGGTGTGATACTGAATTTGTCCGGGCTGGCGGCAGGGGCGGCTACAGTGGGATGTTGCTGCAATATGATCGGATTTGCCGTGGCGAGCTGGCGGGAGAATAAGTTCAGCGGTTTTCTGGCCCAGGGCATTGGGACGTCCATGCTCCAGGTGCCGAATATCGTGCGGCATCCTCTGATATGGCTCCCTGCGATCCTCTCCAGCGCCATCCTTGGGCCGGTAGGGACGATGCTTTTCCACATGACGAACAATGCGACCGGATCCGGCATGGGGACAGCCGGGCTGGTGGGACCGCTGATGACATGGCAGGTCATGACGCAGACAGAGGCAGGTACGATCGTGCTCTTTAAGATCATGCTGATCCAGTTTATCCTGCCAGCGGTGCTGACTTTTCTGATCTCCGAGTTCATGAGGAAGAAGAAATGGATCCGTCCGGGGGACATGAAACTGGAGCTGTAAAAAACAGCAGCTCAGCCGGACGGCTGGGATAATACTAAAAAGAGTATAAAATAGAGTGAACTCTGTGACACAAAACACAAAATATGGTACAATCTTATCTGAGATAAAACGACCAATGGGGGATATCCGCGATGAAAGGTGAACAACAGGTTGAGGCTGCATTGAAGAGCTACGAGGATGTCGATAGTTGGAAAACAGTTATTTTTCTCTACAATGCGGCTCTGAAAGAAGTAGGAACAAAGCTGGAGATATTAAATGATGAATTCCAGCATGTACACCAGTACAACCCGATCGAGCACATCAAGACGAGGATCAAGACGCCGGAGAGCATCGTGAAGAAGCTCAAACGTTACGGATACGAGACATCCATTGAAAATATGGTGAGGTATATCAATGACATCGCAGGCGTGAGGCTGATCTGTTCATTCACGTCAGATATATACCGGCTGGCGGAGATGATCGGCAATCAGAGCGACCTGAAGGTGCTCTCGATCAAAGATTACATAAGGAATCCGAAAGAGAGCGGTTATAAGAGTTATCATATGCTTGTCTCCGTGCCGATCTTCCTGTCTGACAGCGTGGTGGATACAAAGGTGGAGATCCAGATCCGTACGATCGCCATGGATTTCTGGGCGAGCCTGGAACATAAGATCTATTATAAGTTCGAGGGTAATGCGCCGGACTATATCAGCAGGGATTTAAGAGAATGCGCGAAGATGGTATCCGAGCTGGATGAAAAGATGCTCTCCTTAAATGAGGCGATCCAGGCGTGCATCGTGCAGGAAGACTACAGAGACAGTATGGATGATGTGTTGGAAAATGTGATCGGGAACAGAAAAGAACAAAAGCTGCCGGATCTGGAAGCGGCGGGCGAGTGAACAGCAGAAAACGGGGCTGCCCCACTGAAATGATCAGTGTCGGCTGCCCCGTTCTTTTGTTTTAGCCTGCTCCGGGAGTCTACGGCCGGAGCCTCTGTTGTTCAGTCCGGCTCCTGCGGCTTAGTTCTGCTCCTGCGGGCTGCTGTCCGTATTTTTGTCATCCGCCGCGATCTCGGTGATCGACTTTACAAGACCTGCGATCTCCTGGATCTGGGACGGTACGATGATCTTGGTCGCTCTGCCGTCCGCGGCTTTTTCAAATGCTTCCAGGCTCTTAAGTGTGAGCACTGCGTTGTCGGCGCCTGCTTCTTTCAGGAACCTGAGGCCGTCCGCGGTCGCCTGCTGTACTTTGAGGATCGCTTCCGCTTCACCTTCCGCCTCGCGGATCATCTTTTCCTTCTCAGCTTCCGCCTGGAGGATGGCGGCCTGCTTATTTGCCTCCGCTTCCAGGATGACAGACTGTTTCTGGCCTTCCGCTACAAGGATAGTGGATTTCTTCTCTCCTTCGGCTCTGAGGATGGCCTCTCTTCGTTCACGCTCTGCCTTCATCTGTTTTTCCATGGCGTCACGGATCGCGGTCGGCGGGATGATGTTCTTAAGCTCTACACGGTTTACCTTGATGCCCCACGGGTCCGTCGCGAGATCCAGCTCGGCGCGCATCTTTGTGTTGATGGTCTCGCGGGATGTAAGTGTCTGGTCCAGCTCCAGGTCGCCGATAATGTTGCGCAGCGTGGTCGCTGTCAGATTTTCGATGGCGATGATCGGGTTTGCCACACCGTAGCAGAAAAGCTTGGGATCTGTGATCTGGAAGAAGATGACCGTATCGATCTGCATGGTGACGTTATCTTCTGTGATCACGGGCTGCGGCGGGAAATCTACGACCTGTTCTTTTAAGTCAATGCGTTTTGCCACCCTGTCGATGATCGGCAGCTTGAAATGAAGCCCTGTGTTCCATGTCGTCAGGTAAGCGCCGAGACGCTCTACTACGACTGCCTGTGCCTGGTGGACGATCTTCACACAGGAGATCAGCACAAGTACGATCAGGACTACGATGATAATGAAAAAAATACCTCCGATACTGATTAATCTGCTCATTTATGATACCTCCTCATATTTTTCTACGATTAGTTTTACCCCGGATACAGCGATGACTTTCGCCAGGCTCCCGGCTTCCAGGATTTCCCTGTCATCTTTGCTGCGCACGGTCCACTCCTGGCCGTTCACAGTGCTCTTCCCGGTCTGGTCCAGGTTATTGACGGTTTCGGTGAGCTTGATGACCTTCCCGATCTCGCTTTCATAGTTTGTCTTTACCCGTTTCCGGTTAAGGTGCTTCACCGCCCACGGGCGCGTAAAGATCAGAAGCACACATGACACTGCGAGAAAGAGAAGGATCTGTACCGGCGCGCCTGCGCCAAGGAATGCCGCGAGCATTGCAACCAGCGATCCGCCGGCAAACCAGATCGTAGTCAGTCCCACTGTGAGGATCTCGATCACGATCAGGATGATAAAAAGCCCGAGCCATATCAGATATGCATTTTCTGCAAAAACCTGAATGATTCCATTTCCCATTGAGTCTCTGTTCTCCTTTCGTAATATTTGCGATTTATAGTAATTCTGTTATTGTTCCTGTGATCATCAGCTGTGACATATCGTGCGCTTCATGTGCGGCCCTGGCTGTCAGTTCCACGGATAATCTGAAAGATCAGCCTCAAAATATCCCCCGCTCGGCACGAACTCTGCGGGACCGGCATCCAGTGTGAGTTCTGTACCAGCGGGAATGATCACATTTCTGATCCTTTCTTCAGGCTCGCCGCTGCTGTTTGATGCCGACAGATATTCACTGTAACCGTTCGGATAGGAAAGGCTTAGTCCAAACCATGCGTATTCATCATCTTCTGCCAGAATAATGTCATAGATACCCTCAGGAATGTCTTCGCCTGCAGTGCTGGTCCCTTCTTCGAGGATAAAGGACCCGGTCAGCGGGTTGGCAGAAGTCTCCTGTGTGAGCGGCTGGGCATTGCCTGTGGTAAATAACAGAGCGCCGTCGCCTGTGATGCTGATTTCGGCTCCGCTGTAAAGGCGGATATCATCCGCTTCTGTGATCTCATTATACTCTGTCTCATCCCCGAACCACAGAGAGTCATAGATAATATTTTCCGTATCAGCAATATGGAGATCAGCGCTGCCGCCCGCGCGCTCTATGTGATAGATCCCCTCCGGGATATGGATGCCGACCTGATAGAAACCATCGCTCAGCGTGACCTCATAATCGGTCCCGTCTTCGGGGATCTCCCGGGTCACATAATCATAAGCATCATAGTCGTTAAAATCCAGAGAGCTGTCATCGTCTGAAAACAGCGGCTCCACGGCTGACTGCCAGAAATCTGCCTCAGGCACAGACCCGGTCTCTATCACAGACTTGCCGGCCTGGAACAGAACAGGCCCTGCGATACATATGAATATGACCAGTATGACGATCACAAGGACTGCACGGGATCTTGCCGCTCCGGAACTTTGCCTCTTCTGCCAGGAGGAGACATCCTGTTTCTGACGGCGGGAGGAAAAATCTGCTCCTTTCCGCGCCGGAGGTTTTGCGGTGAATACTGTTTTCTGTGCAGAGCTGCCGGACCGGGCGGATGCAGCTGCCGGTCTCTGCGTCTGACCGGGCGGAGCTTCCGGTGTGTCAGCTTCTCTGGCGATCTCCGCCAGGTGATAAGGATCTTTCAGGTAATTCCGGTCATACATCCTGTTGTCCAGGCCGCAGAATTCACATTTTCCGTTATTCAGCCTGCTTCCGCACAGGCTGCATCTTCCTGCCATATTTCCACCCCCGTTTTCTCTGGCTGTTCTTACAAGAAAAATTATATACATTATAGCAGAGACATGGGATTTTGTGAACTATATGCGGAGAATCCTGATTTTTTTCTGTATCAGTTCAGCCATCGGGCTGAATTGTTACTTTTTTCTTAAGAAAGCCCGATACAGGGCAAAAAATCTTGAAGCGGCAGGCTCTTTTCGTTATACTGTACGAAGGGGCATTTTTGCTGGCTTTTTGGGGGAGTGGATCATAAGTCAGAGGAAAGCTGAAGGAAAAAGGAATGACAAAAGAGGCAAAGAAAAAGAGTATTGAGATCGGGGCAGGCCTGCTGCTCTATATTATCGCGTGGGCAGTGACTGACCTGAAGGACGTGACAGGAGCGCCGGAGACGGTAATGTTCCTGCTGGCGTATGCGGCGCTTTCGGTGACAACATACTGGGAACAGTTAAAAAAGATCACAAAAAAGCAGTTTCTGGATGAAAACCTGCTCATGATCATAGCGACGGCCGGGGCGTTTGCTGTGGGAAGACATAAGGAAGCTGTGGCAGCGATGCTGTTTTACCAGGCAGGGAAGCTGGTGGAAGAGATCTCGCTGAGCAGGACGAAAAAGTCGATCGCCAGCTTCATTGATATCCGCCCGGAGTATGCAAACCTGAAAGTCGGGGAGACGGAAAAGATCGTGCCGCCCCAGGAACTACTGCTGGGACAGATCATCGTACTCAAACCGGGGGAAAAGATCCCCGTGGACGCGGTCGTGACTTCGGGGACCGGGACTGTTGACATGAAGGCGCTCACAGGAGAGTCAGAGCCCATGGCGGTGTGGGAAGGCGACCGTCTGTACAGCGGGAGCATCAATCTGAACAGTGTGCTCGAAGCAAGGGTGACAAAGAGATATAATGATTCCACTGCCGCGAAGATCATGCGGCTCGTGGAGAGCGCGAATGAGAAACATTCGGACAGCATTCATTTTGCAGATAAGTTTACGAAATATTATACGCCGATCGTGATCCTGATCGCGCTCCTTACAGTGATCCTTCCGCCTATGATGTTTATCGAGGCAAAGAGCGAGTGGATCTACCGGGGGCTGATCATCCTCGTAGCGGCGTGCCCGTGCGGGCTGATGGTTTCCATCCCATTGGCATTCCTCGGAGGCATCGGCTCGGCCGCGAAGCAGGGGATCCTCATCAAAGGCGGCAGTATGCTGGAAAAACTGATCCAGGTGGATACATTTGTATTTGATAAAACGGGAACACTGACAGAAGGAGTATTCCATGTCAGAGACATTGTCCCTTTTAACAAGATGACAAAGGAGGAACTGCTGGAAGCCGCCGCTCTCGCGGAATCCTACTCAAAACATCCCGTAGCTCTTTCTCTTCTGGAGGCGTACGGCCGGGAAGTGGATAAAACACGGGTGACAGATATCGATGAGCAGCCCGGATATGGTGTCCATGCCGTGGTGGACGGAAGAGAGGTCTACGCAGGAAATACCCGGCTGATGGACAGGGAGAAGATCCGCTGCCAGGCTGCCGGCGAAGCGGGCACTGCGGTCTATGTAGCGGTTGACGGCGAATATGCGGGATATATCCTGATCTCGGATGTCGTCAGGAAAGACGCCATGAAGCTGATGCGGTGGCTGCGGAAGAGGGATCTGTCCGCTGTGATGCTGACGGGGGATAATGAGCAGGTGGCAGAGGATGTAGCGGGAAACCTCGGGATCGAGAGTGTATATGCAGAGCTCATGCCTGAAGATAAAGTAGAGCTCCTGGAAGAGTTCCGGGAGAACCAGATGGAGGGAGAACTGCTGGCGTTTGTCGGGGACGGCATCAATGACGCGCCGGTCCTGGCGCTCGCGGACATCGGGATCGCTATGGGCGGCCTCGGCGCGGACGCCGCACTGGAAGCGGCGGATATCATCCTCATGGAAGATGAACCTTCGCGTATCATTAATGCGGTCCGTATCTCAAAGGCAACTTTAAGATCAGTAAGAGAGAATATGGTATTTGCCATCGGGATGAAAGTGCTCCTGATTGCAATGGCATTCTTTGGTTTTGTGACAATGCAGAACGCGATCATCGCAGATATGGCTGTCATGCTGATCAATATCTTGAATTCTTTCTGGATGCTGCAGTATCCGGAAAAGGGAGTATGAATTATGGGATCAAAAAGAAAAACAAGACCTGGGAAAATAGCATCCGCGGCAGCGGTCTGCGTCTTTGCCGCCGGGATATTGAGCGCATGTGCCAATCCGCAGAAGGAAGGGACGGCAGCGCTTGAGGAAGGAAATTATGAGGAGGCGCTGGCACAGTTCCAGGAGGCCGCGGACAGCAGTGACAGGGAGAAGTCGGCGGAAGGATACCGCGGGCTTGGCATGGCATATTATGAGTCCGGGGAGTACGCGAAGGCGTTGGAGTCTTTTCAGAAAGCAGTAGACCTGGGAACGAAAGAAACTGTGCAGCTTTATCATCTGATGTCCGTTTGCGGGATGCAGACATGGACAGGAGAGGAAGAGGATGATACCGCTTACTCTTCGGTCCTGGAGTATATCCAGACAGGACTTGCCCTGGCGGATGCAGACGACAGTGAGGAAGCCCCGGACGCGGATATGATCCGGGAGATGAAATATAATGAGATCATATGCTATGAGAAACTGGCGGACTGGGAGAATGCCCGCCAGAAGGCGGAAGAATATCTCGGCGAATATCCGGATGACGAGGCAGTGCAGAAGGAAGCTGAGTTCTTAGAAACACGGTAGTGCGTATGCGCTGCCGGTTTTTTGGTGCGTACAGCATTTCGCAGGGCATCATACGGTGCCGCTGCCGGGGTGATGCTCCGTATGCCTGCATCGGGGGATTGGATCAAGAAGGAGAGAAAACAGATGTATGATATGGAACGGATCGAAGAGACGGTCATCCTGGTCGGGATTGACACAGGGGACGGGGATGCGGCTGAGCGCTCTCTCGACGAGCTGGAAGAGCTGGCGAAGACCGCGGGAGCAAAGGTCGCAGGCAGGCTTATACAGGCGAGGGAGGCAGCGCACCCGGCGACTTATCTGGGCAGGGGAAAGCTGCTGGAGCTTAAAGAGCTTATCTGGGAGACAGATGCCGACGGGATCATCTGCGATGACGAGCTGACGAGCGCGCAGCTGGGCAATCTGGAGGCAGAGCTGTCCTGCAAGGTGATCGACCGAACGCTGCTGATCCTGGATATTTTTGCGGCCAGAGCGGCATCCGGGGAAGGAAAGATCCAGGTGGAACTGGCGCAGCTCAGATACCGCGCTTCCCGGCTGACCGGGCTCGGAAGATCCCTGTCCCGGCTCGGCGGCGGCATCGGCACGAGGGGGCCTGGGGAGAAAAAGCTGGAGATGGACCGCCGGCTCATCCGGGAGCGGATCAGCAGGCTCAAGAGAGAGTTAAAAGACGTGGAAAAGCACAGGGAACTCATCCGTGCCCAGAGGAAGCAGTCAGGGCTGAAGGTCGCCGCGCTGGTAGGCTATACCTCCGCGGGGAAGAGCAGCATCGAGAATGCGCTGACAGATGCGGGAATCCTCGAAGATGCCATGCTGTTTTCCACACTGGATACGACGACCCGTTCTCTGATGCTGGACAATACGCAGGAGATCCTGATCACGGATACAGTAGGGTTCATACGCAAGCTGCCCCATCATCTGGTGGAGGCATTTAAGAGTACGCTGGAAGAGGCAAGATATGCGGACATCATCATCCATGTGGTAGATGCTTCCAACCCGCAGATGGACGAGCAGATGCATGTGGTATATGAGACTCTGCGCCAGCTCGGGGCAGAGGGAAAGCCGGTCATCACGCTCTTTAACAAGCAGGATCTTCTCGGAGCGCCGGTGAGGCAGAGGGACTTCCAGGCGGATTACTCGATCCCGGCGTCGGCAAAGACGGGGCAGGGGCTGGACGAACTGAAGAAAGCTCTCCTGGAGATCATCCGCAGGGACCAGATCTATATCGAACGGCTGTATGATTTCTCAGAGGCAGGGAAAATCCAGGTCATCCGCAGCAGGGGACAGCTCCTCTCGGAAGAATATGTGCCCGAGGGGATCGCGGTCAAAGCTTATGTGCCAAAGGATGTGTACGGGAGAGTGTAAGGGATGGCCCCGGCGGACGCTTTTTTCTGTACAGAGATAAGCGGACGGTCGGACTGGACAATTGGACAAGGAGGCAGGAACATGGTAGTGATAGACAGGGGAAAATGTATCGGGTGCGGGCTGTGCGCGGCAGACTGCCCTGCGGAGAAGCTGACGGTGACAGACGGGAAGGCTGTTTATACGCCGGGGTGCATCCAGTGCGGGCACTGCGTGGCAGTCTGTCCCCGGGCGGCGGTATCGATCCCGGAATATGATATGGCGGATGTAGAAGAATATGACAGGGAGACATTCACAGTAGATCCGGAGAATTTCCTGCACGCCGTAAAATTCCGGCGCAGTATCCGGAATTACCGGGAAGAAGCTATAAGCAGGGAAGTGCTGGAGAGGATCCTGGAGGCGGGCAGGTATACGGCCACCGCGAAAAACCGCCAGGCATGCAGGTTTATCGTCCTGCAGGAAGAACTGCCCGCATTCCGGGAATATCTGTGGGGCCAGATGCCGGAACTGGCTGAGGAGATGAAAAAGACAGCGCCTCATTATTCTATGATGTTTAAATTTATGTACCGGAGACAGAGGAAAGACCCGAAGGACGACCCTCTCTTTTTCAATGCCCCGGCGTGCATTTTCATCGCCGCGGACAACCCGCTGGACGGCGGCCTGGCAGCAGCAAACATCGAAAATATGGCTGTGGCAGAAGGCGCGGGAGTCCTGTACAGCGGGTACATCCAGCGGATCACAGAGGGATGGAAGCCCCTGAAAGAATGGCTCGGGACCGGGGACACCCCGGTGGCGTGCTGTATGCTCATCGGATATCCGGCGGTGGCGTATAAAAGGACAGCACCTCGGAAAAAGGCGGATATCATATGGAGATGAAATCTGTATTTGTGGGGGAGCCGACCGATTGTTTAAACGTCCGAAAACCGGCGGTTTGATGCAGGAGGTTTTGGGG
>ERZ1090864.906-NODE-909-length-15115-cov-4.641833_pt1 | contig 15115 bp, 9 predicted proteins | sample MGYA00478479_ERZ1090864 | MGnify/ENA primary metagenome ERZ1090864 (study PRJEB33644, sample SAMEA5815743) | chicken gut metagenome | biome: Chicken; feature: Gastrointestinal Tract; material: Caecum | place: Ireland | collected 2019-01-01 | study: A study of the... | reverse complement strand
AAAAATTAAAAAAAACTAGATTAAAAATTCAAAAAATCAACTCGGTTATGAGTAAACTTGGCGTAAAGGCATTGGCTGCGTCGTTTGCGCTGATGCTTCCCGGATGCGCCGATGCGGAAAGCGTGCTTCCTGAGTATGCGGACGATAAAACCATGACGCTCGGCGCGTGGGGGGCTCCTCCTCCCACGAAAGAGGGATACGAAACTTTTGCGGCGGCGGGGTTCAACTGCGCGTTTCAGGATTTCAGGCAGCTCACCTCGTCGGCGCTGCATGACGTCATGCGCTATGCCGAAGAGACGGGCGTCAAAATGTGGATACAGACGGGAAACGAAAGTTATAACCAGCCCGATATTATACAGAAGGTATACGACGAAGAGTTGGATCAGTACGATTCGTTCGACGGGATCAATTTTTACGACGAGCCCGGTGCGGTGCGGTTTGAAGAAATCGCCGAACTTATACCCGATTTCGAGAAAAATTACTCTGACGGCATGTTCATCGTCAATTTGTTCCCGAGTTATGCGGACGGGTCTTATCTCGGGGCGGGCGGCTTCGAAGGGTATATAACCAATTATGTCGAAAAGGTACTGGGGCGCGTGAGCGGCCGCAAATTCCTCTCGTTCGACTATTATCCTTTGATGACGGAGACAGACCCGTCGACGGGAAAATCCGAAAATTACGTTGCGGATACATGGCTGTCCGATCTCGACGTTGTTTCCAACGCGGCGAAATTTACCGACATAGAGACGCATTGTTTTTCGCAGACCCGCAAATTCGACAGCAACCGCGCACTGACTTCGGCCGCGGACGTAAGATTCCAATACGCGGTGTCGATGGCATACGGGTTTAAGGGCATTTCGGCGTTTATGTACAATGCGGCTGCGCGCCCGGACGGCAGCTGGGGCGAAGGCCTGGTGAACGGAAGCAAGATCAATCCCGAATACTATTACGCCAAAGAAGCCAACGAAGAAGTGCTGAAATTCGACCACGTGTATCTGTCGTTCGACTACCTCGGCACAATGCCCGTTCAGGCTTCGTCCGGCACGAGTTGCCCCGCGTTCATGATGCTCCGCCACAAGTTGGACGAGGTGGACGGCGTCGATACCGTCGAGGCGGAAGAACCCGCTCTCGTCGGCTCGTTCAGGGACAAAGAGGACAATAACGGCTATATGATCGTGAATTATACCGAGCCTTCGGACAAGCTCTCCAACACCGTGACCGTAAATTTCGAAAAAGGCATTTCCAAGGCGCGCGTGTACCGCAAGGGCGTTCCCGAAGATGTTGAAATTAAAGACGGCACGCTCACTTTGGATCTGGAATCGGGAGAAGGTGCTTTCGTGATCGCGGTATAAACCCGCTTCGGTAAAAAGGTCGGACGAAAATGAATGGAACGAGTTCGAAAAAGAATTTTCTGAATAAAAAAGCACGGAGCAATATATTCGTCATAACCGCGTTGGCGATCCCCGTTGTCCATTTCGTTATTTTCTGGATACTTGTCAACTTTAATTCCATCCTGATGGCGTTTCAGAGGTTTGACACGGCAACGGGCAAAGAGTATTTCACTTTGGCGAATTTTGCCGATTTTCCCGTCGTTTTCAATAAATTCGGGAAAGCGCTCGAGGGATTGAAAAACACGGCGCTGACGTGGGCTTTCCAGCTGTTTTTCTTGCAGCCGTGGGGCTTTCTGCTGACGTTTTTCATCTACAAAAAAATTCCGATGAGCGGCGTATGGCGCACATATCTGTTTATCCCCGCGCTGCTTCCGGCGGTCGCGATGACTTCGATATTCAGTTACATCACATTGTCGAGCGCCCCCGTCGGGCAATTTATAACCCAGGTCACGGGAACGCCGCATATGTTGCTGACCGACCCGAAGTATGCGAATACGACGGTGATCGTCTATGTGTTCCTGACCAATTTCGGCGGCCAGTTCGTGCTGTTTTCGGGCGCGATGGGGAGAATCCCCAAAGAACTTATAGAATCGGCGCAACTCGACGGGGCGACTTTGAAAACGGAACTGTTCAAAATCGTGCTCCCGCTCTGCTGGTCGACGATCTCCATGATCATCTTGCTGAACGTCGCAGGGTTTTTCGCCGTAGGCGGCCCGGTTCTGTTGCTGACGCAGGGCGAAAGCGGTACGTATACAATGGCGTATTACTTTTTTGCCGAAACAAAAAACAACGCGCTGTACCAGCCGGCGGCCGTCGGTATCGTATTTACCCTGCTTCTTTTCCCGATCGTGGTGACGGCGCGCTGGGGACTCGGGAAAGTATATGCAGACGTGGAGTTTTAAGATGGAAAAGTTCAGTTTGATGAAAAATTTACCCGTCCGCATTGCTGCTTCCGTGCTCGTTGCGGTCATAGGCGTCGTCGGGGCATGCCTGTTTTTTGCGGGGAAATACGCCGCAGGGACGCCCCTGGTGTTTGTGCCGCTGGCATATCTGATCCTGCTCGTCTTTTTGCGCGACAAGGATTCTTACGGCGCAAAAGCGGTTTATTCGGTCATGCTTGCCATCTTTTACGTGTATGCGGTCCTGATAACGTACATGTTGGGCTGGGCGATCCTGCAATCGCTCAAAGCAGACCGCGAATTCAGCCAGGATCTGATCAGCCTGCCGAAAGATTGGCTGTTTTCGAATTACGCGACGGCGATCAAAACCGTTGAGTACCAGGACGTCTACTTTTTTGGCTTGTTTGTGAACAGCATTTGGTACAGCGTCGGGCTTACCTTTTTGACCGTGTTCATGACGCTGCTTACGGGCTACGTCTTTGCGAAATACAATTTCCGCGGCAAAGAGATCGCTTTCAGTTTCATATTGCTCACGCTTTCCATCCCGATCGTCGGCAGCCTGCCCTCGGAGTACAAAATCATAAGGACGCTGGGCCTGAACGATTCGTTTTTGTACCTGATCACCGGCCTGGGCGGCTTCGGCTCCAACTTCCTGATATCGTATGCGTTTTTTAAGGGGATAGACAAGGCCTATATGGAAGCCGCGCAGATGGACGGCGCGGGGCATTGGCGGGTGTTTTTGAGGATCATGCTGCCGCTCGCGTCGGGGCTGTTCATATCGCTGTTCATATTGGGTTTTATCAGCAAGTGGAACGAGTATGAAAAGCCGATGCTGTTTTTGGACAGAATGCCGACGCTGGCCGTAGGGCTGTATTATTACCGCAACGAACACGCGGGGCATCCCGCGGAGTATCTCGCGGGCGTCATATTGTCGATGATCCCCGTGCTCGTTCTCGTATCCGCGTTCGGCAACCGCCTGATGAAGAGCATGACGGTCGGCGGCGTGAAAGGTTGATATTTTAATGCGAAAGCATCGAAATAAATTTAAACGGAGGATTTTTATGAAGAAAGGCTTGGTAAAAGTTGCGTCGGTTTTATGCGCCGCAACTTTGGGCATGGGGCTTGCCGGCTGCGGCCTTAAGGCTCCCGAAGTCAAGGTGGAAGAGGGGACTGTCCGCATAGTCGTGCTCGACCGCGGGTACGGCAAACAGTTTGCTTACGATCTTGCGGAAGCGTTCAGCGCAAAATCGGCCGAAACGGGCTACAAAGCGCAGGTAACGTTCGATCCGACCGATACCGCCGCGATCAAGAACATGATGGAAATGGGGATAGATAACGAAGGCGACGTGTTTTTCTCGGAATCGTCGCCGGTATTCGAGTGGCTCGCCCGCAAGAATACTTTCGTGCCCGGTTATGACTATGGTCTCGCCGATATGGAGGACATTCTCGACGCTCCGGCAGACCCCGCTTACAAAGAGGTGCAGGAGAACCCTGACCTGACCAACCGCGACATCATCAACGCGTCCGTTCTCGATCAGCTCACCCTCGACGAAAACGGCAAAGTTTATGCCCTTCCGTGGACGACGGACATCACGGGCATCTATTACAACCACAAGGTTTTGACCGAACTCAACGAGGGGCTTTCCGATGCGGAAAAGATAGAACTCCCCAAAACGACGGACGACATGTTCGACGTGATGGACAAGGTAAAAACGCTTCGCAAAGCCGATGAAGACCCGTATCCGTTCACGTTCGGCAACCAGCACAACTATCTGGATAACTGCGCGTTCACGACATGGTGGGCGCAGTATGCCGGAGAGGATGAGTTGAATAATTTCCGCCAGGGCAAAGACGTGAACGGCGAATATACGGCGCAGATCTTCAATACTCCCTCCAGGCTTGCCGCGCTTGAGGTCATGCGCGAGTTGGTGAATCCTGCCAACGGATATGCTGCCAGCGGCGATTACGACTTGCACGTGTTCATGTCGCAGGATCAGTTTTTCGAAGGCGAGGCGCTGTTCCACTTCAACGGCGGCTGGCTGGAAAGGGAACAGTCCGAAAAGTTTGAAACCAGCGAGTACGACGTGCGCTCTTTTAAGATGCCCGTCGTGAGTTCCATCGTCGATAAATGGCCGGAAGTGTTCACCGGAACGGATGACGAAAAGGACGACCAGTTGAAGGCGGCGCTCGATTATATCGACGGCGAAGGCGAAAAGCCTTCTTTCCTGAACGGGCACGACGACGTTCTCGATAGCCTGCGCAAGGCGCGCAACACGATCTCCAGCAAGGGCGTGCACATGAATATGTTCATTCCTTCCTGCTCCGAAAACCTGGAAGGCGCAAAAGAATTCGTGAAATTCATGCTCAGCAAAGAAGGTCAGGAAATCATGATGAAAGGCTCGTGGGGGAATCTTTGCGGCCTGACGATCGACCCCTCGCAGCTCGACTGTTATGCCACGGCGACCGAAACGCAGAAATCCAGGCTCGACGTATATTGCGACTCTGAAGTGGTGTTTGGCTTCGCCAAAAAGTATCCGATGGAGTATTTGAGCGGGCTTGTCCCTTATCGTGACGGTGCCAGCCCTCAAAAAACGTTTGCGACCACAAGCCCGGCTTCCGCGGCAGATTATCAGAAAGATGAGGTCTCGGATTATACGCTCAGGTGGAATGCCATGCTGTCTCAGGCGGGCATAAAAAAATAAATCCAAAAAAGGAGATAGGGAAAGATGAAGCGATGGACTAAAATCCTGCTGTTGGCCGTTTTTTCGGCCGTGCTGTTCGGGTCGGTCTTTTATTTGTCGGCATGCGGCGACAAAACATCGGCCGATGCGAGCGAAGTGATGACCGCGATCGACGAGCTGCCTTCGGTCGAAGAGATCTCGCTGACGGACAGGCGCGCGGTTCAGGATGCGCGCAGCGATTACAATGCTTTGAAAAATGCGGACAAAGAACAGGTCACGAATCTTGAAAAACTTGTCGCGCTGGAAGAGCAGATCAAGACCTTGCTGGCTATCGACGGATTGACGATCAGCCTTGAGTCCGAAGCCGCCATGCTGGTCAGCGAAACCTATACGCCCGAAATTACGGGGTATGCGTATAACGATATCGAAACGACGGTCGTATTCGAGATCAAGGACGCCGGCGAAACGGGCGCGGTTCTGAGCAACGGTACGATCACCGCTACGGGCAGCGGCGTTTTTACGCTGGGCGCGACGGTCACTTACAAAAACTGCAACATCACCAAGACGTTTGAAGGAGACGTCGAAGTGGGCGTTGCCGTTACGGGAACGGTGTCGTATGCCGCAGGTCTCAACGCGGGCAACGACTATACGGGCGTGACGGTCACGATCGGAAATTATACCGTCGACGTCGAATCCGACGGTTCGTTCACGTCGGTCGCCCGTTACGGAGAGGTCGAAGTGAGCGTCGAGAGCGATCTTTATGTGGCGGAATCCAAAACCGTTACCGTAAGCGAGGGGAATACCGATCTCGGCAATTTCGAACTCGCGATGTATAAAGTGGAAAACGCCGCGGGCATGGGCTTCCTCGGCTATGATTTTGAAAACAATACTTACAGAACGTCGATACGCGGTCAATTCAACGCGGTGTTCAGCGGATTAAAAGTACCCGCCGGCGAAGAATTTATGTTCTCCATCGAGATCGCCGAAACGAACGGGGAATCCGGTCAGCGTTACGGCGCTTCGTTCAACGGCATCGGGTTGCTGCTCTTTACCGCCGACAATTACTCGAGATTCCAGTATTTCAACCCGGTTACGAGCTATACCGATGCGGACAACGCGCACACGGACAGCCTTGACCCCAGCGGCGGTACGTTTGTGACCAGCCCCCGTCCCATGAAACTTATTTACTACCGTGTGAAGGACGGCGATACTTTCCGCTGGTTTACGGCGATCGAAGTTGACGGCAACTTCTATATTGCCGAGGTCGACACCGCAGGGAGCGGCGCCAAACTCGGCGGCAAGGCTACGATGGCGACGCTCGACGCGGAGGAGATCTCCATCGGCGTCGGCGGGCCCGATCTGGACGACGGGCAGACCACTTCCTGGAAAAACCCGACGCTCGTTATCGGGGAGGACGCCGTTGCGGAGCTTACTTATTCTGCGCTCGTGAAGCTGGTCAAAGACGACGGCGATACGGAAAGCACCGCGGTGGTTTCGAAACCTAATTTCGTTTACGGCGACGAAGTGACGCTTACGATCACGCCCAAGGCATCGGCAGACGGGGTCGTTTACGGCACCACCGAAGCCAAGATGAACGGCCAAGACATTCTGGCTGAACTGCACAACGATCAGGCGGGGAATTATACCTACACGATCAACTCTAAAGCTGAATACCCCGACAACAAGATCACGTTCGATATCAAAATCGAAGCGCTTGCGTCCAATCCCAAGCCGGTGATCAACGGCCCGGCAAAGGCCGCCTTTACCGCAGACGGTAAAGCGCATTCGGTCAAGTTCAATATTACGGGATTCGGGCAGGTCGAAGTCACGGCCGCATCGAACGACGGCGCGGCGGACTACGTGAGCTGGAACAGCGAGAGCGGTTCCCTGGATATCGCCGAGGGGCTGCCGAAGGGAACGTATTCCGTCACGATCACGGCGGATAACGGTTCGACGGACGGCGCCGCCACGCACACGCTTGCGATTTATGTGGATACGCCTTATATGGACGGCTCTCTCGAAGCCGATGAGTTGGGCGTGTTCGATACGGAAGAATATCTGCAAAACGCTGCAAACGACAAATCATGGAACGATTTCCCCGTCACCGCGGAATTGGTGGACGATGCGAAAGCCAACGACGGCAAAGCCCTGAAAGTGACCGGCGTGAAAGAAGCGAACAATTACGTCATCGTCTATTTTGCGAGACAGGACGTTTTGCGTTCGCAGGTCAAGAGCGTTTCCGTCAGGCTGCGCGGCGAAAACCTGAATCCGGCGGGGCAGAACGCGATATGGATCAGGTACGGCGAAAACCCTCAGCAGGTCTATCCCGCGGCCACTTTTGTCAGCGGCGAGTACGTCACGATCACGATAGACAATCTTGCCGTGCTCAATGCCATGGCGACGGACGGTTACATGACGAAGATGTTTATACATTTTGCGGGCCCCAATAAAACGGGGACGCCCGCCATTTACGTCGACGAGATCACGTTTGCGGGTGGCCTCTATACGGACGATTCCCTCGAAGGCACGAACGATCTGATCGATTTCAATGCAGACAGTTATGCGAACGTCGTGAACGCGGGCCATTGGAACAGCAATATCTTTGCCGTAAGCAGCGAAATTTATGACGACAGCGCGAACGGGAAAGATTCCGTGCTGAAAGTCACCCAGACCGTCAAGGATCACGGTTTTGTGCAGATCTATTTTTCGCAGAGCGGCGTGCTGCGTGAAGAAGTCGCGAGCGTCCAGATCACGCTGCGCGGCGTAAATGTCACGGGCGTCAACGTCCGCACGACCGAAGCGAACAACGTCAAGTATACGGAGGCGAATGACGCCGAAGGTTATGTGACGATCACCGTTGAGGATGCCGCCGCGTTGAACAATATGGCGTCGAACGGTGTGATGACGGCGCTCGGCCTGCATTTCACGGGCACGGATGCGGAACTCTATATCAGCGATATTTCGTATACGCCCGTTTCCGCCGCCGAATAAGGCGACCTTAAAAACGGTACAGGAACAATGGAGAAAGCCTCGGAGAGCGATTTTCGAGGCTTTCATACCACAGGCGGCAGTTTGAATTTGTTTTAACCACAGGAGAGTTTACGTGTTGAAAGGACTTAAAGTCGACAAAAAATCGTTTGCGAACCCTCCGTCGGAATACCGCGGAGCGCCGTTTTGGGCATGGAACGGGAAACTGAAAAAGGAAGAACTTCTGCGGCAGATCCGCATTTTCAAAGATATGGGTATGAGCGGCTTTTTCATGCACTCGCGCGCGGGGCTGCAGACCGAGTATCTGGGCGAAGAGTGGATGGAACTGATAAGGGTTTGCGCGGAAGAGGCCGCAAAACTCGGCATGAAGGCTTATCTTTATGACGAGGACAGGTGGCCGTCGGGCACGGCGGGCGGACTGGTCACGCAAAACCCGAAGTACAGGGAAAAATATTTTACCGCCCGAAAGATCGAAAAGGAAAAATTCTGCCTGCTCGATTACGGGCAGGAATATCTGGCGTCGTTTGCCGTAAAATTTGCGGATGCGGAAGACGGGCGGGAAATGGCGGATTACTTCCCCGTTTGTTATGCCGACGAGATCCCCGAAGGATATTCGGCGCTCGTTTTTACGGCGCACGAACGCCCGAAAGAGGGCTTTTTTAACGGGGCGACGGACGTAGACCGATTAAACCGGGAAGCGACGGACGAATTTATCCGCATCACGCACGAAAAATATAAAGCGGCGGTCGGCGACATGTTCGGCAAAGAGATCCTGGGCATTTTTGAGGACGAGCCGCACCGCGGATTCGTATTCGGCGGCCCGGATTCCGACAGAATGCCGTATACGTATACGCTTTTCGAAACTTTTGAAAAATATACGGGTTACAGCCTGAAAAGCCGTTTGCCCGAACTTATCTATAAAAAACAGGGGGCATCGTTCAATAAGACCGCTTACGACTATATCGACGTCCTTGACAGGATGTTTATAGAAAATTTCGCAAAGCCGTATCATGACTGGTGCCGCAAAAACAAACTGGTGCTGACGGGGCACATCTGGCAGGAAAACAATCTTGTTTCGCAGACCAGGCTGACGGGGTCGGCGCAGCGGTTTTACGAATTTATGGACTATCCCGGCGTGGACGTGCTGAACAACGCGCTCGACAATTTCTGGATCGTCAAACAATGCTATTCGGTCGCAAAACAGCTCAAAAAGCCGTTCGTGTTGAGCGAACTGTACGGCTGTTCCGGCTGGCAGACGCGCTTCGAGGATTATAAACGGATCGGCGACTGGCAGGCCGTATTGGGCGTGAATCTGCGCTGCCACCATTTGTCGTGGTATACGATGGAAGGGGAGGCCAAGCGCGATTATCCCGCCAGTATTTTTTACCAGTCGGCGTGGTGCGGCAAATTTCAGTACGTCGAAGATTATTTTTCGCGGCTGAATTGCGTGTTGAGCGCGGGGAAACCGACGACGGACGTCGCCGTGATCAACCCCGTAGAGAGCGCCTGGGGCATGGTCAGGGCGAATTGTTTCGACGGCTATACCGCAACGTACCCCGATATGCGGGAACTGGAACAGGATTTTGCCGATACTTTCCATGCGCTGACCGACGGCGGCGTCGACTTCGACTATGTGGACGAAGAGATTTTGGCCCGCCACGACGGCACGAACTTCATCGTGGCGGAGGACATCGCTTCCGCGGTACGCGAGGCCGAAAAATTTACCGCGGTCAGAGTCAGCCATCCGAAGGGCGTCATGGCGCACGTCCGAAAAGTCGGGGCAGACTATTTCGCCGCCCTCGTCAATACGTCGGGGGAGGAGCGCCCCGAACCCGTCGAAATACGTTTCAATCTTCCCCGCAACGCCGAAGAATGGTGCCTCAGGGACGGAAGCGTGACGGGATGCGATCATAAAAAAGACGGTGCGGGCGTGACGATCAGAACCTCGCTCGATCGGTACGGCGAACGCCTTTTCAGGCTTACCGAAGGCGCGGTCGTTCCGCAAACGGCCGGAAAACCGATGACCGAAAGGGAACTTTCCTCGTCCATGGCCTATGAATTGAGCGAGCCGAACGTTCTCGTCCTCGATATCGCAAAATATTACGTCGACGGCGCGTATGCGGGCGAAAACGAGATCTTGAAGATCGACAGGGCGCTGCGCGACAAATTCGGGCTTGAATACCGCGGCGGCGCGATGATACAGCCCTGGTTCAAGGAAAAATACTTCGGCGCGGCGACGGAAAAAACCGTATGCCGGCTGACTTTGGAATTTGAGGCGAACGTGCGCGATCTGCCCGAAGGCGATGTGATGCTCGCCATGGAGACCCCGGATAAGTTTGAAGTGAAACTCAACGGCGTCGCCGTCGACAGGCGGACATGCGGAAATTATGTCGACAACTCCGTCTTTTGCATCCGTCTGCCGCACGGCGCGCTGCACGAGGGGCGGAACACGCTGCGCCTGGACTGCGATTACTCCGACGGACTGAACCTGGAAGCCGTTTACCTGCTGGGGGATTTCGGCGTAAGCGTAAAAGGACACGAATGCACGTTGACGGGGCTGCCCGGGGAATTGGATTCGCGCCCGCTTTACGAACAGGGCCTCCCTTTCTACGGCGGCAAGATCAAATTGTTTACGGGTATCGCCGGCGGCGTGTGCAAACTGAAATTCCCGCAGATACGCGGCGCTTATTGCGAGGCCGATTTCGGGAAAGAAAAGGAGATCGTGGCGTTCGCGCCTTACGAGACGAAAACTCGTGAGGTGACCGGCGCGCTGACCTTTGCGCTGTGCCTGACGCGCCGCAATACGTTCGGCCCTCTGCATTACGTCAATACGGACGGAAATAAGTGGTACGGGCCGCGCGAATTCGTCACGGAAGGACAGAAATTTACTTTGGATTACGTTTTTGACGACCAGGGTATCGACATTCCGACGGTATTTTTTGAAGAATGAACGGCGTCGGACGGTTGACCGGGATCGGGATTTTGAGGGATTTGCCATGAAGATAAAATTTTACGGGACGGCGGCGGTAGACGGAGTCCCCGCATTGTTTTGCAAATGCAGGGTGTGCGAAAAGACGCGGGCGGACGGCGGAAGGAACATCCGCACCCGCAGTCAGGCGTGCATCGACGATACGCTTTTGATCGATCTTCCGCCGGATACGTACACGCACGCAGTTTTCGGCGGGCTGCCGTTGCAGGATATCGAGCATTGCCTGATAACGCATTCGCATTACGACCATTTCGTCCCCGAAGAACTCGATATCCGTACGGCATACTGCGTGGCGGAAGTCACGCACGGGTTTACCGTATACGGCACGGAAAAAGTCATGGAAGCGTTGGGCGGGCGCGTGCGCGACGAAAAATTTACGGAAAGGGTCGGGTTTGCACTCATCGAGCCGTTCAAACCCTTTACCGCGGCGGGGTACAAGATCACGCCGCTTGCCGCCGACCACGACGCGGCCAGCGGGCCTGTCATCTTTTTGATCGAAAAGGACGGAAAAACCATCCTGTACGGCAACGATACCGGGTATTTCCCCGAAGACACGTGGCGGTATTTCGAAACGGCGCGCCCGAAGTTGGATATGGCGGTTTTCGATTGCACTTTCGGGAACAGGCCGGGTATGCGCAGGAATCACATGAATATACAGACGGTTATCGAAGTCCGCGAAAGGCTGGAAAAACTCGGCTGCATAGGGCGTGAAACGAAAAATTACCTGCATCATATCTGCCACAACAGTTGGACGACTTACGATGAATTTGCCGAAATAGCCGCCCCGTACGGTTTTACCGTCACGTACGACGGCTTCGAGGCGGAGGTTTGACGAAGCGCGGCCGCAAAACGGCCGTTCGCGCGCGGTGATCGCCATGGACTTGAACTTGAAAAAGAAAATCGAAAAAAATTTTGAAAGGCTGTCGGAACCGCTTTATCAGATACAGAACATCTTTCAGCGGCAAAGTTACGAGTGGTACGGCGACTGGGAGGGCAGGGCGCTGCTTTCGTTCGTCTGCCAGTTCAAACTTACGGGGAAAAAGATCCCCTGCATGGATCTGATGTTCGGGCGCCTGCCCGAAAAGACGAACGGGTATCTGTATTTCGGCAAGCCGTATGACGGCAAGGTCGCGGACGAGCAGCAATTGTCCGGCCACAGCTGGTATTTGCGGGCATTGGTCGCCTATGCCGGGGCTTTCGGAAGCGCCGAAGCGCTGGAAATTGCCCGAAGCACGGTGGAAAATTTGTATTTGCCCGTTGCGGACAAATATGAGAATTACCCCGTCGAACGTGACGGCGGACAAACGGGCGGCGTCGGAGGGAACGCTTACAAAGTTCAGGACGGCTGGAAACTTTCCACGGACGTCGGCTGCGCCTTCATGCCGATCGACGGGCTGGCGCATTATTACGCCGCGACAAAAGACGAACGCGTCGCCAGACTTCTGAAAACGATGATCGGCGCTTTCATGCGGATCGATAAACCGAAGATCGGAATGCAGACGCACGCGACGCTTTCGGCCGCGCGGGGGATCCTCGAATTTTACGCCGCCACGGGCGAGGAAAAATATCTTCAATACGCGAAAGATATTTTTGCGCTGTATGTCAGCCTCGGAATGACGCTGAACTATGAAAATTTCAATTGGTTCGGGCGGCCGGACACATGGACGGAACCGTGCGCTGTCGTGGATTCCATGATCGTCGCGCTGAAACTGTTCCGCCTGACAGGTGAATCCGGTTACGGAACGTTGGCCCGCAGGATATGGTTCAACGGCTTGCAGTTTTGCCAGCGCTTCAACGGCGGGGCGGGAACGAATTCCTGTGTGACGGCGGAAAATCCCGTGCTTAAAATCAATTCTTACGAAGCGCCGTTCTGCTGTACGATGCGCTACGCGGAAGGATTGCTCTATGCGGCGGAAAACAGTCCGCTGCTCATGCGGGACGACGGCGGCGAAATTTCGAAAGACCGGTACGGCCGCATTTTCATGGGAGACAAACTGCTCGCGGAGGATTTGAGCGGGCAGACAGAGGGAGAACGTTATACCGCTTTCGGGAAAACTCTGGTCAGGATACCGTCTTTGACGGAGTATCCCCAAGCGACGGCCGAAAGCATCAGGCTGAAAATCATATTTGACTGAATGTAACGACAACGAACAGGAGCAAACCGAATGAATCAATATCAAAAAGTGATCGAACTCGTGCATTCCGCAAAGAAAATCATATTCGATTCGTCTTTAAGAGCGGATGTGCGGAAAATAGGAAACTCGGATTATGTCACGGCCGTGGATACCGCCGTCAGCGAATATTTGAAGAACGGACTGAAAGAACTGTATCCCGACGTGGGATTTATGAGCGAAGAGGACGCGTGCGGCCGATCCGGAGATAAACGGTGGATCTTGGATCCGATCGACGGGACGACGAATTTGGTTTTCGATTATCATCTGAGTTCGGTGTCACTGGGCTTGCTTTGGAACGGGAAAGTCGTATTCGGAGTGGTGTACAATCCGTTTACCGAAGAAACGTTTTCGGCGGAACTGGGGAAAGGCGCGTTCCTGAACGGAGAGAGGATCTTCGTCCGCAACCGCGCGATCGCCGACAGCCTCATCGAATTCGGATTCGGCGCCAGGAGGAAAAACGAATCAAAAAAAACATTTGAGACCGCGCGGGAAATTTTCACGGACTGCCTGGATATCCGGCACATATGTTCCTCGGCGCTTTCCGTCTGCTATATCGCCGCGGGGAGATCAGACGGTTTTTTGGAAAAACTGCTCAAGCCTTGGGATTATGCCGCGGCGTCGCTGATCCTGACGGAAGCCGGGGGCGTTATCTCCGATTGGGAAGGGAAAGCGCTTCAGTTCGACGAGCCGACCGCGGTGCTTGCGGCGACCCGCAACAGTTACGGATATTTATTGAAAAAGGTATCTTCGGTCGGAGCGTGACGGCGGTATGAAGGATAACAGGATCATCGAGTATATCATGCCCGTGCGGATAAAAGCCGCAGAGGGCGGCATCGTCAACGTTCTGTCGCTTCTCCGCGAAAAGCCGCCGCAGATCGGGCTGAACGAAACGGAGTATGCCGAAACGGACGGCGGCGGATATCTGATTCTGGATTTCGGCCGCGAATTGAGCGGAGGCGTGCGCATCCTGACTTACAGGGCGGAAGGCGATGCGCAAGTCCGCCTGCGTTTCGGGGAATCTCTCAGCGAAACATGTTCCGAACCGAAAGGGATGCAGGAAGGCGCGACCGCGACGAACGATCACAGCCTCAGGGATTTTTACATAAAACTCGTGTCCCTTTCGGATATGCGTTTCGGGAACACGGGGTTTCGTTTCGTGCGGCTGGATTTTCCCGCGGGGAGCAAAATAAAGATCAAGAATATTTTTGCGGCGTTTGAACACAGAGACCTGAAAAGATCGGGGCGTTTCGAGTGCAGCGATCCCGCCGTAAACCGCATATTCGACACGGCGGCATATACCGTCGAACTTTGCATGCAGGGCATGCTTTGGGACGGCATCAAACGCGACCGCCTGGTCTGGATAGGGGACATGCATCCGGAAACGCTCGCCGTCATTTCGCTTTTCGGGGCGGATACGTGTATCGAACAGGCGCTCTCGTTCGTCCGCGGCGAAACCCCGCTGCCCGCCTTCATGAACAATATACCTTCGTACTCTTTTTGGTGGCTGGCGATCATCGCGGATTATTACCTTCACAACGGCAATATCGTTTTTCTTGAACGGGAAAGAGATTATATCACGTCCCTGGTGAGCCTGATCGACGCTCTCGTGGAAAAGGACGGGAGCATGCGGCTGCCCAGATATTTTCTCGATTGGCCCACCGCCGACGCCGAAGGCCGCGCGGGGACGTACGCGCTGTGCGCTTATGCGATGGAAAAGGCGAAGGTCATCTATCGTGCGCTGGGCGAGGACGAAAGCGTTTTGGACGGCATTGCGGGACGGATCGACCGCTCGTTGCGGGGCGGGGATTTCAAACAGGTGACGGCGATGCGCGTATTCGCGGGGTTCGACTCCGCGGAGGACGTCGTCGGCCGCCTGCTCCTGCACGGGGCGCACGGCATGTCCACGTTTATGAGTTATTATATCCTTTCGTCCGTTGCCATGGCGGCTGTCTCTTATACACATCTGACGCTGCCGACGATAAGGCTCGTGTAG
>ERZ1090864.900-NODE-903-length-15261-cov-252.470735_pt1 | contig 15261 bp, 19 predicted proteins | sample MGYA00478479_ERZ1090864 | MGnify/ENA primary metagenome ERZ1090864 (study PRJEB33644, sample SAMEA5815743) | chicken gut metagenome | biome: Chicken; feature: Gastrointestinal Tract; material: Caecum | place: Ireland | collected 2019-01-01 | study: A study of... | reverse complement strand
CATTAAGGAAAAAGCCTTCATTGCACAAATTCCCCATGCCATTTCGGCATATTTTTGTGGAACTTGCACAATGAAGGCTTAAACCTGGAGCGCCAGCCAAGAACTAGAAGGATAGGAAAGGATGGACAAACCTGAGAATCCCTATGATGATATTATATCACATGGCAGGCGGTTTGTCAACTGGTAAATGTTGGAAATTACTTCAAAATTTCAGACCATCTAAACCTCTCGTTTTCTGATAATATTCCTTTATCTTCAAGCCAAAATCTTCTTTCATAATCGGCTATTTTATGACCGTCCATCTTGAATGGAAAAGGGGAATCTTTATCCCATGTGTTCATTATGCGCCATAGTTCAGGATGGTTTTTTCTCAACATTCTTAACTGAGCAACGGGTTGATTATGACAAAACCAGCAACCGCTTCTTTGAGATGATGTGTAAATAGGAGAAAGCAGGTTGTTTTCTTTGCACACTCTAAAGCATTGCGCTTCCGTCCACCTAATAGCAACGAGCGGAGAAAGCCTATTATTTTTCAGAGTTTTAAATCGCTTTGGCTCATCATATGCGATTCCCAAATATTGAATGTATTTTGATGAATCAAGATTTAACGCAGAAACTTTTAACCTGCTATTACACCATGGGGCATTTTGAAATGGCCAGCCGGTAATCGTATGACTTCTTCCTTTTTTTCTTGAAAACTTCACCTCTGTATAAAATAATTTTTCATATGTGAGTTTTTCTCCGTTTTTGTCTTTTGCACAAACATGTTCAACTTCAATTCCGAACTCGTTTTTAATTTTATCATCGGCATATTGCTTGAAGGCAACCATTTCTGGTAAGTCTGCCGGTATAGATTCTGTTGCCCATACTTCCGCATGAATGATTCTTTCAAGTGGCCATCCCATTTCACGTAATGCGTATAAGCAAGCAATTGAATCTTTTCCATAGGACAAAGAAAGTACATGAATCATAATACACATTCCTCCGCAATATCAAAATCTTTTGTTTCTCGCTCAGGCAGATTTGCAATCAAATCGGCATAATAAGCGCAACCCCTGTAAGAATCTTCACATTCTGACCAATCAAGATAATATGAATCCATGCAATATGTGTTGTCCCAGTTTATTGGGCATTTTACACAATCACCCCAATCACCCGTGAATTGTGAAGTATATCCGCAACAAAAGCAATAGTTGATAGGCGGGTCTAATTTATTTTCTATAAAATACTCATATTTCCACACCTTCCTCTTTCTTTCAAGCGTTTTTTCCGCAATCCACCGCCACATTTTTCTATGATTTTCCACGGCTTCCTTTTTAGTCATCTTTATCTTCCTTCCGTTTTAATATAGCGTTATCCGCTATCATTATTATACAACGATCAGAAAAAATTTTCAATAGCTACTTGAAAAAAATCATAATATGTAGTATTATAATAGTAAAGAAAGGCCTGGCCTAAAAGAAAGGAAGAAAAAAAAAAAAATGGGAAACATTATGATTAACTACCGCAGCAAGCGATTTTATTCTGTAGGGCAAGACGTTCTTAACGATGTTCAGAAATACGCCCGTGTCCGTACAATCTCACTTGAGGACATCAAGCAGATTCTTGATACCTGTTGCTATCGCTGCATTCAAGACTTACGTATCAGCAAGCGTAGCATGGAAGGTACAACCGTAACAATTGACTACAACGCTTGTAACTTTCCGAACAGCTACAATGGTATTCCCGAAAGTACGCTTTTCACGGCGGTTTGGCACAACGGAAGCTGGTATGTAACATCTATCTACCGTGGAAAAACTAGACCCCAAAACTACCGCGTAACTTTCGACTTTTCATCTGATGCAATAGACTGTATGGTATCACGTGCCGCACATTTTTGATGATGTGCTATGAAAGGTGAAAGCATATGATAATGTTAAAAACAAGCGGTTATAAACCGGAAGATTACAAATTCATTCAGCTTGCTTTTCGTGTAGGAATGGACAGAATCTTTTCAGACCATTGCCTGGAAGCAGACTGCGAGACTTGCAAATATAAGCGAGCCTGCTGCGATATTATCAGATTTTTGTACTACTGCCAAAAGGAAAACCGTTGACAGCTATAGCATTTTATGTTATACTAATAATAGTTCGATAGCAATCCGAACTACAATCAACACTTGAAAGGAAGAAAAAACAATGGCAAAGAAAATCACTCGCACAGTAACCCGCGCTGAAATTTGCGTCACGCTTTACAACCGTGAGGCCGGAACGATGGACGAACAGCACTTCATGATTGAGAATCCTGGCAAGGATATTCTCGCAGCAGCCCGCAAGCTTTACGAGACGGAAGTTGTCTCCGTTGTAGATGCAACTCTCGTTTCCGTAGTTTCTACACGCTTCTCTATGCCGCTGGATCAGTTCATGGCCAGCGCCACGCAGGAAGACATTTCCGGAAATGAAGTGGAAGGCGGTGACGTTGCATGAGAACTGATTTCAAGGTAACGATTGACGAGTGCACCAAAGACCTTGACGTCCGCGAGAGAATCAAGCTCAAGGACTTCACCGATGCTGTTTCTTTCGATTCCGTCATCACGGACGGAACGCCGCTCACCGTGGAAGTCGATTATATCGCGCAGCTTTCCATTCACAACGAACATTCCCACGGTGACCACGACTACAAGAAAACTATGGTTGTTGACACGGCTGGTACAAAGTATCACACCGGTTCCAGTTCTTTCCTGAACGCGATTTCCGATATTAGGGATGAACTGCTGGAAGCAGGCGAAACTGGCCCGTTTACCATTGAGGTATTCAAGAAACCTTCCAACAACTACAAAGACAAGTCTTTCATTACTTGCGTTCTCGCTTAACAGGAACAACAAAACCGCCGCTTGTAAATCAGGCGGCGGCTTTATTATTTATAGGAAGGTGTGACGTATGGATAAAACAATTCGTGAACAATACTTGAAAGAACGCCGCAGGATTCAGCGTTTTATTCGCAGTGCTACAAAGCGCGGATATATCATCCCCGAGAACATTTTACCGGATATACCAAAGCGCGTAACGCGCGCCAGCGTTTCGAGACTAAAGAAAATCACACCTGAAAAAATTTACTCTAAATCACAGTATGTTTCACGTGAAACAGGTGAGATTAAAACAGGCAAGGCTGGCCGTGCGGAAGAACGTAAGGCGGCATCAAGGAAAGCCGCTGAAACCAGACGCAGGAAAGAGGAAACAAGCAGAACTAAAAAGGAATATATACCACGTGCTAGTGATATAATACTATCCAACTTGCGCGAAACGCTTGTAAACTTTGTTCCGTCTGGCCAAATGTCCCGTTTCATGCAGGAAAATGCCGTAAATAACCGCAATTATGCTTTGGGAATTTTGGACGATGCAATAAAAGAGTTAGGAGAGGAACAAGTAGCAAAAAACATACAAAAGAACGCTTTACAGCTTTCCAGACTTACAGAGGAAATTTTGTATAGCAGCGATAGACAGAAAGTAAAATTTTCGCTTGTGGAATTTTATAACATCATACACGATGGAGAACCAGACTTTGAAACCAATATGCGGTTATCGGAGGAACAAGAAACCATAGAAAGTGGTGAATGATATGGCAAGAAAACGGAGTTATATCACAATAGCAGCCGATTTTGAAACTACGGTATACGATGGACAAACCAACACGGAAGTTTGGGCGGCTGCATGTGTAGAGCTAGAAACTGAAAATGTCAAGGTTTTTCATTCAATAGGCGAACAATTTCAATACTATCTATCACTTAACAAAAATCTGATTGTTTACTATCATAATCTAAAGTTTGATGGCAGTTTCTGGCTTGATTTTCTGGAATATAGGACTGAGTACAAACAAGCGCTGGACGAAAATTTACACTGGAAGAATAGGAAAGAATGGAAAAATAAATACTATTCATACAATATTTCTGATATGGGGCAATGGTACAGTATCACAATCAAAACCGGAAAGCATATTATAGAAATACGTGATTCCCTTAAACTTTTACCCTTTTCGCTGACTGAAATAGGTAACAGCTTTCAAACGAAACACAAAAAGCTTGAAATGGAATACACGGGATATAGATACGCAGGATGCGCAATAGCAGAGAACGAGCTTATGTATATAGCTAATGATGTTTTAGTGCTAAAGGAAGCGCTTGAAATAATGTTTGCGGAAGGGCACGACAAATTAACTATTGGCTCATGCTGCCTTGATGAATATTATAAATCTATCTCTAAAGCCGAAAAATTGTACTGGTTCGGAGAACGCACGCTTGATAAATGGGATTTACCGCCTGAAATGGGTGCTGAAAACGTGGACGCGTATATCAGAAAAGCATATAAAGGCGGCTGGTGCTATCTTGTAATGGGCAAGGAAAACAGAATTTTCAAAAATGGTCTGACAGCGGATGTTAACTCGCTGTACCCTTCCATGATGCATAGCGAAAGCGGTAACAAGTATCCTATCGGCGATCCTTATATTTTCTACGGAAAAATTCCAGATATAGCCAAAGACGAAAACCATTATTATTTTGTGCGCTTTACTTGCCGTTTTGAACTAAAACCCGGAAAGCTGCCCTTTATACAAATAAAAGGCAATCCCATGTATAAAAGTACTGAATGTCTTGAATCTTCCGATATTTTTTACAAGGGGAAATACTATTCACAGTATTATGACTTAAACGGTGACTTGCATGATAGCAAAGTCGAACTCACCTTGACATGCGTTGATTTTAAGCTTTTCATGGAACACTATAACGTGTACAACTTGAAAATACTCGACGGAATATATTTTAGCGCTGTTTCTGGTATTTTTGACGCATACATAGACAAATACCGCAAAATAAAAATGGAAAGTAAAGGCGCAAAAAGAACGCTGGCAAAGCTCTTTCTAAATAACCTATACGGAAAAATGGCATCATCTCCCATGGCAAACTACAAAATTGTTGTTCCGCACGAGAACGCATTGAAATTCATGACAATCTTAGGAAACACCAAAAAACCCGGATTTATACCGGTTGGCGCTGCAATCACTTCATATGCTAGAAACTTCACTATACGTGCTGCGCAAGCAAATTTTTATGGCTATAAAAAATCCGGTTTTATTTATGCAGATACAGATTCTATACACTGTGATTTACCACCCGAAAAAATAAAAGGAATAAAGATTGATTCTAAAAGCTTTTGTTGCTGGAAGCTCGAAAGCTATTGGGATCGAGCTATTTTTGTCCGACAGAAAACGTATATAGAGCATGTTACACACGATGACGGCGAGCCTATAAAGCCAGAGTATTCAATAAAATGCGCTGGTATGCCCAAAAGCTGCAAAGAGCTTTTGAAAATCAGACTTGAAAATGATGAAGAATCAGCGAAAAAGGAAGATAAAAAATACAGCAACTTTCTTTTCGATGAAAACGGAAATTTTAAGCCGCTCGATTTATCAGGATTTACAATCGGCCTTGTAATTCCTGGCAAGCTGCAACCGAAAAGAATACCTGGCGGTATTCTTTTGGTGGAAAACACATATGAACTGCGATAAAAAATTGGCCGTGTGAACATTCATTCACACGGCCTTTTATCCACAAATCCTATTTTTTACAAGCGGCCAGCAACCGAAAATAGGCAACGGCGCGTTTTACCGCGTTCTGCCCGCGCCTATCAAGTAAATAAATAGAATCGGATAACTAGAAAGAAAGCATTGAAATGATAGCATTTTTGCAAGACAAGTCTTTGAAACGGAAGCAGCCGCGTTCAAAGAAATAACGCATACGGTCTATAAAAAGCAGATTATTTTGCAGCATAACGTAATTTACGTTATGGTCATCCGTTGTAACCGCCAGCCGAAAAGGGAAACTTTCATCTGCCCTGTTATCGCAGTATATAATACCTTGCTTTTGAAATTCCCTGATAGCATAGCTTTTTCCATTGTATTTTATAGTAGCGATATATTTTCCAATTCCGATAATTTTTTCAACAAAAGCGTCGTTGTCGTTTAAATAGACGCCTTCCGCCGTGTATGCTGTATAGCTATTTTCAGAAAAGGCACGATTGAACGCACTTTCACGCTGCGCCTTTTCTGCATTTGCTGAATAACCTTGTTCAAGCACGAAACCATCACCGCGCAAAAAGTGAGTGCTCTTTTGTAGTTTGGAAGATATACCCAACGCAACGTAATACGGATTGAGCAGCGTAACGGGATTCCCGCACATATACACAGGGACACGCCTATACATTTTTCCTTGTCCACGTGCAACGCTGGTGTGCAGCGAAATAAATTTTTCTACTTCATTGGGGCAGTAGTGCCCTGTTTCGCTTTGAAATTCATCCATAAACATGGATGAAATATCACTGAAAATATGGGAATATTTTTTTAACGTATCGGCGCAATTGAGCGACAACGCATACCCACACGCGATATTGTTTAGAAAAAGTTCATGATATATTCCCTTTGCACGAACCTGACTTTTCATTTCCAAATCAGGAAAGAAAAGGGAATTTATATCTTTGAAAAATTTATTAGGAATATCGTCCAGTTCATACTTGAAACGGTAAATAAGTCCGAACTTTTCTTTTCGCTTTACAAAACGGTTGACAAGCAGGCGCGAAAAGTACGTTGTCTTTCCGGCTGTTCTGTTGGTGGTACAAAGATACAAGTCAGGCTCGCACCCGTTTATGTCCTTAAGGGAAAGCAGCTTTGTTCCATCATAGTACATTGACGCCATTTAATAGTTCGCCTTCCTTCACCTATCTAAAAATAATTGTATCACAACTCTTGCCAAAAGTCAATATAGGTGGTATAATATGGAAAAGGGGGTAAACAAATGGATTATGAGCAGGTAGTAACACTTGTGCAGACTGTTGGTTTTCCAATCGTGATGTGCGGTGCACTTTTCTGGTATATGATTACGCAGCGCACAGCACACAAGGCAGAAGTGGAAAAAATGACTGATGCGCTGAACAACAATACGGTGGTTTTGCAAAAACTCGCTGCTATTATCGAGGGCAAAAGCAATGTGGGGGATTGATGTTTCGAAACACAACGGTGGAATAGACTGGAAAAAAGTCAAGGAATCTGGATGCGGTTTCGCCATTATCCGCGCTGGCTTTGGCATGTATGAAGCACAGACGGACGAGCAGTTTTTGAACAACGTCAACGGATGCATGGAAAATAATATTCTTTTTGGTATTTATTGGTTTTCCTATGCAAGTTCCGCTGCCGATGCACTCAAGGAAGCACAGGTTTGTGAAAAAGTGATTTCCCCGTATCTGTCCGCGATTTCCCTTCCTATTTTCTATGACTTTGAGTATGATTCAGACGATTACGCATACAACAAAAACGGACAAAAACTTACAAGCACGGAAAGAACTAAGATTATTTATACCTTCTGCAACTATTTCAAAGAAAAAGGAATCGAAATAGGATACTACACAAACAAAGATTATTACACGTCAAAACTTTTGCCTGCAAAACTTCCGTTCACTCTTTGGCTTGCACAATATAACGAAAGTGCGCCTGAATATAACGCTGCACTTGTTCAGCGAAAATCTACGTCTAAAATACCAGGCATTTACGGCGCAGTAGATTACAACGAAAATATTTCCCTTGATATTGAAAAAAGCTTTATTTCCGATACCACAAACGACGAAAAAAACCCTGTAAAAATCGCAAAATATTCTCATTACACAATTAAAATCACTGGTGAAGATGTAGAACTTATTTGTGGCGTAAGTTCTCCGCCGTCTCCGCAGTTTGCAGTTATCCGATGTCGACGTGAAGGTTATTCCACATTTTGGCACGTTGTAGCAATCGGGGACAAGGGCAATCAAGCCGGAATCTATGTAAATGACGGGCAGCGCGTGTGCGTGTGCGAGGTGGTATAATTGCCTATTTCTGGTAACTTTTGGCTCACACAATCACAGATGGAAGAAAATGCCACGTACATATGGCAAAAGCTATCTGCATCCGGCTGGACAATCCAAGCCGTTTCCGGTATGCTGGGCAACATGCAATCAGAATCATCCATAAATCCGGGTATCTGGCAAAATTTGGATAGCTCTAACCCAGAATTGGGCTATGGGCTTGTTCAGTGGACGCCGTCCACCAAATACACAAGCTGGTGCGCTGAACGGGGGCTTGCACCTTCCGATATGGATTCAGCACTTGCGCGGATAGAATGGGAGCTTGAAAACAATCAGCAATACTACCCAACAACGCAATATCCGCTTACATTTGCAGAATTCAAGGTCTCCACGCAAACACCGTACTATCTTGCGGGCGCTTTTCTGTATAATTACGAACGGCCAAAGGAACCAAATCCGGTATTGCGTGGAAATCAAGCCAATTCATGGTATGAATACCTCTCTGGGCAGCCAGGCCCTGGCCCTGGTCCTGGCCCTGGCCCTGGCCCTGGTCCTGTGTTTACCGGTACAAAAATGTCTTTTATCTATTACTTGAGAAAGCGGTGAAAAAAATGGTAAAAAGTAAAGATGAACTCATGGCATCTGTAAAAGCAATCATCGGTGACCGTTCAGACGATGACGCAATACAGTTTCTGGAAGATTTTTCTGATACTGTTGATAGCTTTTCCGATGCGGACGAGTGGCGTAGGCGCTATGAAGAAAATGACAGAGGATGGCGTGAACGCTATCGGGCCCGTTTCTTTGATGGCGGCGCCGTTGACCCTGCTCCGACGCCCGGTGAAGTTGTCGACCGTCACGAGGAAGACGCAGAGGACGAAAGCAAAGAGTATACCTATGACGAACTTTTCGAAAAGAAGGAGATGTAAAATATGCCTAAAATTCCTACCACTGTAAAAATGAGCGCAGAAACGCCGGACATTCTCAATACTATCCGTGCCAATTCTTCCGCCTACTATCAGTCTATTGTGCCGCGTGTGACGAGTGAGACGGATAGTCCGAAGGAAATTGGGGCTATCATCATGAGTTACACCGCACTTCAGAATGAATTTCTGACAGGTCTTATCAATCGTATTTCCCGAACAATTCTTATTTCTAGGCTGTATGAAAATCCCTGGTCTATGTTCAAAAAGGGTCTGCTTGATATAGGCGAAACGGTTGAGGAAATTTTTACCAATATTTGCAACGCCCAGTCTTTTAGCCCCGCAGTGGCCGAAAATGAAGTTTTCAAGCGCGTGATTCCTGACGTTAGAACTGCGTTTCATACCATGAATTATCAGAAATTCTATAAGCAGACCATTTCTGATGAACAGCTGCGGCAGGCGTTTCTGTCTTGGCAGGGTGTAACGGATCTCATTGCGTCTATTGTTAATGCTATGTATACAGCCGCTAATTATGATGAATTTTTGGTAATGAAATATCTCCTTGCAAAAAACGCTGTCAATGGCAATATGTATAGTGTAACAATTCCTGCTGCCACTACGGAAAATGCGAAGTCTATTGTTTCCACGGCTCGATCGTATTCGAACAAACTTACCTTTATGTCCACGGCCTATAATCCTGCTGGTGTTTCTACGTTTACACCGCGCGATAATCAGTATATACTTGTAAATACGGACTTTGACGGAATTATGAATGTTGAAGTTCTGGCGTCCGCGTTCAACATGAGCAACGCAGAATTTCTTGGGCACATGATTCTTGTTGATGGGTTCGGCAATCTTGACATTGAACGCCTGAACGCTCTTTTGGGCGACACTCCGGGTTATCAGGAAATCGGAAGCGCTAACCTCACTGCGCTGAATAACGTTCCGGCCATGTTGGTAGACGAAAACTTTTTCATGATTTTCGATAACCTTGCAAAGTTTACAGAAATTTATAACAGTGATGGGTTGTATTGGAATTACTCTTTCCACACATGGAAAACTTTTTCTGTCTCCCCATTTGCCAACGCCGTGATTTTCAATCCTGTGGCCGCAGCCGTTACTGGCGTGACTGTGTCACCGTCGAGCGTTACCGTCACAAAAGGCCAGACCGCGCAGTTTACCGCAAATGTCACGGCAACCGGGTTTGCACCACAGTCTGTAACGTGGACTGTAAACGGTGAAGCCCCCGGCACCACCATTTCCCCGTCCGGCCTGCTCACGGTTGACCCTGCCGAAACTCAGACGCCGCTTACTGTTACTGCCACTTCCACCTATACACCCACGAAGTCCGGCACTGCAACCGTAACTCTCCAGTAAAAATATTTGATAGCTCCCCCGCGAAAGCGGGGCTTGCTATTATATAGAAAGTGTGGTATAATATGGCTGTAACACCAAATAGCGTTATACGGCTGCTTTCAAATGTTCCGCTTGATGCGGCACACAGGAACACGCTTTACTTTTCCAGCGTTTCCGCTCAAACTTCATATTTTTCAGGACAAACAGCGTTTACTTTTTCGGAGTACAGCTATCAGCGGCGCGAACGCTCCGTTCTTGTGGAAGCGTCTGCTGATGCGCTATATCAGTGTAACTATATGATGTATCAAAATAGCAGCTATACCAATAAATGGTTCTATGCTTTTATTGATGCAATCAACTATGTAAACGATAATTGCGCGGAAGTTGCGTTTACGTTCGATCCGCTTCAAAGCTGGTGGGGAATCTGGAATAGGGGGATGTGCTTTATTGAGCGTGAACATTCTCATACGGATAACGTAGGGGATAATTTGCTTCCTGATGATCTTGCACTCGGCGACTACATTTTAGATAGCGTCACAAAAGCGAACATGACGTCAAACCTAAAAGTTTACATCGCGGCAACGTTTGACGAAAATTTTTCTCCCTACTATGGCGACACCGTAGGAAATGTTTACACAGGCGTTAAGTTTAACGAGTTTGATCTAGGTGATGACACCGCAATTCAAAATTTCATTTCTGGCGCAACCGAAAGGCAATTGTCTGATGGAATCGTTTCTATTTTTATTGCGCCAAAAATGACAGGAACAACGTCAAGTTCGCCAAACGTTCAAAATTTTTCAGCTTCACTTGTACAAAGCGGGGCTATTGATGGTTATACACCTAGAAACAACAAACTTTATACATTCCCTTACAATTTTCTTTATGTTTATACCGATTCCGGTTTATCTGCGGAATACGCTTATGAATATTTTTCTGGTGGAAGCGCTGATTTTTCTTGTTATTCAGCTTACTCGTCTGCACCTGAACTTGTGCTAGTGCCTGAAAATTATAAAGGCACAACGCTGAATTTGAATGAAAAAATGAGCTTGGGCGGTTTTCCGCAGTGCGCTTACAATATTGATTCTTATAAAGCATGGGTAGCGCAAAATGCTGACGGTTTTTGGATTCAAAACGCACAGAATATTGCAAATTCACTTTTCGGCGCTGGCTCATATGGCGTTTCTAGTTCGTCTAGCGCAAGTGTTTTGTCCGCTCTAAATGTGGGTAATAACTTGGCAAATGCTGGTTTTTCTGTGGCTAAAGACCTGAATACTATAAACGTTTTACAGCGTATGCCAAACGCGGCGCGCGGAAGTTCTACAGGCGGCGCCACATTTACAAACGACCTAAAAGACTTTTATTTTGGTAACATGCATGTTCGTGCTGAATTTGCAAGAATGATTGACGATTATTGGACTATGTACGGCTATCCTAAAAGACGTGTCGCAATTCCTGACATTACAGCCCGCCCCCAATTCACGTATACAAAGACAATAGGCGCGTATATCTACGGTGAAGCACCCGCAGCCGATTTACAGGAAATTGCATCCTACTTTGATAATGGAATTACATTCTGGAAAAATCCTGCAAATGTTGGAAACTATTCCGTGAATAATTCCCCGTAAGGTGGTGAAAAAAATGGGACGAAAGAAAACACAGTTCGGAGAGAGCGCTATTACTAATAATAGGACGTTTATCCTGTTTTATAATCGCCTGACAGAGCTTGCCATAAATTCATTTGAATGGATAAACCTTCCTGATACGTGTGACCCGCGTTATCTGGAGCTTTGTCTTTTCGAAAATGGGCAGGCAGTTTTCTTCCGTGATGATGTTGTGGGATTTTTGGCACTGGCCTGCGCCGCTTCCGGGCCGTTTGACGTTTACAACGTGCCTACTCTCAGACGCGCGTATGCTGCAAATGGGTATCAGAATAATCTCACCAATAAGGACAGCGTTATTATTTATAATAACTATTTGCGCACAAACTGTCTTTTGGAAGTGCAGCAATACGCAAAACGGCTTTATGAGATTCAAAGAACGATTGACGTAAATGTGACAGCGCAGAAAACGCCGTTGCTGATTCAGTGCAATGAAAATCAGAGACTTACCTTGAAAAATGTTTATATGCAGTTTTCGGGCAACGAACCTGTGATTTTCGGAGAGAAAAATATTATTCCGGATTCTGTGAAAGTGCTGAACACTTCCGCGCCGTATGTTTCGGACAAGCTGCAAATTCTGAAAAGGCAGATATGGAACGAAGCGCTTACCTTTTTGGGAATTGAAAACAGTAACACGGAAAAGAAAGAACGGCTCGTTACTGATGAAATTAACTCGAATTTGGGCAGCGTTTACGCGCAGCGCATGGCAAGATTGAACGCACGCAAAGACGCTTGCAAGAAAATCAACGCAATGTTTGGTTTGAACATTGATGTTCGTTACAACTCAACTTTTGAAAACAAAATCATTGACGAGGAGGCGGTTGAAATTGGCTAAGTATACAACGGAAGTTCGCACAATCTGTGAGTTTTACGCCAATCAGAAAACGCCTAAACCGTCAAACTTTGCAAGCGTTGATTCTACCATTCAAGCGGCAATCCCTAATATTTTCACTTTCAAGTTTCCGATTTTTGATGAAAGCTATCGCGTTCCACTCGAAACAAAGATTTTACGCCATTATTATACTCGTGAAATTGGTTTTGAAACGGCTGGTCTTTGGCGGCTGAAACTCGAGACGAAGTTAAATGAAGCCATGCCATATTTCAATCAGCTTTATAAAAGCGAACTTTTAGAATTTAATCCGTTTTATGACGTGGAATTAGGAACCACGAGAAATAATGAACACAACCAAATTGAAAATGCAACTGAAAACGCGGATGCAACTTCAAAATCTGAAACTGATACCACGCAAACAACTAAAGATACTATTGCAGATACTGATAACACGACTATTGACAGCACTATTACAAGAAACAATACTGAAAAAAATGCGTATTCCGATACACCGCAAGGCCAGGTTTCAAACGTGGATAACTACAGCTATTTGACGAACTATCGAAATGTGAACAACACCGGAACAGACAGCACAGACGAAACAAACAATCGAACGTATAACAGAACCGCAGATGGAACACTAACCGGAAGTATTACAAATAATTCCAGTTCCACTAATGAAGTGCAGAATAACAAAAATATTACAAGCACTGATGATTATATTGAAAAGGTTAGCGGAAAACGTGGGACAAGCTCGTATTCTTCCATGCTCAAGGAATTCCGTGAAACTTTTTTGAACATTGACATGCAAGTTATTGATTCTCTCAGTGACTTGTTTATGGGGGTGTGGTAAATGCCGGATAATGTTAATCCGTTTTCTAACATTCAGCCGGTGCGTTTTTGGTGTCAAAAGGTGCTTCCACTAGTTTACGATGATTCACTTTCATATTATGAAACGCTTTGTAAGTTTTCTTCGAAGCTGAATGAAATCATCGAAACGCTGAACGACTTTGAAACGAGCGTTTATAACTATGTTGATCAGAAAATCGCAGCACTAACTTCCGAATGGATTGATAAAGTTTACAACTTGCTAGACGAGTACACTGAAAACTTTGATGCTCAGCTACAGGCAGAGCATGAATGGAATTTGCAGCAGCACGCAAATATTATTGCACAAATTTCTGCACAGCTGCAAACTATCAACACGGCGCTCACGAGCGGAGACGAGGCCACGCGCTTTTATGTGGATTCTAAAATTGCAGAACTGATGGCAGAAATTCCTAAAATTACTAGCGTTATGGTCTATGACCCAACAACTGGAAGATTGGTAGATATTCAGACCGCCCTGGATAATGTTTACACTAATCTCAGGTGCTGCGCTCTTACGGCGGCAGAGTATGATTCTTTGCAGCTGACGGCTGAAAAGTACGATGCATACGGGTTGACTGCTTACCAATACGACTGTTGCGGCTGGCGGTATCTTTGGCCTAATATTCCGGTTGGTTTCATGTTCTCACCGTTCACCGGTGAATGGGTGCCTATTCCTGACGTTGTTTCCATGCTGGCACAGCTTCACCGCATTAGTTCACCCACGGCGCAGGAGTATGATAACGCTGAATTCACAGCAACTCATTTTGATAGTGAACTCGCACCGACCGCTTATGAATATTCATGGAATTTTCCATTGAATTAAAATTTTAGAAAGAAGGTTTTATAATGGCATCTACTGGCAAAACTACTAATTATGAGCTTTCGCAGTTTATTGGAACGGACAAGCCGTCATGGCTAGGCGATTACAACGGTGATATGCTCAAAATCGACACGGCATTGGGATCCATCAATGCAACTGCCACCACGGCACAGAGCGGTGTTGCTTCCGCGCAGTCTGCCGCGAGTGCCGCACAGCAGACGGCAAATGCCGCACAGCAGAGTGCAAGCACTAATGCGCAGGATATTACGGAGTTGAAAGGGGCACTCACCAACACTGTAATTACGACAACTAATAATGCAAACATTACATCAGGAAGTAGTGTTTTGTCGTATTCCGATTATGTTCAAGTATTCAAAATTATTTCTCAATTCAATGTAACAAACTACACGGATTATAGTACAGAAAGACGTATCCCCCTGGCATCCGTCACAGGAAATATTTTCAAAATCGGAATGTCTACATTGGCTGACGGTGGTTCTAAGGTTTACATGGGCCCGTCTTCGGTTCGAGGTATAGAAAAATCATCTTCAACCACAGAAATTTTTACAGCACCTATCAATGCGTATTATGATGGCGCAAACACAGTTTTCTATCTGTCCATTGCTATTTCTGATTTTTCCTCTTATAGTTTTAATTATGTTTGGGCGACATGTGTAACTTTATTCTCCGGCGATTTTGTAGACGATGCTCTCATCAATATTACCTGAATATCAGTAGTTTGTTAGATAAACTAACTATTTCCAAAAATTACCAGTTGACAAGCTGCTGGCCATGTGCTATACTATAACTATAGGAATTCTTGATTTGTCCATCCTTTCCTATCCTTCCAGTTCTTGGCTGGCGCTCCAGGTTTAAGCTCCCAGTTGTGCAAATTCCACAAAAATTGATTGGGGAATTTGTGCAACGGGAGCTTTTTCCTTAATGT
>ERZ1090864.888-NODE-891-length-15397-cov-53.646656_pt1 | contig 15397 bp, 11 predicted proteins | sample MGYA00478479_ERZ1090864 | MGnify/ENA primary metagenome ERZ1090864 (study PRJEB33644, sample SAMEA5815743) | chicken gut metagenome | biome: Chicken; feature: Gastrointestinal Tract; material: Caecum | place: Ireland | collected 2019-01-01 | study: A study of the... | reverse complement strand
TTTTTCACCCTTGCTGCCGCTTTGATCGCTTTTCGGTTTTGTTAGGTGTTCTAAGGAAAATGGTATTCCCGCCGCCATCAAAGGTGCCGGCGTAAGTCTTAGAAGTACCAAAACCGCTGCCTACAGCATTCCAGCTTGTCAAAGTAATATCTTCCGTCAAGGTGCAATCGGCATTTTGTTTAACGCCCGCATCGGCCCATGCCTGCAAACCTTGTGCGCTCCAGACAGTGTATTTGTTGTTTGCATCTACCGTGTATCCCGGGTCTTCAAATGTAACTTCAAGATTTGTATTTCCTGTGACATTGGCAACGGTACAAGTCATCCCATCGCTATCAGGGGAAATGACTGTACCATCTGCTTTTACCGTTGCTTCATAATGGCCGGTCGGCCGGGTCACAATGGTTGCGGTAAATGCGCCATTCGGCCCCTCCGATATCTGCACTGTATACGAATTGCCATTCCCATCTGTAAACGTCACAGGCGCACCGTCTACAATGAATTCCACACTTGCATTGTTGATTGTGATAGACAGCTTGGAAGGCTCAGGAACTGGTTCATCATCGCCGCCGGAAGAAGAACCGGTGGGAGCTTTGACAATGGTCAGGTCAATTGCAATATAGTAGCTGCCGTTGTAGCTCACCATACTGATGCAGCCGGTGTATTCGCCGCCGCTGCGCAAGGCATTGAGCACATTGGCTATCTCTTTTGCAATACTCTCAGCCGAGGCTGAAGCACTGCCCGCTACGCGGTAGACCTGCACTGCATGCTGGCCAGTGCGGGCCCCGTTGATACCGTCCGCAGAAAAATAAGCAGCATTCTGGTAGCCCAGCTCTTCCAGCAGGGCGTTGCGGATGACAGTCATATCATCCCCCGCCTGCACAGCCTTGCGCAGGGCGTTGTCAAGCTCTGTACTAGTGGTAAAATCGACGCTTGTCTGCGCCTTATTGGCAGCAGAGACTGCCTGACTGGAATAGACTGCCCTGCCGCAGCCTGCCAGCACGGCAAGAGCCAGCGCAGCCGACAGGAGCAGCGCTAGAAATTTTTTGACTTGCATAGGTTCTTTCCTCCTTTGAGTTCATTTCTAGCGGTGCTGGCCCACTTCCCGAAAAGTGTACTTTTTGGCAAAGTAAACAACATCTTTCATTTGAAATCGTCATAATGACTTTTTTGATGTAAATGCATTGATTTGTGCGACCGTTGGTATTATAATAAAATAAATTTTCAGGGCGGTTAATTAGCCAAAAAGTACACTTTCTTGCAAATTCACCTTTCTTTTAAAAAGTCGGCATTTTCGTAAATCTCCGCACGGTAACGGAAGGTGGAAAGCGACATCCCGCAGGCTTTGGCGGCGGCGGTGCCGGTCAGCTTGCCGCCCTTCCACTGCTGGTAGCACTGATGGAAATTCTCCGGCAAAGGTTTGGGCGGACGTCCAAATTTAACGCCCCGCGCTTTAGCCGCTGCAATGCCCTCCGCCTGGCGCTGGCGAATGTTGTGCCGCTCATTTTCCGCCACAAAGGACAGCACCTGCAAAACGATATCCGACAAAAAGGTGCCCATCAGGCCTTTGCCGCGGCGAGTATCCAGCAGCGGCATATCAAGCACCGCGATGTCGACGCCCTTTTCTTTGGTCAACATACGCCACTGCTGCAAAATTTCCTCGTAATTTCGCCCAAGACGGTCTATGCTCTTGATGTAGAGCAGATCGTCCTTTTTTAGTTTGCGCAATAGTTTTTTGTACTGCGGTCGATTGAAATCCTTTCCCGACTGCTTGTCGGTGTAGATGCGGCCAGGTTCCACATGAACTTCGCGCAGTGCGATGCGCTGGCGATCCTCGTTTTGTTCCCGGCTGCTAACGCGGATATAACCGTAGATATACAAATCATACTACCTGCCTTTCCTGCATTTTTCACAAGTGTAGCACACACAGTTCTGACAGATAGTGTGTTGTTTTCAATCAAAAACTGTTTCAAAAAAGCAAAAAAGTACCCCCGCACTTCCTAATGGAAGGCGGGGGTACCAATGTTCAGGGAGTTTGAGAAATTACCAGAGGTTCGCGGTCTCGTTGTAGAGGCCCTCGTAGCTCTTGGCCGAGACGCTCCAGCTGAAGTCGCAGTTCATGGCGTACTCCACCAGGTGCTCCCAGTTCTCCTTGTCGTAGTAGGCGGCGTTGGCGCGGCAGCAGGCGTCGTACAGCTCGTGGGCGCTGTAGCCCGCGAAGGTGAAGCCGTTGCCGTGGCCCTTGGAGGAATCCTGGATGGAATCCCGCAGGCCGCCGGTCTCGCGGACGATGGGCGGGGTGCCGTAGCGGCAGGCCACCATCTGGGCCAGGCCGCAGGGCTCGCTCTTGGACGGCATGAGGAAGCAGTCCGCACCGGCGTAGATCTGCTGCGCCAGGGCGCTATTGAAGCCGATGTAGGTGCCCACACGGCCGGGCCGCCGGGCGGCCAGGTCGGAGAAGAAGCCCTCATACTGGCTCTCGCCGCTGCCCAGGATGACCAGCTCGATGCCCAGGTCCACCAGGCCGTCGGCGATGCTCTGGACCAGGTCGAAGCCCTTCATGCCCACCATGCGGCTGACCATGGCAAAGACGGGGCTGCCGTCCTTGTGCAGGCCGAACTGATCCTGCAGGGCGGCCTTGCAGGCTGCCTTGCCCTCGCGGAAGTTGGCGGTGGAGTAGTTGTAGGGGATGGAGGGATCGGTGGCCGGGTTGTTGGCCTCCATGTCGATGCCGTTCAGGATGCCGCACAGCTTATACTGCTTCTCCCGCAGCAGGGCGTCCAGGCCGTAGCTGAACCAGGGGTCCAGGATCTCCTGGGCGTAGGTGGGGCTGACGGTGGTGATCTTGTCGGCGGTCTCGAAGGCGCCCTTCATGAAGTTGGCGCAGCCGTCGTACTCGACGATGTGCTGGTCCCGGCGGCCGATGCCGCAGGTGTCCTCCAGGATCTCGAGGCCATACTTGCCCTGGTAGGCGATGTTGTGGATGGTAAAGATGGTCTTGATCCGGTTGAACTTGTCCAGATGACGGTAGTACAGGTTCAGATACACGGGGACCAGGGCCGTCTGCCAGTCGTTGCAGTTGATGATGTCGGGGGTGAAATCCAGATAGAACAACGTCTCCAGCACCGCACGGGAGAAGAAGGCGAACCGCTCGCCGTCGTCGTAGAAGCCGTACAGGCCGCGGCGCTTGAAGTAATACTCGTTATCCAGGAAGTAATAGGTCACGCCGTCCCACTGGGCCGTGAACAGGCCGCAGTACTGGCTGCGCCAGCCCACCGGCACCGAATAGTTGGTGACGTACTCCAGGTGATCGCGGAAGCCGAGATCGCCGTACAGAGGCATGATGACCCGGGCGTCCACACCGTCCTGCACGAGGGCTTTGGGCAGGGCGCCCGCCACGTCGGCCAGGCCGCCGGACTTGGCAAAGGGCGTAGCTTCCGATGAAGCGTAAAGAATTCTCATAAGCGCAAATACCTCCTTGTGTTCGATGGCGTCCGCCCGAGATCAGACCATGTGGTTCTTCTGGACATAGACCGGGAAGCTGGCGGTGCCCGACAGCTTCTTGCCGGCGGTGATCTTGACGTTCTTGTCGGTGACCACGTACTCCATCTCCACGTCCTTTTCCACCACGGTGTCCTGCATCAGGACGCAGTTGCGGACGACGGCGCCCTTCTTGACCTTGACGCCGCGGAACAGCACGCAGTTCTCCACGGTGCCCTCGATGGTGCAGCCGTCAGCCAGCAGGGAGTTGGACACCTTGCTGCCCGCCACATAGCGGGTGGGGTTGTCGTCGCGGATCTTGGTGTAGACGGGGCTGTTCTTGGGGAACAGGGCATCCAGGTTCTTCTCGTCCAGCAGCTTCATGTTCTCGTCGAAGTAGCTCTTCATGTCGCAGATGTGGGCGACATAGCCGGTGTACTCAACGGCGTGGACGTTCAGGATGTTGACGTTGTGGGCCAGGATATCCCGCTCGAAGTAGATCAGGCCGCGAGCGGTGGCGTCCTTGACCAGGCGGATCAGGGTCTCGCGCTCCAGGATGTAAATGTTCAGGTCCAGATTCTGGACGCCGGGGCGGTAATCGTTCAGCAGCAGCTCGGTGACCCGGCCGTCGCCGTCGATGGTCAGGGTGTAGTTGTCATCCTTGCGGCCCTCGGGGATCTCGGTCTTCTGGTAGGCCACGGTGATGTCGGCGCCGCTGGCCTGGTGGGCCTCCAGCAGAGCATTGAAGTCGAAGTTGACGGCGATGTTGGCGTCGCACATGACCACATAGCGCTCCTTCTGGTTCTCCAGGAAGCCCAGGATGGAGGCCAGAGCCTCGACGCGGCCGGAGTAGATCCGGACGCCCTTCTCAGCGAAGGGAGGCACGATGTTCAGGCCGCCGTGACGGCGGGCCATATCCCACTCGCGGCCGGTGCCCAGATGGTCCATCAGGGAGTGGTAGTTCTTGCGCACCACAATGGACACATTGGTAATGCCGCAGTTGGACATACTGGAGAGGATGAAGTCCACCATGCGGTACCGTCCCGCGAAGGGGATGGACGCCATGGTGCGCTCCGTCACCAGCTCGGGTACGGTGTTGTCATAGCTGTTGGGGAAAATAATGCCCAACGCATTGTTGTTCTGGCTCAGCATACTTCCTCGCCCTCCTTGACCGAATCAAATACTTTGGCGCCCTCTTTCACAACTGCGCCTGCGCCCACCGTCAGGCCGGTGCCCACATGGGCGATGGGGCCGTCGCCGCCGACCTTGGCGCCTGCGCCGACCACCACATCCTCGGCGAGGATGCAGCGCTTGACCACTGCGCCGGCCTTGACCACAACGCCGTCCATCAGGACCGCGTCCTCAACGGTAGCGCCGTCCTCAACGACGACGCCGGCCGACAGGACCGAGTGCTTGACATTGCCATAGATGCGGCAGCCCTCGGTGACGAGGGAGTCCTCGACCACGGCGCGGGGGCCGATCTTCTGGGCGGGCAGCACCGGGTTGCGGCTGTAGATCTTCCACTCCTCATCGAAGACGTCGATGCCCGAGTTCTCGGGGTCGAGCACTTCCATGTTGGCTTCCCACAGGCTGTCGATGGTGCCGACGTCACGCCAATAGCCCTTGAAGTGGTAGGCGTACATCTTGCGGCCGTCCCGCAGCAGGGCGGGGATGATGTTCATGCCGAAGTCGTTCTTGGAGTTGGGGTCGGCTTCGTCCTCCTCCAGGTACTTCTTCAGGATGTCCCAGTTGAAAATGTAGATGCCCATGGAAGCCAGGTTGGACTTGGGTACCGGGGGCTTCTCCTGGAACTCGGTGATGCGGTCGTTCTCGTCCGCCACCATCAGGCCGAAGCGGGAAGCCTCTTTCCAGTCCACTTCCATGACGGCCACCGAGAAATCGGCGCCCTTTTCCTTGTGGAAACGGAGGAAGTCGGCATAGTCCTGCTTGCAGATCTGGTCGCCGGACAGGATGATGACGTACTTCGGGTCGTAGTTCTCGATGAAGCTGATGTTCTGGTAAATGGCGTTTGCAGTGCCCTTATACCAGTCGGTGCCCTTGGCCTGCTCGTAGGGGGGCAGGGTGTGGACGCCGCCGTACAGGCGGTCGAGGTCCCAGGGCTGGCCGTTGCCGATGTACTCGTTCAGCTTCTGGGGCTGGTACTGGGTCGCGATGCCCACGGTGTCGATGCGGGAATTGACGCAGTTGGACAGCGGGAAGTCCACGATGCGGTACTTGCCGCCGAAGGACACCGCCGGTTTTGCCGTTTTCTGTGTCAGCGCGTACAAACGCGAGCCACGTCCGCCGGCAAGGATCATTGCCACGATTTCTTTTGCCATAACTTTATTCTCCCCTTTTGCTTTTGCGCCCCCGTCGGTCAGGGGCGAAAATCAACTTTGTTAGAACCCGGGCGGGCGCCTCCCGCCGGGTGTGCGGCCCGCCTTATTCTTCGACAGGCTTTTCCGCCTTGGGCTTGCGGCCCCGCTTGGCGGGGGCCTTCTTCTCCGCCTTTTCGGCTTTTTCCGCCTTGGCCTCCTTGGCGGGCGAGCTCTTTTCCACCTTGGACTTGGTGGTCCGGCGGGTCGTGGTGGTCTTTTTCTCACCGGCGGCCTTGCGGGTGGCGGTCTTTTTGGCGGTGGTCTTGGTCTCTGCCTTGTCCGCGGTTGCCTTGGTGGTCCTGGGCTTGGTCGCGCGCGGCGCGGGCACCTCAAAGTAGACGGCGCTCAGCGGCGGCAGGGTGATGGTGATGCTCTGGTCAAAGCCGTGCATCGGCACTTTCTTGGAGCGGACGGCCTTGTTGTGGTGCAGGCCCGAGCCGCCGAAGGCCGCGTCGTCGCTGTTCAGCAGCTCTTTGTAGCTGCCGGCCACCGGCGCGCCCATGATGTAGCTCTCCCGCAGGACGGGGGTGAAGTTGCAGACGATCATGATCTGCTTGCCTGCGGCGTCCTTGCGCAGGAAAGCCACCACGCTCTGCTGGTAATCGTCCGGGACGATCCACTGGAAGCCCTCCCAGCTGTAGTCCACCTGCCAGAAGGCGGGGTGGTCCTTGTAGAACTGGTTGAGGGTCTTGACGTAGTTCTGCAGCTGCTGGTGCTTGTCGTAGTCCAGCAGCTCCCAGTCCAGGGGCTTGGCCTCGTACCACTCGTTGAACTGGCCGAACTCCTGCCCCATGAACAGCAGCTTTTTGCCGGGGTGGGCCATCATGTAGCCGAAGAAGGTGCGCAGGTTGGCGAACTTGTCGTCGTACTCGCCCGGCATCTTGTTGATGAGGCTGCACTTGCCGTGGACCACCTCGTCGTGGCTGATGGGCAGGATGAAATTCTCGCTGAAGGCGTAGAAGAAACTGAAGGTGACTTTGTTGTGGTTGTAGGAACGGTAGATCGGGTCGCTGGACATGTAGCTGAGCATATCGTTCATCCAGCCCATGTTCCACTTGAAGTTGAAGCCCAGGCCGCCGTCGGCCGCCGGCTTGGTGACGTTGGGCCAGGCGGTGGACTCCTCCGCGATCATATACTTTTCGGGGTGGCGGGTCAGGACGGCGGTGTTCAGCTTCTGGAGGAAGGCAATGGCCTCGAGGTTCTCCTTGCCGCCGTGGATGTTCTGTTCCCACTCGCCATCGCGGCGGTTGTAGTCCAGGTACAGCATGGACGCCACCGCGTCCACCCGCAGGCCGTCGATGTGGTACTGCTCCAGCCAGTACAAAGCGCTGGAGATCAGGAAGCTCTGCACTTCGTTCATGCCGAAGTTGAAGACCATGGTGCCCCATTCCTTGTGCTCGCCGCGGCGGGGGTTGGGGTCCTCATAGCAGGGCTCGCCGTCGAACATATACAGGCCGAACTGGTCCTTGGGGAAGTGCGCGGGCACCCAGTCCATGATGACGCCGATGCCAGCGTTGTGCATCTTGTCCACAAAGGTCATCAGGTCCTTGGGGGTGCCGTAGCGGCTGGTGGGGGCAAAGTAGCCCGACACCTGGTAGCCCCAGCTGCCGTCGAAGGGGTATTCCATGATGGGCAGCAGCTCGACGTGGGTGTAGCCCATCTCGGTGATGTAGGGGATCAGCAGGTCGGCCAGCTCGGCGTAGTTGTAGGGCACATAGGTGCCGTCCTCCTGCTTTTTCATCTTCCAGCTGCCGGCGTGCATCTCGTAGATGTTCATGGGGCCGTTGATGAAATCTTTGGCCTTCTGCGCCTCCTGCCAGGCGGCGTCGGTCCAGCCGAAGCCGGACAGGTCATAGACCTTGCTGCCGTTGGACGGCCGGGTCTCGGCGTGGAGGGCGTAGGGGTCGGCCTTAAAGACCAGGTCCCCGGCCCGGGTGGTGACGCAGTACTTGTAGACGTCATATTCCTTCATGCCCGGGATGAACAGTTCCCAGATGGAAGCGCCGTCGATCTTTTTCATGGGGTGGCTGCCCGGCTTCCAGCTGTTGAAATCGCCCACCACGCTGACAGCGGTGGCGTGGGGGGCCCACAGGCGGAACATGACGCCCTTTTCCCCGCCCTGTTCCGTCAGGTGGGAACCAAAGAAGCGCTGGGCCTCAAAGTTGTTGCCCTGTTTGTACAGGTAGACAGGCAGGTCGTCCGGGTTGGGTTTGACCTCCTCGGCCGGCTTTTCTGCCGCCGGCTGCAGTGCTGCCTGCTCCATCTCTTCGGTGGTCTGTTTCAATTCATCGGTCTGTTTCATATCTTGTGCAGCTCCTCCCTGGCGCAGACTGACGCCAGCCCGCATATTCTGCATAACAAGCGCGGCGCCCGGACCCGCACGGAAGCACAGTGCCGCGGCCCCGCTTGTCTCTACATTACTATATTAAATAATTCGAGGGGATTTTTCAAGGCCTTTTTCATAAAATCAGCCATAATCTTTTCGTTCAAAAATCGGGAAATGGGCAGAACATACAATTTTTGACATTTTTTCTATGCAAACCTGACAGAGCTTTTCCCCAAACGCAAAAAAGCCCCCGTTCTTCTTCCCGCGGGAAGAAGAACAGGGGCTCTGTGTTTGTTACAGCTTACTTCGGTCAGCCCACCACGTACACGTTGACGTTGATGGCGCCGTTGATGACCGACTCGGCATACGTCTCATAGAACAGGTCTACCAGGATCTGGCCGTCCTGCAGGGCGATGCCGGTATCGGTGGCCAGCGCGTAGCCGTAGACGAAGCGGCCGTCGGTGGACGTGATGTACAGCAGCGTGCCGTAAGGGATGACGTCGGGATCCACGGCGACGGTGCCGTAGCCCAGGCCCAGGCCCGACGCGCCGCGGCCGGTGCGGGAATAATAGCCGGTGGCCTTGCCGGTCAGCACCTGGCTGTAGCTGGAGGGCGGGTTGGTGGTGCCGTCCGGCCCGGTCATGGGCGAGACGGGCGCGCCCGCGCCGTAGGTCTTGATCAGGGCGTCCTTGGGCTCGACGGTGGTGGTCACGTCGGTGACGATGCTGTTTTCCAGCTCGCCGTCCACCCAGCGGTGGCGGGTGGTGATGGCGCACTGGCCGTCCGAGCCGGCCTGCACGGTGGTCACCCGGTCGGTGTCGCGGAAGTACAGGCTGGTGTAGATATACTCGGTCTCGTGGGGGATGGTCTGGTACTCCACCGTCTCCTCATAGCGGACGCGGTGGACCTCCACCTTGCTGCCGATCCCCACCAGGGAATCCAGGGCGGGGACGGTGTAGTCGTCGGGGCCCAGGGTGATGCCCGCCTTTTCGAGGGCCTCGGCCACGGTGCCGTAGACCATCTTGACGGGGGTCTCCTGGCCGTCCGCCTCGATGGTGACGGTAAAGGCCCGCTCGATGTTCAGGGTAGCCAGACTGTCTCCAAACGCGGTGTAATACACCCGGTCGCCCTCCTCGGCTTCGATGCCGGACAGGCTCATCAGGCGGGTGGGGTCGCTCTCGCTGGTCAAAAGCAGCTGCTTGGCCCCGTTGGAATCGGTCACATAGGTCACGCGGATGCTGACGGTGGTCATCATCAGCGTCAGGACAAGGCCCAGGCTCAGAAGGCACAGCGCAAGCGCGCGGTGACGGCCCGGCTTCTGTTCACACATAGATTCGGAAGTGATACGAAACAACTCCTCTCTTTTTACAGTTTGGCTTTGTCTGCAAGGGGCTTCCTCCCGCTTGCATATAGGGCGGTTGGTCTTTCCGGTCCGCCTCCGGCCGCCGCGCCTGAAGGGGGCCTTCAAGGCCGGCGCCGACTTCCTGGTTTGTCTGTTTTTACTCGCTGCATCGTGCCTTGGCCGGGCACAACAGCGGTCTTATCTTAGCAGACGGAAGCGGATTTGTCAAATTCGCAAAACGTGATTTGTCATTCCATTAACGATATTTTCTGTGCATTCTATACAAATTTATCGCCACGATTTTGTAGATTAAAGCATCTTCATCCGATTTTCGATTGAAAAGCCCCCGCGAAGTTGTAACAGAAATTTAACATTTATTTTTCGTTTTGGATGCAATTTTTTCCTCCCGCGGCCCGCCGGCGCCTAAAAAAGTGTAGCTTTTCCATCCAGGTTTTGGCTCCAAAAGGACGCGCTGGCCCCGCCGCTGCCGGGCGGGTACAATCGTGCCAAAAAGCGGGGCCGCTGCGCCCCGGGAAAGGAAGATTCGATGATGCACATTGAGATCGCAGCCCGGCAGCTCTCGGGCTGCACCGACTTTATCCCCCGGCCGGCACGGCTCCACCTGGGCAGCCAGAACGCCGAAGGGGTAGACGTCCTGGCCTTTGCCCTGCCGCCGGAGTGGGCCGGCAAAAGCGTCTCCCTCCACCTCGAACGGGCGGACGGGACGCCCCAGTCTCCCCTGCTGCTGGACGGGCAGGGACAGGTCGCTGTGGACCGGCGGCTGACGGCGGCCCGGGCGGGCCGCTGGATGCTGACCGCCGCCGACGGGGCGGGCTACACCGCCTACACCCAGCCCGGCACCTTTGACACCGGCGAGATCCTGCCCGTGACCGACGGCGGAGAGGAGCCGCCCTCCCCCACCCTGTACGAGCAGTTCGTGGCCCAGGTGCTGGCCCATGCGTCCAGCGCCGCATCCAGTGCCGCGAAAGCTGCCCAGAGCGCCGGGGAGGCCGGCAGCTGGGCCGGGCAGGCGGCGGACGCCGTGGCCGCAGCCCAGACCAAAGCCGACGCCGCCAGCGCCAGCGCCGGACGGGCGGAGGCTGCCGCCCTGCGGGCCGAAGCCGTCGCCCCCGAGGACGGGCCGGTCATCAGCGTCAACAGCAAGGGCGGGCGGGTCCAGCTGGACGCCTGGGACGTGGGGGCTCTGCCCCTGCCCGCCGCCCCTGCGGCCGGCAGTCTGCTGCGGGTCCAGGCGGTAGACCCCGAGACGGGGAAAATGACCACCGAGGCGGTGCCCGAGAGCAGCCTGAGCAGCTTTGTCCGCCGCACCGACCGCCCCACCGGCCAGCAGGCCGGCCCGGTCAAACTGGCGGAGGGGTACGGCCTGGCCCTGACCGCGGACGGCGAGCTCCGGCTGGCCCCCGCCGCCCAAAGCCAGCTGGCCGCCATGACCGAGGCTTGGGCGCCCCTCACCCCGGCGCTGGCGCCGCTGGCCGTCAAGCTGGCGCTGGCCTCGGCATGGACAAGCGCCGCCTGGACCGAGGACGACCGGGCCGGGGCCCGCGGCACCCTGGGCGCGGCGGCATCCTCCGCGCTGGACGCCCTCGCCGCCCGGGTGGAAGCGTTGGAACTGCAGGGCGGCGCGGAGATCACCCGGCACACCTTTGCCGCCGACCTGGCGTCCCTCGCCAACCTGACCGCCGCCGGCGTCTGGAACGAGGCCCAGGCGCGCCTGGAATTTTGAAAGGAGGCACCCTTTTATGACAACCACTCTGGCTGCCCAAGCCGTGGGCAGTACCGTCACGTTGAAGGTGGACGGCTCGGACACCGCGTTTCTGGTGGTCCATCAGGGCAACCCCGACCCCGGCGTCTACGATGCCAGCTGCGAAGGCACCTGGCTGCTGATGAAGGACGTTTACACCGAGCGGGTCTGGGACAACCGCAACGATTACGCCGCTTCCCTGCTGCACGCCTGGCTGAACGGCGCTTTTCTCGAGCTGCTGGACAGCGGCATCCGGCAGGCGGTCAAGACCGTCAAGCTGCCCTATGCCGACAGCAGCGGCGTCCACAGCGGCGGCGCGGGGCTGAGCGCTCAGGCGTTCCTGCTGTCCATGCGGGAGATGGGCACCCCCGCCGCCCAGAAGGCCGGCCTGGCCGACGAAGGGGCCCTGCTGGACTACTTCGAGGACGGGACCGGCAACGAGGACCCTCTGCGGGCCGCCTCCCTGAACGGCTCCCCCACCCGGTACTGGACCCGCTCCCCCTACACCGCCAGCAGCGACCAGGTCTGGACGGTGGCGGGCGAGACCGGCAAATGCTCCTACCGGGACGGCTCCTACAGCTACGGGGTGCGCCCGGCCCTGATCCTGCCCCAGGCCATGCCGGTGTCGGACGGGGCGGTGCTGCCCAACGGCGCGCCCGGCATCACCAGCGCCAGCGGGGTCAGCGGGGCCGATCTGGGCGCCCGGAACGCCCCGTTTGCCTTCGAGTACATGCCCAGCGACCCCGAGGGGGCCAGTCTCTCGGTGACGGAAACGCTGGACCAGACCGTCACCCGCAGCCTGACCGCACCCTCCGGCTCCACCCTGCGCTTTGAGGCGGTCTACGACAGCCTGTCCTTCCTCAAGCTGGCCAACGGCGTCCACGCGCTGCAGGTGACTGCCAGCGACGGGATGGCCTCCGCCGTCTTTGACGCTTCCTTTACCAAGGCAGTCACCAGCGCCAGCCTGACCATGGCCCAGCCCATCGCCGCCTCCGCCCCCATCACCGCGGCCTCGCTGACGGTGGGCGGCAGCGTTCCCGATGACGCGGCCCTCACCGTCCGGCTGACCAACAACGCCGCGGACGAGCAGCCGGTCTGGCAGGACGCCACCGAGGCCGTCCGCCAGGGCGAAAACGTCCTGTTTGCCAACCAGACCGCCGCGAACGGGCCGGCCTTCAATTTCCGCATCGAGGTCTCCCGCGGGCCTTCGGGCACGGGCGGCTACATCGACAGCGTCAGCGGGGCATTTCAGTAAAAGAGCTGCGCTTTGGGGGGAACCATTTCTGCGCGCAGCTTTCGCTTGACAAACAGAAACCGTTCTTGTTATAATTTTTTATGTAAAGCGCACAGTTTTTCTGTGCTTTCACCCCAGCGCTGAAGGAGGAGTGAAACCATGCGCTATATCTGCCCGATCTGCGGCTACATCTACGACGAAGCCGCCGAAGGCGTGCCGTTCGACAGCCTGCCCGACAGCTGGAGCTGCCCGCTGTGCGGCGCGCCCAAGCTGATGTTCGAGCCCGAGGCCGCCCCTGAACCCCCCAAACCCCAGCCGGAGGCCGCTCCCCTCGCGGCCGGCGACGACCTGCAGCAGCTCTCGGCCGGGGCGCTGGCCGCGCTCTGTTCCAACCTGGCCCGCGGCTGCGAAAAGCAGTACAAGGAGGAGGAAGCCGCCCTTTTCCGACAGATCGCGGACTTTTACACAGCCGCCGCGCCGGCGGTGGAAAACCCGGACCTTGACGCCCTGGCGGCCCTGCTGCGCGCCGACCTGGACAGCGGCTACCCCGGCCTGACCGCCGCCGCCAAAGCCGAGGGCGACCGCGGCACCCAGCGCATCTGCGTCTGGGGCGAAAAAGTGACCCATATGCTCTACGCCCTGCTGGAGCGCTACCAGCGGGAGGGCGAAGCCTTCCTCCAGAACACCCAGGTGTGGGTGTGCTCGGTGTGCGGCTTTGTGTACATCGGCGACACGCCCCCCGAGATCTGCCCGGTGTGCAAGGTGCCCGCATGGAAGTTTGACAAGATCGAAGGGAGGCGGCCCGCATGAAAAAGCTCATCGCCGTCCGCAATCTGCGGCTGTGCACGAAAGACTGCCTGTGCCTGTACGTCTGCCCCACCGGCGCGTCGGACACCGAGAACAGCATCATCGACACCGCCAAGTGCGTGGGCTGCGGCACCTGCGCCGCCGCCTGTCCCAGCGGGGCCATCTCGATGGTGCCGGTGGACTACCCGCCTCAGCAGCCAAAGGCCGAGACCGTCCTCACGCCCGCCTACGCCCTGGCAAACGCCAAGGCGCGCCAGGAGAAGGCCGCCGGACAGCTGGCCGCCGCGGCCGGGCCTGACGGCCTGTACCGCCTGCTGACCGCCATGACGCGGTCGATCCGGCTGGTCAACGAGGACCTGCTGCGGGAGTCCGGCTATATGCTGCCCCAGAGCGGCAACACCCACGCCCTGCTGCAGGGCTGGGTGGACAGCCCGCCCAGCCCGGACTTCCCCACAGAGGCCGCCCAAAAGCTGCTCGAACTTGTACCCAATAATGACGCTAAGGCTTAAAGCCCTCTCAGGCGCTGCGTTTGCTCCCCTCTCAGTCTCGCCGCCCTTGCGGGCGTCTCGCCAGCTCTCCCGCGGGGAGAGCCAAGTATACGCCCGTGGGTAGCGGCTAAGCGGTGGTAAGGCAAACTAGAAAAACGGTTCCTTTTGCTGTGTGGTTACAGCAGAAGGAGCCGTTTTCAGCTTGAAGCCCCCACGGGGGGCGCGCTCAATAGCCCTCTCAGTCTCGCTTTGCTCGACAGCTCTCCCGCACGCGGGAGAGCCAAAACGTAACCTTTAAGACTCGGCCTCCCACGCGCGCGGGGGAGGTGGCCCGCAGGGCCGGAGAGGGCAACAAACAATGCGGAGGCTGGTTCCTAAGAACCAGCCCCCGCAGAGGGACCCTATCTTTCGTGACGCAAAAGTTCTTTTGTTTTGGTGCGATCAACAACAGAAGGAACTACTGGTTAGGTATTTCCCCTTTGTCGTCACAGTAAGAGGGTAATGCCAGACCGACGGTTCCAGTCCGCCGGCCTCTTATATCAATCCCGGTATGGTGCGCTCGGGACTGTTATAAGTAAAGTTGAGCCAGCTTACTGGTGGGTAGAGGTGCGGACGACCTGAACAGCCACGAAGGTGACAGCAGGATTTTCAGCGCTGACACCGCCACCAATCACGCCGCTAATAGAGGAATTAACAACTTTCGGAGCGCCATGAATAGTACCGCCAATGATACCGCCGATACCAGTGCTGTTGACAGTCTTGGTGTAGGTGCTGACGGAAACAGTATACTCGTGGTTGTAGTTGCCGCCGTCGGTCTTGTCATCGTTGGTATTATTGATAGCGTACTGGTACTCAGTAACGATATCATCAATCTTCTCAGCGATCATCTGGTTGACAGCATTCTCGCCAATGGCGCTGGAAACAGCCCACAGCTCAACAGCTACTTCGTCGTCGATCTTGTAGCCGTCCTCGTTCTCCGCATCCTGGAGGGTAGCAACATCGCCGATGTTCTCGATCGTGACACCATCATACTCGTCACCCACAGCGTCGTGCAGACGATCATAAATATCAGGCATCACAGGGGTCAGCTTGTCAAACAGGACATACTGGGGCAAAACGTTGGTAACACCAGCGAACTCCACAGCGTACTCCAGGTTGGAATCCAGGGCAGTACTATCCTTAAAAGAAACATACTCAGGAATCTCGTTAGGAGCAATATTTGCAGCAACACGGTCTTTAACAGCAACAGAAACGCCAGCCGTACCGGGATCAATCGGATCGCCGCCGTTATTGCCATTGTTGCCGTTATTCGAAGTGTTGGAGCAGCCAGCCAGCATAGAGACTGCCATCACGCCGGCCAGAGCCAGAGAAGCAATTTTCTTGAGCTTCATAGTGAATTTTTCCTCCTTATGGTGTATAAAAGATAGAGACCCAAAACAGGCTGAAAGGAAGGTCCGTTTCCTTTCAAAAGCATTATAGCATACCCCCCCCGGTGTCAAGCCCCGTTTTACTATTTTTTGGTTTTTGCTTTCTTTTCTTTATTTCCTATCTTCCCGGCGCGAACGGCGACCGCGTCCAGTGGA
>ERZ1090864.886-NODE-889-length-15400-cov-18.923949_pt1 | contig 15400 bp, 9 predicted proteins | sample MGYA00478479_ERZ1090864 | MGnify/ENA primary metagenome ERZ1090864 (study PRJEB33644, sample SAMEA5815743) | chicken gut metagenome | biome: Chicken; feature: Gastrointestinal Tract; material: Caecum | place: Ireland | collected 2019-01-01 | study: A study of the... | reverse complement strand
TCACACCGTCATCCGTTATGCCGGAGCATGTTGACGAATGGGCAACAGAAGGCAGGGAGAATATCTTCGGACAGACAGTTAATGTCGTAGAAATGCAGTCCGAGGCGGGCGCGGCAGGCGCTGTACACGGATCTCTGTCAGCAGGCGCCCTGACGACAACATTTACAGCGTCTCAGGGACTCCTGCTCATGATCCCGAACCTGTATAAAGTTGCCGGCGAGCAGCTCCCGGGCGTGTTCAATGTATCCGCGCGCGCGCTGGCAAGCCATGCGCTCTCTATTTTTGGCGATCACTCAGATGTTTACGCCTGTCGTCAGACCGGCGCCGCGATGCTGTGTGAGTCCAGCGTCCAGGAGGTCATGGACCTGACTCCGGTCGCTCACTGTGCGGCTCTGGAAGGCAAGCTTCCTTTTATCAACTTTTTTGATGGATTCCGCACATCACACGAGATCCAGAAGATCGAGACATGGGATTATGAAGACCTGAAAGATCTGGTAAGCATGGATGCGATCGATGCTTTCCGTGCCCATGCGCTGAACCCGAACCATCCGTGCCAGAGAGGTTCCGCTCAGAACCCGGACATCTTCTTCCAGGCAAGAGAGGCATGCAACCCATATTACGATGCCCTTCCGGGAATCGTCCAGAACTATATGGACAAGGTAAATGCAAAGATCGGTACAGACTACAAGCTGTTCAACTACTACGGAGCAGAGGATGCAGAGCATGTGATCGTTGCTATGGGTTCTGTCTGTGACACGATCGAGGAGACTATCGACTACCTGCTCGCGGCAGGCGAGAAGGTCGGCGTTGTGAAGGTGCGTCTGTACAGACCGTTCTGCGCGCAGGCTCTCATCGACGCGATTCCGGATTCTGTTAAGAAGATCTCTGTTCTCGACAGGACAAAAGAGCCGGGAGCGCTTGGCGAACCTCTGTACCTGGATGTTGTTGCGGCGCTCAAGGGAACAAAATTCGACGCGGTTCCGATCTACACAGGACGTTACGGACTTGGCTCCAAGGATACGACACCTGCTCAGATCGTTGCTGTATATCACAATGATGAGAAACAGAAATTTACGATCGGTATCGTTGACGATGTGACGAACCTGTCACTGGCAGCGGACGAGCCCCTCGTTACAACGCCGGAAGGCACGATCAACTGTAAATTCTGGGGACTTGGCGCTGACGGTACAGTCGGAGCGAATAAGAACTCCATCAAGATCATCGGTGACAACACAGACATGTACGCGCAGGCTTACTTTGACTATGACTCCAAGAAGTCCGGCGGTGTCACAATGTCCCACCTGCGTTTCGGTAAAGAGCCGATAAAATCTACATACCTGATCCATCAGGCAAACTTTGTGGCATGCCACAATCCGTCCTATGTGGACAAGTACAACATGGTCCAGGAACTTGTTGACGGCGGTACATTCCTTCTGAACTGTCCGTGGGATATGGAAGGACTTGAAAAGCATCTGCCGGGACAGGTGAAGGCATACATTGCAAACCACAACATCAAATTCTACACCATCGATGGTATCAAGATCGGTAAGGAGATCGGACTTGGCGGACGTATCAATACAGTCCTTCAGTCTGCGTTCTTCAAACTTGCCGCCATCATTCCGGAGGAAGAGGCGATCGACCTGATGAAGGCTGCCGCAAAGGCTACTTACGGAAGAAAAGGCGACAAGATCGTTCAGATGAACTATGACGCTATTGATGCGGGCGCTAAGCAGGTCGTAGAAGTGGCAGTTCCGGACAGCTGGAAAAACGCTGCTGACGAAGGACTTGCTGTGCCGAAGGTGGACGAGAACGGAAGAAAAGATGTTGTTGACTTTGTTAAGAACATTCAGGCAAAAGTAAATGCTCAGGAAGGAAATTCACTTCCGGTATCTGCGTTCAGCGACTATGCAGACGGCTCTACTCCGTCCGGTTCCTCAGCATACGAGAAACGCGGGATCGCAGTGGATATCCCGATCTGGCAGCCGGATAACTGTATCCAGTGTAACCGCTGTGCATATGTCTGCCCGCACGCTGTTATCCGCCCGGTGGCTCTGACAGAGGAAGAGCTCGCAAAGGCTCCGGAAGGAATGGAAGCCATCGACATGATCGGTATGCCGGGTATGAAGTTTGCCATAACAGTATCCGCGTACGATTGTACAGGATGCGGTTCCTGCGCGAATGTGTGCCCGGGCAAGAAGGGCGAGAAGGCTCTCGTTATGGGCAACATGGAAGCAAATGCCGGCAAGCAGGATTTCTTCAATTACGGAAGAGAGATCCCGGTGAAGCCGGAAGTTGTGGCAAAATACAAAGAGACCACTGTGAAGGGAAGCCAGTTCAAACAGCCGCTGCTTGAGTTCTCAGGCGCATGCGCGGGCTGCGGTGAGACACCGTACGCGAAGCTGGTCACACAGCTGTACGGCGACAGAATGTATATTGCAAACGCGACAGGATGCTCTTCTATCTGGGGGAACTCCTCACCGTCCACACCTTACACGGTAACGCCGGAAGGTAAAGGACCGGCATGGTCCAACTCACTGTTCGAGGACAACGCTGAGTTTGGTTACGGCATGCTGCTCGCTCAGAACACGATCCGTGACAGAATGAAAGCAAAAGTTGAAAAGATCGCTGAAATTGCAGAGAAAGAAGAAGTAAAGGCTGCTGCAAAAGAGTACCTTGACACATTCGGATGCGGCGCTACAAACGGAACTGCTACGGACAAGCTGGTAGCGGCTCTGGAGGCGTGCGACTGCGACCTTGCTGAGAAGCATGAAGTTCTTAAGAACAGAGACTTCCTCGCTAAGAAATCCCAGTGGGTATTCGGAGGAGACGGATGGGCTTACGATATCGGATTCGGCGGTGTTGACCACGTTCTCGCAAGCGGCCAGGATATCAACATCATGGTATTCGACACAGAGGTTTACTCCAATACAGGCGGACAGGCGTCCAAGGCAACTATGACAGGAGCTACGGCGCAGTTTGCCGCAGGCGGTAAAGAGACGAAGAAGAAAGACCTTGCGGGCATGGCAATGAGCTACGGCTATGTGTATGTTGCACAGATCGCTATGGGCGCTGACTTCAACCAGACAGTCAAAGCCATCACAGAGGCTGAGGCATATCCGGGACCGTCACTCATTATCGCGTACGCTCCGTGTATCAACCACGGTATTAAGAAGGGTATGAACAAAGCTCAGACAGAGGAGCAGCTTGCGGTAGAGTGCGGATACTGGAATAACTTCCGGTTCAATCCGGCGGCTGAGGGCAATAAGTTCTTCCTTGACAGCAAAGAGCCGAAACAGGAAGAGTATCAGGCATTCCTCGATGGAGAAGTCCGCTACAATGCTCTGAAGAGGGCAAATCCGGAGAAAGCTGCCAGACTGTTCGCTCAGAATGAGAAGGAAGCTATGGAGAGATACGCATACTTGAAGAAACTGGTAGACGTATATGCGGCTGATGCTGAGTAAGAGGGCAGAATGCCGGATGAAGATATAAAGACGCAAAAGCCGGGGAGCATAAACTCCCCGGTTTTCTGCGTCTTTTCTACGTTCACGACTGTCCTGCGTTCATGACTGCCTTTTATGCGCTCACGATGACTGTCTGGTATCCGGCTCTCTTCAGCCGCCTTTCCATAGCTGCCGCCTCATCCAGTGTGGGGAAGGTACCCACAGTGACGCGGTAGAGTCCCCCGCCCTGGCTGGTCACTGCCGGGAAATCCTGCTGGAGAAGCTCTTTCTGAAGCCGGTCCGCGTACGCGCCGTTTCGGAAAGCTCCTGCCTGCACAGTGTACTGAGGGATCCCTTCGGAATGTTCCGGACTATTTCCGGTATTATTTTCCTGACCTGTACCGTTTTCGATGAGTCCGTTCATCTGAAGGGTGTCGAGGATGCCCTCCGCGATGGCAAGGGCGATGTCATCGAAGTTGTCGTCGAAGATCTGATTATCCGCGTCAGAGTTGATAAAGCCGACTTCCACAAGGACAGCGGGCATGCGGGTGCGGCGCAGGACGACCAGCCCGGGGCGTTCTTTGACTCCCAGGTTCGCGAACCCGACTGTTTCGAGCTGCTCGTTTATGTTCTCCGCCATCTGGAGTTTCAGCCCGGACTTGTTGTAGACAAGGGATTCAACACCGGAATAAGTGTTGGCTTCCGGGCTGGAGTTGCGGTGGAGGGATATAAAAAAATCGACTCCTGCCTCATTTGCCTCCATAGCTTTCTGATAAGGGGATTCATATTCGTCTGTCGTGCGGGTGTACAGCACATCAAGCCCGCGGTTTTGCAGAATCTCACCAACGGCGAGGACAAGGGCAAGGGTGTCGTCTTTCTCCTGTCTCCCATTATATACGGCTCCCGGATCGCGGCCACCGTGTCCGGCATCCAGCATGATAGAATATGGCATGATTGTAGTTCCTTTTCTGCTTGATCTATAATACAATATGCGCGGGCAGAAAAAAGGTGACTGCCTGTATTGGCAGCCACCGTCTGAGTCTTATCCCCATTATAAGATCTGCTGTGAGCGTATATTTTATCCCACTGTTTTTGATGCTCCGTTTTCCGCGCCGGTATTTTCTCGCGCATCAGAGCCGGCTGTTCCGGATCCATCGGCGTGTCCGCCGGATTCTGAACTGTTTCCACCGGGCTCAGAGTTGTTCGCGGGCGCGTTCTCTGTATGAGTGTCTGAGATGGCTGCGCCACTGTCCCCTTCCGTGTCCGGGGCAGCTGCGCCATTGTTCCCATCCGTGTCTGAGGAGGACGGTTCGGGCAAATACACATGGACGCTTTCCACACGGTTTTTGTCCAGAGATTTAACGACGAGCCGGATGCCGTCTTCTGTGATGACTTCGTCTCCCGCTTCAGGCAGACGGTCGTCCAGATATTCGATGATCAGCCCGCCCAGGGAATCATAATCTTCTGAGGAGAGCTGTGTGTTGAGGCGGTCATTGACATCGTCAATATTTACAGAGCCTTCAATGATATATTCCCGGTCAGAGATCTGGTGCACCAGGTCATCCTCTGTCTCGTCATACTCATCGTGGATCTCGCCGACGATTTCCTCCAGAATATCCTCCAGTGTGATCAGTCCGGCCATCTCGCCGTATTCATCCAGGACGATTGCAATATTAAAGGTAGACGCTCTCATCTCTACAAGAAGCTCGGAAATACTTTTGTACTCGTATGTGAAATGAGGCTTGCGCATGATTTCCCTGATCTGGAACGGCTGGCTCCTGTCATAGAGCAGAAGGTCTTTCATATTAATGATGCCGATGATATTATCCTGCGTGTCTTCATAGACCGGCAGGCGGGTGAACTTGTCTTCCCGGAAGATTTCGATCAGCGCCTCATAAGTATTGTTTACATCCGCAAATGTAACGTGTACCCGGGGGACCATGATGTCCTTCGCGTTAGCATCGCCCAGGTCGAACACGTTGTAGATCATTTCCTTTTCATCAGATTCAATTATGCCGTCCTCGTGGCTCACATCCACGATGGTCCGCAGTTCGTCTTCGGTCATCCCCTTGTCAGACGCGTCCGGGTCTACACGCAGGAGCATCATGATGCCGCGTGAAAACAGGTTGATGATAAAGATGACAGGGGTCATGACTGTCATGAAAAAACGTATGACAGGAATGTATCTCAGTGCCAGTTTCTCTGCGTTTATCGTAGCATAATTTTTCGGCGTGATCTCTCCGAATACAAGGATGGCAACGGTGAGGACGGCAGTCGCGATACTGACCATGTAGCCGCCGAATGTATAGGCAAGGGATGTGGCAAGCGCGGATGCGGAAAGATTGACGATATTGTTTCCGATCAGAATGGCGCTGAGCATCTTGGCAGTGTGGTTCTCCGTAACATCAAGAACCATCGAGGCCCGCTTGTTCCCCGCCTCCGCAAGGGTGCGCAGCCGGATCTTGCTCACTGACATAAGCGCTGTTTCATTGGAAGAGAAAAATGCTGAGAGCATTAAAAGAATCACAAGTATGATTAATTGAAAACTGTCACCAGAATCCACGGTATTAATTTCACTCCTTTAAAATATAAAAAATTGCCGTAATACGGCATGTAAAAATATACAGATACGAAACCAGTATACACTGTTTTCACAGATTATGCAAGATTTCTGTCTGTTGTCTTTACTTTGAAGCCCGAGTGCTCTATAATGTCTAAGAAATCAAAATTCAAAGTGAATGGAGTAATCAATGGATCTATACAAAGAATTATGCGCGGCTGCAGGCGCGGAAAATGTGCTTGCGAACGAGCCGATGAGCAGGCACACGACCTTTCGGATCGGCGGGCCGGCTGACTATTTCGTCACCGCCTCCTGCGCGGACGAGATCAGAGAGATCATAGGGATCTGCCTCAGAAATTCGGTGCCTTATTATATCATGGGGAATGGGAGCGATCTTCTTGTAGGGGACAGAGGATTCCGCGGCGTGATCATCCAGATATTTAAAAAGATGAATAAGATCCGTGTGGAAGGCGAGCGGATATTCGTACAGGCGGGAGCGCTTCTTTCCAAGACCGCGGCAGCGGCATGCGAGGCGTCCCTTACAGGCATGGAGTTCGCCTCCGGCATACCGGGAACGATGGGCGGCGCCCTCAGGATGAATGCGGGCGCCTATGGCGGAGAGATGAAACATATCGTGGAGTCTGCCGATATCCTCACCACGGATGGAGAGGTGAAAACACTGTCGGTTGGGGAGCTGGGCCTGGGATACCGGACCAGCGTGATCTCCAGGAATGATTATGTGGCGCTGGAAGCAGTATTGAAGCTTCAGAAAGGAGACCGGGAGGCAATACGCGCCCGGATGGATGAATTAAAAGAAAAGCGTGTGGAAAAACAGCCCCTGGAATATGGCAGCGCGGGAAGTACATTCAAACGCCCGGAGGGGTATTTCGCGGGGAAACTGATCGAGGACGCGGGGCTTCGCGGCTACCGGGTGGGAGACGCTCAGGTGTCAGAAAAGCACTGCGGTTTTGTGATAAACAGAGGCGGCGCGACCGCAGCGGAAGTATCACAGCTGATGGAGGATGTGACGGACCGTGTGGAACAGAAATTCGGAGTGAGGCTTGAGCCGGAAGTAAAGAAGATAGGAGAGTTTTAGGGAATGCGTTTTGTTATCGTGACCGGAATGTCCGGGGCGGGGAAATCAGCGGCACTGAAGATGCTGGAGGATATGGGGTATTTTTGCGTGGATAATCTTCCGATCCCGCTGCTCTCCAGATTTGTCGAGATGTTCGGGGAACCGGATGAAGATGTGAAAAAAATCGCCCTTGGGCTGGACGTAAGAGGAGGCCAGGATTTTTCGGGACTCAAAGAAGTCCTGGACGAGATGGATCAGAAGGAGATCGAGTATGAGATCCTTTTTCTCGACGCCCATGACAACGTGCTGATCAAGCGTTATAAGGAAACAAGGCGCCAGCATCCACTGAGCGGTTCGGGGAGAGTGGACACCGGGATCGCGAAAGAACGCGAGAAGATCATGTTCTTAAAAATGAGAGCGACCTATATACTGGATACGAGCAAGCTTCTGACAAGGGAGCTTAAGATTGAGCTGGAGAAGATTTTTGTCGAGGGAAAGAGCTTCTGTAATCTCTACATTACTGTGATGTCTTTTGGGTTTAAATACGGTATCCCACAGGATTCTGATCTTGTCTTTGATGTGCGCTTCCTGCCGAATCCTTACTATATAGATGGGCTGAAGGAGAAGACGGGAAATGATCCGGAAGTGCAGGATTATGTGATGGGAAATGAGAAATCCCGCGTGTTCCTGGATAAGCTGAGGGACATGGTAGAGTTCCTCATCCCGAACTATATCCTGGAGGGCAAGAACCAGCTCGTCATATCCATCGGGTGTACCGGAGGAAAGCATCGTTCTGTAACTCTGGCGAATGCTCTGTACCAGATGATGGAACAACAGGCAAATTATGGGGTGCGTATCGAACACCGGGATATCGGGAAAGATACGATTACAAAAAGGAAGTGAGGGAATGTCATTTTCCGGGAAGGTCAGGGAAGAACTGGCGGGAAATATCAGCCCGGCGAGGCACTGCCGGCTGGCGGAGACAGCAGCGTTTATCGGGATGTGCGGGACGGTCGTGATCAACAGCTTTGACAGGTACAGCATAAAAATACATTCTGAAAATATTCTTGTTGCAAGAAAAGTCTTTACATTACTGCAAAAAACATTTAATATAAAAGCTGATATCTCCGTCAGGAGAAATATCAAAAAAGAAAGTGTGTCTTATTCGGTTATTGTGAGGGACCATGAAGATGCACTGAGGGTCCTTCATGCGACAAAGATGATCGGGGAGAGGCAAAAGAGCACGGATGAGATCCATGCGTTTAGTCCTCTTGTGATACGGCAGACATGCTGTAAAAGGGCGTTCCTCCGGGGCGCGTTCCAGGCGGCGGGGTCTATGAGCGATCCGAAGAAATCCTATCACTTTGAGATCGTCTGCGCTTCGTCCGAGGCTGCCCGGCAGATCCAAAATGTGATCTGCAGCTTTGGACTTGACGCGAAGATCGTGTCCCGCAAAAAGTCGTTTGTCGTGTATCTGAAGGAAGGCGCTCAGATAGTGGATATCCTGAATGTGATGGAGGCGCATGTATCCCTGATGGAACTCGAGAATGTCAGGATACTCAAGGAAATGCGTAATTCCGTGAACAGGAAGGTAAACTGCGAGACTGCCAATATCAACAAGACAGTCTCGGCAGCAGTGAAACAGGTCGAGGACATTACATATCTCAGAGATACGGTAGGGTTTGAAAATCTGCCGGAGAATCTGGTGAAAACGGCTTATGCCCGCCTGGATAATCCGGAAGCGACCCTCAAGGAACTTGGCGAGGCTCTGACCCCGCCTGTCGGTAAGTCCGGTATCAACCACAGGCTGCGCAGGCTGAGTGAGATGGCAGACAAGGTAAGGCAGGAACACAAGGAGGATTATTTATGATTAAAACACCTGTTGTAGTAAAGACAGAAACGGGAATGGACGGAAGACCGATCGCACTGCTTGTACAGGAAGCCAGCCAGTACGCGAGCAAGATCTATATTCAGATCGGCGAGAAGAATGTGAATGCCAAGAGTATTATGGGAATGATGAGCTTAAGTCTTGCAAACGGAGAAAAGATCACTGTTGTGACTGAGGGTGAGGACGAGAAAAAAGCGGCGGAAGGCATTCGTACTTTTTTTGCGAACAATGCATGCTGATAAAATGAGAAGCTGTCGGTGAGCGGCCGGCTTCGGATAAATAAACGATATGATAGCTGGAGGCTGTGCGGAAGTGCAGCCTCCGTTTATGAAAAGAAAGAACCCCGGAGCATATGGGCCGGTGAATGTGATAAGGGATAAAGGCCGTAGGGACAGGAAAGGGATGTATTATGAAAAAAATGCTGTTTATATACAATCCGAATGCAGGGACGGGAATACTGAAACCGAAACTTTCTGACGTGCTGGATATTTTTATCAAAGGCGGGTATGAGGTGACGGTTTATCCAACTCAGAGCATTCATGACGCTGCCGAAAAGGTGCAGTCTTATCAGGAGAAACTTGACCTGCTCGTGTGCAGCGGCGGCGACGGTACTCTGAATGAGACTGTGGGGGGCATGCAGCGTTGTGGCATCGATATCCCGCTGGGATATATTCCGGCGGGTTCAACCAATGATTTTGCCGCCAGCCTGGGAATCCCAAAGGACATCTTAAGCGCCGCTGACACTGCGGTAAACGGCGTGCCTTTTTCATGCGACGTAGGGATGTTCAATGAGGAGCATTTTATCTATATCGCGGCGTTCGGACTGTTCACGGATGTCTCGTATGAGACAAAGCAGAGCATGAAAAATATCCTTGGGCATCTTGCCTATGTGCTGGAAGGGACCAAAAGGATCTTTAATATTCCTTCTTATAAAATGAAGGTGACTCATGACGGAGAGACATTTGAGGATGAGTTCATATTCGGGATGGTGACGAACTCCAGGTCCGTGGGTGGTTTTAAAGGGATCATCGGCACGGATGTGGTCTTTGACGACGGAGAGTTCGAAGTCACTCTGCTCAGGACGCCCAAAAATCCTCTTGAATTAAATGAGCTGCTCGGAGCCATCCTGATGAAACAGATCAACCCCCAGAGGATGTATGCGTTTAAATCGGGAAAGGTGTGCTTTGAGTGTGAGGAGGAGATCCCCTGGACGCTTGACGGAGAATTTGGCGGCGCCCACCGGGAAGTCCTTATAAAAGATAAAAAACAGGCCCTGAAGATCATGGTAAGGCAGGAAAAGGCGACGGGCCTGTCAGTGTCGGGGAAAATTGCGGAAAAATGAGTGGAAAATGAAAAAAATACTTGCATTATGAAAAATCATATGGTATATTAATACTCGCTGTAAGGCACTGCCGTACAGCGGATATTAATAAGGCTCCGTGGTCAAGAGGTCAAGACGCTAGCCTCTCACGCTGGAATCAGGGGTTCGATTCCCCTCGGAGTCACTGGACGAAATCCCGGAAGAGCTTGTTTTACAGGCTTTGCCGGGATTTTTCTTTTTCTGTTTTTTGTAAACAGGGCAGATGAGTCACCATCACATTCCGCTTGTTGTATGGAGAAACAGATCTGTCGGGACGAAGCTGAAGCGGAGAAAATAAGATTGTGTTTTCGTTCGGGATGGGATATAATAGAAAAAGATTCAAAACAATCAAACAATCCCGGCGGCCGTTCGCGCGTGATCCGGCAGGGAAGTTAGAATTGGAGGAAAAAAGTATGTTAGTATCAGCAACAGAAATGCTTCAGAAAGCAAAAGCAGGACACTACGCGGTAGGTCAGTTCAACATTAACAATCTTGAGTGGACGAAGGCGATCCTTCTGACTGCTCAGGAGTGCAATTCTCCGGTTATCCTTGGAGTATCCGAGGGCGCTGGGAAATATATGGCAGGATACAAGACTGTTGTAGGCATGGTGAACGGGATGCTCGAAGAGCTGAACATTACGGTTCCGGTTGCCCTTCACTTGGACCACGGCAGCTATGAAGGATGTTTAAAATGCGTGGAGGCGGGATTCTCCTCTATCATGTTTGACGGCTCACACTATCCGATCGATGAGAACGTTGAGAAGACAAAAGAGCTCGTTAAGATCGCTCATGACCACAATATGTCCATCGAGGCTGAGGTTGGCTCCATCGGCGGAGAGGAAGACGGCGTGATCGGAAAAGGCGAGTGCGCTGACCCGAAGGAGTGTAAGATGGTTTCAGATCTGGGAATTGACTTCCTGGCAGCAGGCATTGGCAATATCCATGGAAAATATCCGGCAAACTGGGAGGGCTTAAGCTTTGAGACTCTGGACGCGATCCAGCAGCTCACAGGCGATATGCCGCTCGTGCTTCACGGTGGTACAGGCATTCCGGAGGATATGATCAAGAAGGCGATCAGCCTCGGCGTTGCAAAGATCAATGTAAATACAGAGTGCCAGATTTCATTTGCGGAAGCTACACGCGGTTATATCGAGGCGGGCAAGGATCAGGAAGGCAAAGGCTTTGACCCGCGTAAACTGCTTAAGCCGGGTACAGACGCGATCATGGCTACTGTAAAAGAAAAAATGGAATTATTCGGATCGATCGGAAAAGCCTGAAAATTTTTTAGAAGACCTGAATAAAAATTTGATGTAAAAAATACTTGCCTTTTCCGGGCAGTTGGGTTATACTGACTGACATAGAAATGAACAAGGGCGTTCCAACAGAGCTTGGAGTGCCCTTTTTTCATTCTCAAGCAGACAGGAAGGAAGGGATTTTCAATGAGTACAGAACCAATCAAGGTAGCGGAGATCTTCGGAGAAAATGTATTTAACGATATAGTGATGCAGGAGCGTCTTCCTAAGAAGGTCTATAAAAATTTAAAAAAGACGATCGAGGAAGGCAAGGAATTGGATCTCGAGACCGCGGATGTGATCGCGCATGAGATGAAGGAGTGGGCGATCGAAAAAGGAGCGACCCATTATACGCACTGGTTCCTGCCGCTGACAGGCGTGACGGCAGAGAAGCACGATTCCTTTATATCAGCGCCCCTGCCCAGCGGGAAGGTATTGATGAGCTTTTCAGGAAAAGAGCTCATCAAGGGAGAACCGGATGCTTCTTCTTTCCCGTCAGGCGGCCTGAGAGCCACATTTGAGGCGAGAGGATATACGGCGTGGGACTGCACGTCACCGGCATTCGTCAGACAGGACGCGGCAGGCGCGACACTGTGCATCCCCACAGCATTCTGTTCCTATACAGGAGAAGCGCTGGATCAGAAAACGCCGCTTTTGAGGTCAATGGAAGCGATCAACAAAGAGGCGATCCGGCTTTTGAGACTGTTTGGAAACACTGCATCCAAGAAAGTAACGCCGTCTGTGGGCCCGGAGCAGGAGTATTTTCTTGTGGACGCAGAGAAATTCGAACAGAGAAAGGATCTGATCTACGCGGGCCGCACTCTTTTCGGAGCCATGCCTCCGAAGGGACAGGAGCTTGACGACCACTATTTCGGGACGATCCGCCAGAGGATCGCGGCGTTCATGAAAGACGTCAATGAGGAGCTGTGGAAGGTCGGCGTTACAGCGAAGACACAGCATAATGAGGTCGCTCCGGCACAGCATGAGCTGGCGCCCATCTATGCAGAGGCAAATATCGCGGTCGATCACAATCAGATCGTTATGCAGACACTGAAAAGGGTTGCGTGCCAGCATGGGCTGAAATGTCTTCTCCATGAGAAGCCGTTTGCGGGAGTCAATGGGTCCGGCAAACATAATAACTGGTCCATCATAACAGATGACGGCATCAACATGCTGGATCCCGGGAAGACGCCTCATGAAAACACACAGTTCCTGCTCGTCCTCACCTGTATCTTAAGGGCGGTGAACCTGCATGCGGACCTGTTGAGAGAGTCTGCGGCAGACCCGGGCAATGACCACAGACTCGGAGCGAACGAGGCTCCGCCGGCGATCATCTCCGTATTCCTGGGTGAGCAGCTCGAGGATGTGCTGGAGCAGCTGATCAGCACGGGCGAGGCCACACATAGCATCAAGGGCGGAAAGCTGGAGACAGGTGTCCGCACACTGCCTGAACTTGCGAAAGATGCTACAGACAGAAACCGTACATCACCGTTCGCGTTTACCGGAAACAAATTTGAGTTCCGCATGGTCGGCTCCCGCGATTCGGTGGCATCGCCGAATATCGTGCTGAACACGATCGTTGCCGAGGCGTTCGCGGATGCGTGCGATGTGCTGGAGAAGGCGGACGACTTTGATCTGGCTGTGCATGATCTGATCAAAAAGTATGCGATAGAGAACCAGAAGATCGTATTCAACGGGGACGGTTATTCTGAGGCATGGGTTGAGGAAGCTGAGAGAAGAGGGCTTCCGAACATCCGCTCCATGGTGGAAGCGATCCCGGCTATGGTGACAGATAAGGCGATCGGCCTGTTCGAGAGGTTTGGAGTGTTTACAAAGGCGGAACTTGAATCCCGCGCGGAGATTCAGTATGAAACCTACGCCAAGGCTATCAATATCGAGGCGCGCACTATGATCGATATGACGAGCAAACAGTTCCTGCCGGCGTTTATCAAGTACACGAAGACACTCGCAGATACCGTAAACGCGGTAACGGCAGCGGGAGCAGACGCAGCTGTGCAGAAGGAAAGCCTGGATAAAGTAACCGCTCTCATGAAAGAGACAAAGGATGCGCTTGACGTTCTTGTCAGGCTTACGGATGAGGCGGCAGCAAAAGAGGAAGGGGCTGTTCAGGCGAACTTCTATCACTCGGACGTATTCCCTGCTATGGAAGCTCTGCGTGCTCCGGTCGACAAGCTGGAGATGATCGTGGATAAAGAAGCATGGCCGATGCCGTCTTACGGAGATCTCATTTTTGAAGTATAAAAGTGAACAGACATAAGTGTACAAATATGAGCAAATGGGTATAAGCAAATATTAGTATTGCTGAATGCACCTTCTGAGGGTAGAATAAGACTCAGAAGGTGCGTTTTCTTATGAAGAGATCCTCCCAGCCTGAGGAGGGGGCTTTTGAAATATCTGGAAATGCAGTGAAAGACTAACTATTAAAAGTCAAGTCTAAAATGGAGATTTTATGAATGAATTGCAGAAATGTATTTCAGATATAGTTGTACCTTGAAAATCGCATGACAAACAGAGCATCGTATACCGGTGCTCAAATATAGGATGATTTAACAGAAAAAGTTATGATGCTTTCCTGTATGGCTTGCCGGATTTTTCCATTGCATAGATCAATCGCACAAGTTTCTTTGTAGCATGAGTAATGGCAACGTTGTAGTGTTTCCCTTCAGAAATCTTCTTCTGAAGATATGCACCGAATGTTTCATCCCAGTGGCAGACATACTTAGCGGCATTGATGAGAGCAAAACGCAAATAACGTGAGCCCCGCTTTTCCATGTGGGAATAAGAGGATTCAAACTGCCCGGATTGATAGGTGGATGGAGAAGCTCCAGCGTACGCCAGGATCTTATCCGGTGAATCAAAGCGGGAAAAATCCCCGATTTCAGCCAGGATCATGGCACCCATGCGGTAACCGATCCCGGGAATGGTCAGGATTGGAGAAGAGATTTGATCCATGATCCGTTTGATCTCGGATTCAATCTCTGAGATTTCGGAATTCAGTTCGCCGATCAGACGGAGTGTGTGTTTTAATTCCAGAGATTTGGCGGGCATCTCGGAGCCGATGGAGACTTTGGCAGCATCTCGTATTTCGCCCGCTTTATCCCAACGGTAACGGCCTTTAGAGGCGCTTTCCAACAGCTTCGTCAGGTGCGTCAAATGGCAGGAAGCAATCTTTCCGGCAGAAGGAAGTTCAGAAAGCAGGGCGTACACAGAAGTCATATGAAGTGACGGAACAAGTTTTTCCAATTCTGGGAAGAGGATGGTAACAAGCCTGGAGACAGACTGCTTGAGCTGTGCGCGTTCCTGAACCTTATCAAAACGGTAACGAGTGAGTGACTTTAACTCCTCGTTGTGGTAAGATGTGTCTGAGTAGGACTTCAAGTTCACGTCAGACATGAGCATCATAGCAATGGTTCGGGCATCAACCTTATCCGTTTTCGTCTTTCTAAGGCTGAGACTTTTTCTGTAAAGATTTGTGTGGAGCGGATTGATGACGAAGGTGGGGAGACCTTTGTCAATGAGATAACCGAGCAGGTTGTAAGAGTAGTGTCCGGTGGCTTCCAGTCCTACTTTTATATTGGACACATCTGAGGAAGTGGATTGGATCTTGGAAAAAAGATCGTCAAATCCATCCCGGTTATTCTGAATAGTAAAAACCTGAAAGAGGATTTCACCATCTGAGTTAGTGATAAAGCAGTCATGCTTATCCTTAGCGACATCAATTCCAACGTAGATCATAAGAACACTCCTTAGTAATAGATTTAGAT
>ERZ1090864.884-NODE-887-length-15422-cov-15.933299_pt1 | contig 15422 bp, 14 predicted proteins | sample MGYA00478479_ERZ1090864 | MGnify/ENA primary metagenome ERZ1090864 (study PRJEB33644, sample SAMEA5815743) | chicken gut metagenome | biome: Chicken; feature: Gastrointestinal Tract; material: Caecum | place: Ireland | collected 2019-01-01 | study: A study of the... | reverse complement strand
ACCACACCACCTGGTCCCACACCGGCGCCCCCGTCAACATCTACGCCATCGGCGCCGGCAGCGAGAAGTTCACCGGTGCGTTCGACAACACCGAGATCTTCCACAAGCTGGCGGAACTGACCAACGTGCAGTGATGCACTCTGCTCCTGAAAACACAAAACTCCTTCTTTACCTTCTTTAAAGCATAAGACAGCCCCCCGCCGGGGCACCGCGCGACACGGTGCAGGCGGGGGGCTTCTTTGTGCTGGTTAGACCTGGTAGCGGCGGATCCACTCGGCCACCGGCTGGGCGATGGCCTTGACGCTGCCCGGCTCAAAGGGGGTGCGCAGGCCGGCGGTGGCGCACAGCTCGGTGTAGCTGGCGGTGCCGCCGCGGCGGCACAGTTTGAGATACCGCTGCCAGGCGTCGGCGTGGTCGGCCTCGCTGAGCAGGAAGAACTGCAGGGCCGCCATGGTGGACAGGCAGTAGTCGATATAATAGAAGGGGCACTCGTAGATGTGCAGCTGCCGCTGCCAGCCCGCGCCCCGGCCGTAGAAGGGCAGGCCGTCGAAATCGATCCAGGGGCGGTATTTCTTTTCCAGGCGCAGCCATACGTCGTTGCGCTGGTCCGGCGTCAGGTTGGGGTGCTGGTACATGATGTGCTGGAACTCGTCCACCTCGCAGCCATAGGAAAGGAAGATCAGGCTCTCCTCGGCATGGGTCAGGGCGTATTTGGGGGTGTCGGCCCCGAACAGCAGCGAATGCCAGGGCGCAGTGAGGAACTCCATGGCCATCGAGTGGATCTCGGCGCTCTCCATGCTGGGGCACTTCAGATCCTCGGGAATGGATGCATCCCGGGCGGCGATATAGCCCTCAAAGGCGTGGCCGGCCTCGTGGGTCAGCACGTCCACATCCCCGGCGGTGTCGTTCCAGTTGGCAAAGATGAAGGGTGCTTTGTAGTCGGGCAGGATGGTCATATAGCCGCCGTTGGCCTTGCCCGGGCGGCTGAGCACGTCGAACAGCTCGTTGTCCTGCATGAAGTCGATGAATTCGGCGGTCTCGCTGCTCAGCTCGTGGTACCTGGGGCGGGCGGCGCCCATCCGCACCTGATACCCCTTCACCGGCACCGGATTGCCGTCGGGGAAGGCCACGTTCAGGTCGGCAAAGGTGGGATGCTGGATGCCGGCCCGCTGGGCCCGGCGGGCCACCACCTCGACCAGCAGGGGAACCACGTCCTGCGCCACCTGGTCCCGGAAGGCGCGGATCTCCTCGGGGCCGTAGCCGATGCGGTTCATCCGGGCGTAGGACAGCTGGCTGTAGTCGGCGTAGCCCAGGACGGCAGCCTGCTGATTGAGGTTTTGGACGGTGCGCTCGTACAGCTCGTCGAACTCGACGCGGTGTGCGTCAAAGTAGCCTGCTTCGGCCTCAAAGGCGGCGCGGCGGACCGAGGCGTCCAGGCTCTGCTTGTAGGGGCCCAGCTGGGGGATGGTCAGTTCCTTGCCGTCCAGCTGCACCAGGGCGCCGCCGTACAGACGCTGGTACAGGCTGGAGATGGTGTTGGCCTCCTGCTGCAGGGCGGTGACCCGGCTGTCCACCGACAGCACCGCGTTGCGCATACCGGGCACACAGGTGGAGCCGTAGGCCCGGGTCAGGGCGTCCAGATGGGGGTTGGCCAGGATGGCCCGGTAGATCTCGGTGACGGCGTTGGAGACGGCGGGGCTGTTGGTGTCGAAAAAGTCCTGCTCGGCCTGCCAATAAGGGTCCCGGGTGTCGCAGGTGTAGTGGATATTGGCCAGGTTGGCGGCCGTGGAAAAGCCCGCCAGGGCGGCGCTTTGGTCGTAGTACAGCTTGACCAGGGCATCGCCGGTGGAGGCGGCTGCGGCGTCAGCGGCAAACCGGGCGCACTGGGCCAGGATGGCGTCGATGTCGGGGCGTGCATAGGGCATTTCGCTGAACTTCATAGGGTGTGATTCTCCTTCCTGTTCCTATCTGCAATAGGATTCCTGATAATAGCTCTAGCATACCACGGAACTGTGAAAAAGGGAAGGGAAAACAAAAAGCCCCCGCCGAAGCGGGGACCGGAAGTTACAGGGTGCTCAGAATATACTGGATCTCGGGACGCAAGGTGTGGTGCCAAGTCAACGCGACGGCATAATACGAGCCGTCGAAGGTTTCGACCATGGCAATGCAGCCCTCGTCCTGCTTGCCCGGAAGGCTGACCAGGACCTGCTGGGCCATTTGCCGGGCGGCTTCTTCGGGGTTCAGCCAGCTGCCGGCAGTATAAATGCCGAGCTGGCCGCCCTCCAGCCTATCTGCCAGTCTATCGTCGTCATAAATGGCGTTCATCAGCTTGCCGGGACTGGTGGTAACGTTCAGGGCGTCTTTCAGGGAGCGGGCCAGGTCCTGGTCGGCAGAGAACACGACACAGGCAGGCACAAAAAACCCCCGGCCTTCTCGCGGAAGAAAGCCGGGGGCTGTTTGCAGATTTAGGAAGCGATGAAACGGTTTAGTAGTGCAGGCCGTCGGCGGTCAGGGCCTCCAGGACCGGCAGCATGGCGGCGCATTCCGCCCGGGCGGCGGGAAGGTCCATGTCGCGGTAGTTGCCGCACTCCACTTCGCTGGCGCCGGGGATGGGCCCCTCATATGAGGCCATAAAGCGGAAGGAATCCACCGTGAGCGCGAGGGCCTGGGCAGGGGACAGCCCGCGTGTCAGCAGGTAAAAACCGGTGCGGCAGCCCATCGGCCCCACATACACCACGCCCTGGCTGTACGAACTGTTGCGGGCGTAGGTGGCAAACAGATGCTCGATGGTGTGGGCTGCCCCGGTGGACAGGTAGTCCCCCTGGTTGGGGCGCTTCATCCGGATATCCCAGGTCAGTACGTCGCCGTCCTGCCGGGAAAGGTACATACCGGGCATCAGTTTGGTGTGGTCCACGCAAAAGCTGGCGATCCGCTCCATACCCGCGCCCCCTTACACCTGGCTCTGCAGGGACTGGACGCTGCCGTGAGCGCAGTCCACCGCAATGTCCAGGCCGTCGCGGATGTGGCTGGTGGCGCCCTGTGCGCCCACGATGGCGGGTTTGAGCAGGGCTTTGGCCACAATGGCCGCATGGCTGTTGAGGCCGGGCTCCTCCACCACCAGGGCGGCGGCGTCGCGGATGTAGGGGGTCATATCGTTGTTGGTGAAGGGCAGCACCAGGATCATGCCGGGCTTGAAGCGGGCCTTGATCTCGTCCAGGGTGTGGCAGACGCAGGCTTTGCCGGTGGCGCTGGCGTTGTCGCTGTCCTCGCGGCCCACGCCCACGCCGGAGGCCAGGCAGTTGCCCACCATGTGGATCTTGACCATGTTGGTGGTGCCGCTGACGCCCACCGGCACGCCGGCGGTGACGACGGCCAGCTCGCCGTTGTGGATGTAGCCGTACTTCTCGGCCAGGCTGGTGGACACCTCGATCAGCTCATCGGTGCTGTGGGCCAGCGGCATCAGCAGCGGGGTGATGCCCCAGGACAGGGCCAGCTGGCGCTGGACCTGCGGCCGCATGACAAAGGCGATGATGGGCTGCTCGGGGCGGTACTTGCTCAGCAGGCGGGCGGTGTTGCCCGACTCGGAAACGGTGACAATGGCCGAGGCGTTGACGTCCTGGGCGGTCAGGCAGGCCGCGTGGGCGGTGGCGTCGCTGACCGAGGTGGTGCCGTTGATCTTCATCCGGCTCAGGCGGTGGCTCTGGTAGTGGGCGTCGGCCTCGGTGCGCTCGGCGATCAGGGACATGGTCTTGAGGGCCTCGATGGGGTAGGCGCCGGCAGCCGTCTCGCCCGACAGCATGATGGCGGAAGTGCCGTCGTAAATGGCGTTGGCCACGTCCGAGATCTCGGCACGGGTGGGGCGGGGGTTGTTGATCATGCTGTCCAGCATCTGGGTAGCCGTGACGATGGGCTTGCCGAAGGAGTAGGAGCGGTCGATGATGGACTTCTGGATGCTGGGCAGCTCGGAGAAGTCGATCTCGACGCCCAGGTCGCCGCGGGCGACCATGACCGCGTCGGCCGCCGCCAGGATGCTGTCGATGTTCTCGACGCCCTCGGGGTTCTCGATCTTGGCGATGATGCGGATCTTGGAGTCGTACATATTCAGCAGGTTGCGGATCTCATACACATCCTGTGCGGTGCGCACGAAGGAAGCGGCGATGAAATCGAAGCCCTGCTCGATGCCGAAGATGATGTCGTCCCGGTCGCGCTGGCTCATATAGGGCATGGACAGGTGGACGCCGGGAACGTTGACGCCCTTCTTGTTCTTGATCTTGCCGCTGTTCAGCACGGTGCAGACGATGTCGGTGTCGGACACGTCCCGGATGGACAGCTGGATCAGACCGTCGTCCAGCATGATGGTGCCGCCGGGAGCCACATCGTGGGGCAGGTCCTTGTAGGTGATGGAGACGATCTCGTTGGTGCCCTCCACCTCGCGGGTGGTCAGGGTGAAGGTCTGGCCTTCCTCCAGGACCTCCGAGCCGTTCTTGAACTCCTTGAGGCGGATCTCGGGGCCCTTGGTATCCAGCAGGGCCGCCACAGGCTTGTCCAGCTCTTCCCGGATGGCCTTCAGGGCCTCAAAACGGCCCTTGTGCTCCTCGTGGGAGCCGTGCGAGAAATTGAAACGGGCCACGTTCATCCCGTTTTCCACCAGCGCCCGCAGCACGCCCTCCTTATCGGTGGAAGGGCCCAGGGTGCAGATGATCTTGGTTTTGCGCATTGCGATACCTCCTAGCAAACCGGTTGCTGTATGCTGTATGTATAAGGTTTTGCTTTGTTTCCATACACCCCTATTATAACGGGATGGAGACAATTGGGCAAGCAATTTTTTGTAAAACATTGCCCGTCGTCCCAAAAGCCGCGCTGCCCTGCAAAATGGGCGCGGAAGGTGACCGGGCCTCTTTCTCTCCGGCGCAAAATATGGTACAATAGCAAAAAACATTGCATCATACGGCGGGCTGAGCGCCGGCAGGACCGGCCGCGCCGCCGCCCGCCGCAGAAAGGATGGATCAAGAATGGCAAAACGTGTATTCCTGATCGTTTTGGACAGCTTCGGCATCGGGGCTGAGCCGGACGCCGCCGCCTTCGGGGACGAGGGCACCAACACATTGGGGGCCATCGCCGGGCACCCCGCGTTCCATTGCCCCAACATGGGCAGGCTGGGCCTGTTCAACATCGACGGGGTGACGGTGGGGCAGAAGGACCCCGCGCCCCTGGGAGCGTACGCCCGCCTGCAGGAGCAGAGCATGGGCAAGGATACCACCATCGGTCACTGGGAGATCGCCGGCGTGGTCAGCCCGGAGCCGCTGCCCACCTTCCCGGACGGATTCCCCCCCGAGCTGATCGCCGATTTTGAGGCAAAGACCGGCTACAAGGTGCTGTGCAACAAGCCCTATTCGGGCACCGAAGTGCTGAAGGACTACGGCGAGCAGGCGATGGCCCAGAACGCCCTGATCGTCTACACCAGCGCCGACAGCGTGTTCCAGGTGGCGGCCAACGAAGCGCTGGTGCCGGTGCCCGAGCTGTACCGCATCTGCGAGACGGCCCGCCGGATGCTCACCGGCAAGTACGGGGTGGGCCGGGTCATTGCACGGCCCTTTGTGGGGGACTGCGCCGCAAACTTCAAGCGGACCACCAACCGTCACGACCTCAGCCTCAAGCCCCCCCGGGACACCATGCTGGACCTGATCCGGAAGGCGGGCCTGGACGTCATCTCGGTGGGCAAGATCTACGATATCTTTGACGGCCAGGGTCTGACCGAGAAGATCAAGACCACCGGCAACACCAACGGCATCGCCTTCACCCAGGCTTTGCAGACCCGGGATTTTGAGGGTCTGGCCTTCATCAACCTGGTGGATTTCGATATGCTGTACGGTCACCGGCGCGACGTGGCCGGCTATGCTGCCGCCGCCACCGAGTTCGACCGCTTCCTGGAGGGCTTTCTGCCCGGTATGCGGGAGGATGATATCCTGATGGTCACGGCCGATCACGGCTGCGACCCCTCCTACACCAAGACCACCGACCACACCCGGGAGTATGTGCCCTGGCTGGTGTATGGCAAGCACGTCCGCCCCGGCGCCGATCTGGGCACCCGGATGTGCTTTGGCACCATCGCCAAGACCATCTGCGCCTATCTGGGCGTAGACGCCTCCACCCTGGACGGCCAGAGCGCCTGGGACGAGATCCGCTGCTGAGAACCGCAAAATGCCCCCGCCTTTCTTCTGAGAAGGGCGGGGGCGTTTTATTTTAGGATCGGCTTATTTCTTGGAGGGGTAGAGGTCGGGGTGGTACTGCTGGCAGGTGCACTTTTTCCACTTCAGGCCGCTGCCGCAGGGGCAGGGATCGTTGCGGCCGATCTTGCCCACCCGGACGGGCTTGTTGGCGGCGCCTGCCACCTGGCCCGCAGCGGCTGCCTTGGCGCCGGCGCTCTGGCCGGTCATCTTCTGGCGCAGGGCCGCCACGTCGGCAGAGCTGGGGTTGGCCGACGGGATGGGCGCCCGGGCCGGTGCAGGCTGGGCCTGCGCAGCCGGTGCGGCTGCCTGAGGGGCGGGAGCGGGCCGGGCGGCCGGAGCCTGGGCAGGCTGCTGGCCGGGCTGCACCGGGCGCACCTCGATCATCAGCAGCATCTTGACGGTGTCCTCACGGATGGAGTCCACCATCTGGTCGAACATATCGAAGCCCTCGATGCGGTATTCCACCACAGGGTCCTTCTGGCCGTAGCTGCGCAGCGAAATGCCCTTGCGCAGCTGGTCCATGTTGTCGATGTGGTCCATCCAGTAGCGGTCCACGCAGCGCAGCAGGCAGATGCGCTCCAACTCCCGCATGAGGGGGGCGCCGTAGCGGGCTTCCTTGTCGGCAAGCACCTTCATCCCGCGGTCGTACAGGCTGTCGGCCACTTCCTGCTGGGTCAGCCCGGCGCGCTGCTCGTCGGTATACTGGAAGTCGTTCTCGGTGGCCAGCCAGCCGTTGTAGTGGCGGCGCAGGGCGGCGAAGTCCCAGGTATCCTTGTCCTCGCCGGCCAGGAACAGCGCGCAGCTGCTGTCCACGTTGTCCCGCAGCATCTTGTGGATGTCGGCGCTGACGTCCTCGCCGTCCAGGACCTTGCGGCGCTGGCCGTAGATGATCTCGCGCTGCTGGTTCATGACGTCGTCGTAGCGCAGCACGTTTTTGCGGATCTCAAAGTTGCGGCCTTCCAGTTTCTTCTGGGCGCTCTCGATGGTGGAGGTGATCATCCGGGTCTCGATGGGGGTGTCCTCGTCCAGGCCCATCGAGTTCATCAGGTTCTGCACCCGCTCGCCGCCGAACAGGCGCATCAGGTCGTCCTCCAGGCTCAGGTAGAACCGGGAGGCGCCGGGGTCGCCCTGACGGCCGGCGCGGCCGCGCAGCTGGTTGTCGATGCGGCGGCTCTCGTGGCGCTCGGTGCCGATGATGAACAGGCCGCCCGCGGCACGGACTTCCTCCGCTTCCTCGGCGATCTCGTCCTTGTACTGGCGGTACAGCTCGTCGAAGCGGGCGCGGGCCGCCAGGATGTTGGCGTCGGTGGTGTCGCCGTGGCCGTCGGCCTCGATCAGCAGGGCTTCCACCTGCTCGGGCAGGGCGTCCTGGGGGGCTTCGGGGTTCAGCAGCTTTTCGCAGAACTGCTCCTTGCGCATCTGGGCCTTGGCCATGAACTCGGCGTTGCCGCCCAGCATGATGTCGGTGCCGCGGCCGGCCATGTTGGTGGCGATGGTGATGGCGCCCTTCTTGCCGGCCTGGGCCACGATCTCGGCCTCGCGCTCGTGGTTCTTGGCGTTCAGCACGTTGAAATCTTTGGTCCGCTTCTGCAGCATCTTGGCCAGGATCTCGCTCTTTTCCACGCTGACGGTGCCCACCAGGACCGGCTGGCCCTTGGCGTGGCACTCCATGACCTGCTCGATGACGGCGCGGTATTTGCCGGCCACGGTGGAGTAGACCACGTCGGGGTAGTCCTTGCGGATGTTGGGCTTGTTGGTGGGGACGGTGACGATGTTCAGGCCGTAGATCTCGGTGAACTCGGTGGCCTCGGTGCGGGCTGTACCGGTCATGCCGGACAGCTTTTTGTACATACGGAAGTAGTTCTGGAAGGTGATGGTGGCCAGGGTCTTGCTCTCGGAGGCGATGTGGACGCCTTCCTTGGCCTCGATGGCCTGGTGCAGGCCCTCATTGTAGCGGCGTCCGATCATCAGACGGCCGGTGAACTCGTCCACGATGATGACCTCGCCGTCCTTGACCACGTAGTCGATGTCCTTTTTCATGACGCCGTGCGCCTTGATGGCCTGCTCGATGTGGTGCACCAGGGTCATGTTCTCGGCGGCGGCCAGGTTCTCCACCTTGAAATATTCCTCCGCCTTGCGGATGCCGCTGGAGGTCAGGGTGGCGGTCTTGTGCTTTTCGTCCACCACATAGTCGCCGTCGGCCTGGTCGTCAGCCTCCTCTTTGCTCTCCAGCTCCACCACCACGCTCTTGCGCAGCGAACGGACGAACTGGTCCACTTGGGTGTAGAGGGAGGAGGAGTCCTCCCCGCGGCCCGAGATGATCAGGGGGGTGCGGGCCTCGTCGATGAGGATGGAGTCCACCTCGTCCACGATGGCGTAGGCATGGCCGCGCTGGACCATGTTGGCCTTGTAAGTCACCATGTTGTCGCGCAGGTAGTCGAAACCGAACTCGTTGTTGGTGCCGTAGGTGATATCGGCGTTGTAGGCCTTGCGGCGGGCGGCGCCGTCCAGGCCGGGGACGATCAGGCCCACCGTCAGCCCCAGCCAGCGGTACAGCTTGCCCATCCACTCGCTGTCGCGCTTGGCCAGGTAGTCGTTGACGGTGACCACGTGCACCCCTTCGCCGCTGAGGGCGTTCAGGTAGGCGGGCAGGGTGGCCACCAGGGTCTTGCCCTCGCCGGTCTGCATCTCGGCGATGTTGGCGCGGTGCAGGGCGATGCCGCCGGTGATCTGCACCGGGAAGTGCTTCATGCCCAGCACCCGCCAGGCGGCCTCGCGGCAGACCGCAAAGGCATCGGGCAGGATGTCGTCCAGCGTCTCGCCCTTGGCCAGCCGCTCTTTCAGGGCGGGGGTCTGGGCTTGCAGCTCGCCGTCGGACATGGCTGCGTAGGTGGGCTCCAGGTCAAGGACCTTCTTGGTGATGGGGTTGATCTTCTTCAACTCCCGGTCCGAGAAGGTGCCAAAGATTTTTTCTACCAGGGACATAGTTTCACCTCAAAATACAGGATGGTCTGTCTATCAAAAAGCAGTGATGCTGAAAGCGGGATCAGCCGGGCCGCAGCCCGGGCACGCCGCCTCTATGATACACCAAAGCGGGAAGGGGTGTCAAACATTTGGGGCGGTTTCAGGTAAAATTTCTGTGAACAGAGCAAAAATGCCGCCCTGTGCGGCCCAAAGCCGGGGCACAAGGCGGCAGAAAACGCGATCACAGAAGCCCGGGCAGCTGTTCCAGGCTGTCGATCAGCTGGCAGCCTGTGGCGGCCAGACGGGCGCGGCTCTGGTGGCCGCCGGTGTAGAGGATGCAGCGCACCCCCATGGCCCGGGCGGTCTCGGCGTCGTGGTCGGTGTCTCCCACCATGACGCAGCGGGCGGGGTCGGCCCCGCTGCTTGCCAGATACTGCCGCCCCAGGTCCACCTTGCCGGCGCCGTAGATGTCCTTCAGCCCCAGCATCTCCTGGAACAGCCCGCCGATGCCCCGATGGCCGGCCTGCTGCACCAGATAATCCTGACGGGATACCGACAGGATGGCCTGCCGGATGCCCCGGCCCGCCACCGTCTCGAGGGCGCGGGCCGCGCCCGCCGTCAGGGGGCAGGCGTCCACGTCCGCGTTGTAGCGCTGCATATAGCTGTCGGCCAGAACGGGATAGGGGTCGCGGTCAAAGTCGAACCCGGCCCGCCGGTAGTAGGCCTCGATGGGAAAGCCGAAGATCTCCCGGTAGCGCCCCAGCGAATACCGCTGCTCATAGCCGTATTCCTCCAGCAGGCCGTTCAGACAGGCCACGCTGTAACGCACATCATCCATCAGGGTGCCGTTCCAGTCCCAAAAGACCAGGCTTGTATCTGCCATAAGGGGCCTCCTTTCGGTGTGTCAGGCGGTGCGGACCCCCTCGTCCGAGAACAGCCGGCGCAGGCGGGGGTCCGATTCGATCAGGCGGGCCAGGGCCACGCCCAGCACCCCGCAGCTGATCACTTCGCCGGCGCCCACCGTCAAAGCATTGAACAGCACCAGGGCGGGGGTGGCGGGGGAGTCCGAGAAGAAAATGGCGATCTCGGGCCCCACGATGGCGGCGTTCCACAAGATGGGGGGCAGAGCCGCCGGGATGGCCAGGCCCTTGACCCGCGCGCGGCGCAGCGCGTAGGTGCACAGGCAGGCCAGGAAGGTGGCCAGGGTGCCGAAGACCACGTCGATGAAGGTGGAGCCCAGCAGATTGGCCAGAGCGCAGCCCAGGGTGACGCCGATGATATACTCAGGGCCAAAGATGGGCAGCAGGCACAGCGCCTCTGCCACGCGCACCTGGATGGCCCCGTAGGAGAAGGGGGCAAGGCCAAGGCACAGGGCCACATAGATGGCGGCCACCACCGCGCAGCGGACCAGTTTGAGGACGGACAGGGATTCCTTTCGCATCATTGCAATACTCCCGGCGGAAAGATTTTGACCTGCCGGGGCCGCCAGCCCCCGGAGGTTTGGCCCGGCAGCGGTCCTGCCGGGGAGCCTAAAATCCTAAGTTGCTCTGAGAACGTTATTTGGATTTGAGGGGTGCGCCTGTGCGCACGCTACCGGATAGTATAGCACAGAAAGGGCCGGCAAGGCAAGAGAAAAAACGCCCCGGTCGGTCCGCGCCCCGCAGAGGGCACAGACCGGCCGGGACGTCCCGGAGGTCAAAAAGAGATTCAGCGCAGCTTGCCGGTGTAGGCGATGGCCAAAGTATCGGGGCCGGTGTTGGCCGACACCACGCCGCCCAGCTCAAAGACGACCAGGGGTTCCTGGCCGAAGGCTTTTTTGCAGGCCCGGCGCAGGTCCTCGGTCTGGGGGATGCCGGTATGGCCGATGATGTATTCGAAGTCATCCACCCCGGCGGTGCGCTTTTTGCACAGGTCGATCATGGCGGGGATCACCTTGTCGTCCCCGCGTACCTTGCTTTCCACCACCGTCTTGCCGTCGATCAGGGTGATGATGGGGCGCAGGCCCAGCAGCTCGCCGGCAAAGGCTGCGGCGGCCGAGATGCGGCCGCTCTTTTTCATCTGGCGCAGGCTGTAGGGTCCCAGGATGATCTCCATCCGGCTCATCTTGTCGTTGAACTCGCCGATCACATGGCGCAGCTCGGCCCCGTTGCGCAGCTTGCGGGCCAGCTCGCAGACATACCAGCCGAACACCATCGAATAGGTGTGGCTGTCCAGCAGGTGGATGCGCATTTTGTGTTCGGGGCGTTCTTCCCGCAGCATCCCCTGGGCGATCACCGCATTGTCGTAGGTGGAGGAGCCGGACCGGTTGATGCAGATGTGCACCAGGTCGGTGTACCCCTCATCCACGTACTGGCAGTATTTCTCGCAGAACTGGAGAGGCGTGATGGCGGCGGTGGAAGGCACCCCCTTGGCTTTGCGCATCAGGCCGTAAAATTCTTCGTTGGTGCAGCTGACCCGCTCCAGGTAATCCACGCCGTCCAGCATGATATGGAAGCTCATGATATCGATGCCGTATTTGTCGGCCAGTTCTTGGGGGATGTCGCAGGAGGAATCGGTCAGGATGGCGGTCTTATTCATACTCAGGTCCTCACTTCCATTCATAATCACGCAGGTGGCCATGGTCCAGCAGCTCGGGGAAATCCCACTGGCGCAGCACCTCGAACACGCCCACCGCCACGCTGTTGGACAGATTCAGGCTGCGGGCGCCTTCCCGCATGGGCAGGCGGATGCACCAGTCCTGGTTGGCGGCCAGAAGAGCTTCGGGCAGCCCGGCGTCCTCCCGGCCAAACACCAGGTAGGCGCCGTCAGGGTAGGCCACGTCGGTGTAGCGGCGCGGCGCTTTGGTGGAAAAATAATAATAGGGGCCGCTGTTCTTTGCAAAGAACTCCTCAAGTCCCTGATAATATGTTATATCAAGCATGGGCCAATAGTCAAGCCCCGCGTGCTTCAATTTTTTATCGTCGATCGCAAAACCCATCGGTCCCACAAGGTGCAGCCGGCAGGCGGTGCAGGCACAGGTGCGGGCCACGTTGCCGGTGTTTTGGGGGATGCGGGGCTCCACCAGGACGATGTTCAGGGTGGGTTTCTGTGGCATCTTTTCCTCCATTTCACATCTCCCTCATAGGCGCCAGGCGGGGCAGCAGAGGCTCGAACCACACCCCGCAGCGGGTGTCCGCGTCCCGGGGGGTGTGTTGGATGGCCTGGGCCACAAAGCCGGCGGCCGCGTCGGCGGCGGCGCTCAGGGCGTTGCCCCGCAGCAGTGACCCGGTGACGATGGCCCCGAACAGGTCCCCGGTACCGGGGAAGCTGCGGTCCATGTGCAGGTGGCGCACCACAAAGGGCTCCTCGCCCGCGCCGGCGCAGCCCACGAACTTGCCCATGGGCAGCCCGGTGACCACCGCCCGGCCCGCAAGGCCGGTCAGCCGGCCGGCCAGGTCAAGGGCCTCCTGCTCCGATACCGAGCCCTCGGGCAGGGCGGGGTCCTGGCCCAGCAGCAGCCGGGCCTCGGTGAGGTTGGGCAGGATGAGGTCGGCGGAGCGGCACAGCTGCCCCACCGCCTGGATCAGCCCGGGGCCAAACCCGCTGTAAGGCCTGCCCCCATCCGCCATGACAGGGTCCACGATCTTGAGCGCGCCGGGCCACAGACGGAAAGCCTCGGCGGCTAAGCAGACCAGGTCCTCGCTGCCCAGATAGCCGGTGTAGATGCAGTCGGGTTCCAGGCCCAGGCTGCGGTAATGCTCCAGGGCGGCGCGGCCAAAGGCCCCGCAGTCCTGTCGGGCGGGGGCGCCCAGGCCGCCGGTATGGGTGGACAGCAGCATGGTGGGCAGGGGGATGGGCTGGGCGCCCATCACAGCCAGTACCGGCAGGATGACGGTCAGACTGCACCGCCCCGCCCCGGACAGGTCGTGGATGCACAGGACTTTTTTGGGTTCAGAAGGTTGGAACAAAAGGCAAGCCTCCTTTATTTGACAGGTTGGATATCCCGGCGCCCCGCGGGGATACTAGGGTGTATCTGAGAAGTCAAACATGCTGAGAGATTCGCCAAAAAGTGCCAGCTGCAAGGCGCATGAGCGCCGCACTCCTGACGATGGAATGCAAGCGAATGCAACGCAGCAGATGGTGCTTTTTGGTAGAATAAACCAGCGTGGGGGAGTTTTCAGATACACCCTAAAAGACGTGTTGGGGAAGCTTTCCGCCTCCCGGATGCACGACCGCAGCCGCCTTTGCGGCAGCGGGTCTGGACGAAAAAGGAGGGCACCGAGATGAAAGAACAACAGGTGAGATCTGCCGCCGGCATGCTGTTGGGCCTGGCGGCAGGGGCCGCAGTGGGGGCCGCGGGCGTGATGGCCGCAGTCCATCAGGACCCCCGGGGCGTACGCCGGGCGGCCCGCAAGATGGCCAAAGGGGCCGAGCACGCTGTGGGCCGTCTGGACCAGATGGCCAACGACCTGATCGACCGCTTCTGACCGGGCAAAAAAAGGCTGCGGCAGGCGATGAGCCCCGCAGCCTTTTTCGCGCAGGCGATGCGTTTACAGCACGGCGATGCACATCCGGGCGGTTTTGGTGGTCTCGCCCAGCAGGTCCACGTCCATCTCGATGGCGCAGGTCACCAGCAGGGAGCGGCTGACATTGCTGCCCGTCAGCACCGAGGAGGGCAGGTTGCGGATGGTCAGCACGGCGGTGTTGTCGTCAAAGCTGCCGGTCACTTCCCCGTCGTAGGGGATGTCACCGATGGTCAGCCCGGACAGGTGTCCGGTGAACACCACCGTCGAGACGGTCTGGATGGGCAGCACCAGGGTGTAGGTGCCGTTGGACTGGCGGATGAGGGTGGCTTCGCGGCCGTCATCCACGCCGTCGCTGACCACGGAGAGGCTTTCGCTGTCCTCCTCCCAGAAGGTCACCGAAACGGGCAGGGTGGCGGTGAAATTGTCCGCAGCGCCCACCGCCCCCGCGCGCAGCCCGCAGGCCAGCAGCAGGGCCAGCGCCAGCAGCGCCGCCGACAGCTGTCTATAAAAAGTACGGGTCATGATTCAAACATCCTTTCCTCAGGGGCAGAAGCAGGCAGTCCGGTACGAAACGCTGAAAATGTGTGCAAACTACCCCACTATCAAGATAGCACCATTTTTCCAAAATGTCAAGAGCGCGTCAAATTTAGGACAAGGATACAGCGCCCGACCCAAGACGGCAAAACCCCGCCCCTTCTTGGCAAAGGGGCGGGGCGTGGAAAGACGGAGATCAGAAGCCGAAGGGCCGGTAGAAGAAGCGGTTGCCGCAGCAGCAGTTGCACAGCAGGTTGAGCAGGATCATAGACCAGCACCACCGCATGATGCCGCCCCCGGGATTGTAGGTGCTCTGGGTGGCCCGGTAGGCCTGGCTGGGGCCCTGCATCCGCTCGAGGTTTGCGCGGTATTCGCTGTTGTTCGGTTCCATCTGCACCGCACGGCGGGCATCCTGCATGGCGTCCACCGTGCGGCCCAGACCCTGGTAGGCCAGGCTGGAGTAATAGTACCACCGGGCGCTGCGCTGGCGCTGGTCATCCAGCACGCGGCGGGCCTCCGCATAGCGGCGGTTGATGATGAAATTGCGGGCCGCCTGCATCTCGGCGGAGTCGCCGGCATAGGCGCTGGGCCCCTGCTGGCTGTAGCCGCCGTAGGTGCCGAAGCCCCCGAACCCAAAGCCGAAGGGATCGAATCCGTAGAACCCGCCGTCGAAGCCGTCCTGGGTATAGCCGCCCTGCTGGTAGCTCTGCTGGCTGTAGCCGCCGTAGCCCTGCTGGCTGTAGCCGCCGGGGTTCTGGGGACCGGTGTCCCCCTTCATGATGGCGTCGTAGGCGGCCTGCACCTCCTTGAAGTGTTCCTCGGCCGTCGGGTCGTTGGGGTTCAGGTCAGGATGCCAGCGCTTGCACTTGGCGCGGTAGGCCTTTTTGATCTCTTCCTCGCTGGCACCCCGCTGGATGCCAAGTACCTCATAGGGATCTCTCATGGGATAACTTCCTCACGTCTCTATCTGTCAAAAGGGGGGATGGCCCCTGGTTCGTTCAAGAATCTTATCTATTCTAGCGTATCGAGGCGCAAAAAGCAAGCCCCCACTAGGGTGTATCTGAGAAGTCAAAAATGCTGAACCATTCGCCAGAAAGGTGTAGATGCAAGGCGCATGAGCGCTGCACTCCTCCATGGAATGCAAGCGAATGCAACACAGCAGATGCGCCTTTCTGGTAGAATTGGACAG
>ERZ1090864.881-NODE-884-length-15431-cov-15.761772_pt1 | contig 15431 bp, 16 predicted proteins | sample MGYA00478479_ERZ1090864 | MGnify/ENA primary metagenome ERZ1090864 (study PRJEB33644, sample SAMEA5815743) | chicken gut metagenome | biome: Chicken; feature: Gastrointestinal Tract; material: Caecum | place: Ireland | collected 2019-01-01 | study: A study of the... | reverse complement strand
CCCCGGAGGGGTCAGAGTTAAACCCCCATTTGAAATGGGGGTTGCTAACTTTGATCTTGAGAGAAATCTATGGGAAAAACATTCTCATGCCAATTAGAAATAATGAAGCAAGTAACGATCCAATCTATTTTAATGAAGTAGCTGCATTAATTTGGAAATTATCAGATAAAGCAAAAGATCCTGAGGATTTATTAAATGCTGTCTGTGAATCATATAATCTAAAAACTAATTCCGCAGAAGCTGCTGCGGTAGAAGGCTTTATCAATCAGCTGATTGAAAGCAAGCTGATCATGGCATAGTAAAGGAAAAAAGGATGGCTGACCGTTATTGTATGCATAACCAGCTTATGAATGACTTTATTGATGAAAATTTTGAGAACATCCGGGCTCCTTTTACAGCCGGCTTTGAATTAACTGCTAAATGTAACTTGAATTGTGTTCATTGCTACGCAAAGCCAGATCGAACCCATCAGGATTTTACATTGGATGAGTTTAAAGCAATCTTCGATACTTTACCATGTACGGCTATTCGGAAGAATCGTATGAAAAAGTTACCGGTGTAAAAGGAAGTTTTCGAAAATTTATGGATGCTTTGGAATTGCTCCAGAAAAATGATATTAAATATGAATTGAAGTTTGTAGCAATGGAACAGAATATAGATGATCTCTATAAGGTAAGAGACTTTGGAAATAAGCTTGGTGTGCCGATGGTTGTCATATTGGATGTCCATCCTATGAGTGATGGCTCGATGGAACCTGTATCTTTCCGATTAACACCTGAAGCAGCTTTCGATTTTGATGTCCAGGACAAGGGAAGAAATCAGTTCTGGAAAGATGTGGCGAAAGATCTTCTGACGGGAGAAATTGAATTGCGTCCACAGAGAACCATCCAAAGATTTGGAGAAGGTTATTTGTATCCTTGTTCCATTGCGAATCAGCACGTGTTTATTACTTCCGACCTAAAGATGCAGGGATGTGTCAGAGCTTCTTATCGAAAATTTGATCTAAGAAAAGGAAGCTTTGATGAAGGATGGGCGTATCTACAGAAAGAATTTGTAGATAAGAAATCAACACCTAACTATAAATGTAACTCATGTGAAAATATAAGATTCTGCGAACACTGCGTTGCCAATTTTATGCTCGCTTATGGAGATGAGGAACAGGTCGATCCTTTCTTTTGTCGGGTGGCTGAGTTGAGAAGAAATTTTGTTGAAGAGGAAATTAAAAGATTAGCAAAAGGTAGATAGTGCTTCGGCTCTAAGGAGGCGATAAAGGTATGGATATAAATGAACCTATTTCATACAGATGGACACTTGGGTGGGACGAGGGAATGGTTAGCCCGGGCCCAACAGTGAATCGTTTGCTGAAGGCGATGATAGAAAAAAATGCCAATGAAATGGAGCGTCTGTTTCAGCAGGGAGCAAGTTTAAAAAAGACAGACAAAGAGACACTGCAGCGTGTTCTTTACCATGTATTGGATGATTATGATGTTGTTGCATGTTTAATACGACATGGATTTACATCTCGGTATGGAGCTATGATAAAAAAATCCGAATATTATGCAGATGATGAGTGCTGGAGTCCCTACGCATATGGAAGCGGTCTGCCAGGCAGAGCCTGGTCAATGAAATCGTATAAGGTACTAAAACTATTGGTAGATCAGGGCTTCGAAAAGATGTCTTTCTCTATCAAAGATCAGTTTTATGATGCGGAGGAGTTGAGCTACGAACGAGAAGAAATTGAAGTCGTAAAGCTATTTCTTGAAAATGGACGACTTGCTACTCATTACGATTTATATTTTCGGAATTATCCAAATAATAAGATTACTAGATTTTTACAAGGACGCCCGGTTATAAAGAGACGATCTGCTTTGCTAGATCCATGTCTGTTTAGCAAGATACCTGAACCACAACTTATCAAAGTTGGTTTTTTCGGTGGGAAATCAGCTCGAGAAAAGAATGAAAGAATTCTTGCTGACCATGAGGATCGAATCAATGCCCAAAAAATGTTTATTGAACAGATTGGGTTAGAAGCATGGAAAAAAGAAGTAAAATTTAATGAAGACTTCTCAGCAGAACTGGCAGATATGGCAAAAGAAATCAGACACAATAGAAGCAAACATTAGACAAGATATAAAACTCTGTATGTTTGTACTACGCAGAGATTTATATATAACAAAAAGGGGATATACCTCTGTAACACAAAACAACAGGAGGGAAACAATCAATGGAAAAAAAATTCAAACCAGGTGACAGAATTGATTGTAAAGGTTCTCCAATCAAGGTCGTTAAATGGTTGGCAGAAGGAGGACAAGGCGATGTTTATGTCATCGAACAACTTGGACAGCAGAAAGCATTGAAATGGTATAAACCAAATGGAATGGGAAAGGATCCCAAGGCTTTTTATGAAAATCTGAAGCACAATTACATCAAACAGTCACCAGACAAAAATGTCTTTTTATGGCCAGAAGATATTTCAGAATGGATCGATGGCTCATTTGGCTATGTTATGCCGCTTCGTCCATCCGGATATTATGAAGTTGGAGATTTCCTCCTGACAAAAGTTAGGTTCAAATCTATGAAAACCGTTATTGATGCCGCGCTTAATATTGTCAGTGCATACAGAATTCTCCATAACAATGGGTATTGTTATCAGGATCTAAATGATGGAAACTTCTTCATCAATCCAGATACGGGACGTGTACTCATTTGTGATAATGATAATGTAGCACCGGATGGCACGCACACAGGTATTATTGGTAAACCCGGATATATCGCTCCAGAAATAATCTTAGGTCAGAAAGAGGAAGACCGAGTCAAAAGAAAAATGCCAGATACATACAGTGACCGCTTTTCCATGTCGATCATCATCTTTATGCTGTTTTGTTTGACAAGGCCGTTAGAAGGAAAGAGAACTCTGGGCGACACGCCCAGAACGGAACGATTAATGGAGCAAGTATACGGCTCAGATCCCCATTTCATTATGGAGGATATCAATCATCCCAAATATGGTCCAGATAGTGTGGCGCAGAAGAATGTATTCCGCTTATGGGATGCTTTACCTACATACATGAAAGATTTCTTTTTGAATGCCTTCGGCCAAAAGGCAATAAAGAATCCAGGCGCAAGACCAACGGAACTTAGCTGGTTACAGGTGCTTGTCCGTTTTAGAAGCGAAATTATTCGTTGTCAATGTGGCGTTGAAATATTGACAGAAAACGGAAAATCTACTGTATGCAGTAAGTGTAAGAGGCAGATCCATATTCCATATCGCTTGAGTTTTACTGGCTGTAACTATAAGATTCCTGGCATGCCAGATAGCCGAATTTACAGGTGTCAGCTTGGACCTTGCAACGCCAATGAAGCTCTGACTCCAGTTGGACGGGTTCTTGCCAACAAATCCAATCCGAATCAGTTGGGCATTCGAAATCTGACGCAAAAATACTGGAATGCAGAAACTCCAAGCGGTAAAGACCGTAAAGTTGCGCCCCAAGAAATTGTGCCATTAAAAAATGGTATTAAATTATGGATTGAATCAGAAACAATTACGATTGAAGATAATTAAGGGAGGAAAGATTAAATGGGTAACACAGTTGATATGAATGAATTGGAACCTGTAGCACGTCCATTGCTTCCAATCTTTTTTGTACTGGATACATCAGGGAGTATGACCGGACAGCCTATCAGTATGCTCAATCATGCAATGGAGGAAGTAATCGATATCCTCGGGAAATTTGCAGCTTCCAATGCTGATGCATTGCTCAAAATCGGAGTTCTTCAGTTTAGTTCAGGCGCCAAATGGATGCAGCCTAAAGGCCTCGAAGAATTTGGAGATTTTGTCTATAATCCATTGGCCGCAGGTGGTTTGACTGATATGGGAGCAGCTTTAGATGAATTGGATCAAAAGCTTTCTCGCAGATCTTTCCTTGTCTCAACAACAGGACGGTGTAAACCTATCATCATTTTCATGACAGATGGGCAGCCGACTGATGATTGGGAAAAAGCTTTAAAAAATATTAGCGAGAATAACAAATGGTATCAGAATTCTATCAAGATTGGCTTTGCTGTAGGAGATCAAGCAAATACCACGATTTTGTCACAGATTGTTGGAAATTCAGAAGCAGTAATCCAGACCTCTGATCTGGCTACTTTTAATATCCTTCTTCAAAAAGTTGCTATTAACAGCGCTATGATAGGCTCAAAGTCACATATAGCGGGTGATAATCCAAACGGAGAAGATATTGTAAAAGGTACTATTGAAGAAACAGGACAAACAGATGCAAAGACTGCCGGGGAAATGGGTGTTACTGTAACGCCGCCTCCAACTGATACTACAACGTCAGATCCCGATCCATGGGGATCTGATGACTGGGATTAATCCATTTATAAAAGGGTGAACTTATGAGTGATAAAATATTTACATTTCACAATACAGTGATTGGATATCGCCATATCAATGAGGAGATCCCTTGTCAAGATAGTTCAACTTCTTATGCTGCAGATGATGGTAGCTTTCAGATGATCGCTGTTGGTGATGGGCATGGAGATCCTGCCTGTCACCGCAGTGCAAAAGGCTCAGAATTTGCTGTTTCCGTAGCCGAGAAATGCCTTGTCGAATTTGGAAAAGCAATTGTTGCGGGAGATATGGATTTTTCCTCACCACGGCAAAGGCGGGAGTGCATCGAGCAGCTGACAAATACAATGATCTCCAAATGGAATGGGGCAATTCGTAATGATCTACTGGAGAATGAAGTCAATGATGAAGACCTAAACGAAGCCGGCTTGTATGAGTCGGCCTATCGGGAAGGAAGAAGACTGGAACATCTTTATGGTACCACTCTCATAGCTGCACTAAAGGTAAGCCATTACTTTGTTTTAATTCAACAGGGAGACGGTAGATGTGATGTATTCTATGACAATGGAACTGTAGATCAACCAATTCCGTGGGATAACAGATGCAAAGGATCCATCACCACATCTATGTGTGATGAAGATGTGTTCCAAAGCATTCGTTCAACTGTAATTGACACAGACGAGCGAAAGGTTGTCGCCTGTTATATAGGAAGTGATGGTGTTGAAGATTCCTATTACGATAATGAGGAGACACAGCTAGGAACACATCGGTTTTATATGGATTTATCTTGCAAGCTCTGTGAACTGGGTATAGATAGGTTTATCCAGTATTTGGATGAATTTTTACCTGAATTCAGCCGTACGGGAAGTGCTGATGATGTCTCAGTTGCGGGTATTGTAGATCTTGAAACAATTACCGGTCTTATAGATGATTATGAGGGTGCTATAAAGCAATATGATTACAAACAATCATTGCATAAACGATGGGAAGAAACGAACGCAAAGCTGATTTCTATGACTAGGAAGCATGGGTTATTGAAACAGCGGCTTACTGATGCTGAACAGAGTCTCAAAGAGATGACAATAGAAAAAAAGCAATTTGAGGATAAATTACAGCAGCTTATATCCAAGAGAGACAGATTATCAAAGCGGGCTGAGAATGCTAAAGCAGAACTTGAAGATTATCGTAGAGAAGCACAAGAAGCTAAAGATTCTGTTGAAGAGAAATATCAGGTGATTACTTCTGCTATTCGTCTGTTTGTGGATGAGATTACGGCTGGTTACTCAAAAAAAGAGAACATATATAGCCATATGCTTGAGAAAATATTGCAATACAATAACCAAATTAATGAACTAGAGGAAACAATATCTCAGCAAGACAGCAAAATAGAAAAGCAAAGGCAAAAATTAACGGCAACTCAGGATGAATTTGAGCAATATGACAAACAATTCACGGCTCTGTCTGAGGACCTCAATGAAGTGCAAACAAAAATTAGCGAGCTTACCTCTGAGGAGTGATATATGTGACATATAAATTGGAACAGTACGAAATATGTCTTTTACAGGCAATTAATTGTCAGCTTGATTCACTCTACAATGATGAAATTGCAATAGAATTACGTCAAATCCTTTTACAGGCAATATCCAGCGGACAAATTGATACGGGTCAGGTAAAGCGCCTTAAAGAATTGCTTGTTCAGTTTGATACGTATTCCCAGGATGAATCATCACCTACTGAAGAGGATGAAGAATTCTATGCGGAATGGCCAGAATGGAAAGCTGTTGAAAATGCGAATTTAAAGCGTAAAATCATGTATCTACATCATCATCTATCCAATTGGTTGATAACCCAATATGTGGTGTATCAAAAACAACTTATGCATAGACCTTCTAAAGGTATTGATAAAGTACTTGATCCGATTATTGGCATTGATCGCGAATATTAAAAATGGAGGTGTCACAATGGCAAATAGTAATGATGCCAAAAGAGCTGCATTTATGCAGCGCATCAAAGTTAATCAGAGCAGTCAGCAGCAAGCTGCTGCAAAAAGGGCACAAGTATCCAGCAATAATGCCAGCAATAGTGGCAATAAAGGTGAAGCCCCTCAGAGACAGCGATCTTTAGAGCGTGGTCGTGGCAACGAAAGATAGTTTTTGTAAGAGAGTAGGGAGGAAATAGGTATGTTGGAAATTATAATTATAGCCTATACTATTTGGGCAGTTTATTCAGGCTATCAGGTTATTTCGGGAAGAAATGAGTGGTTAGACCGGAGAGCACCTGCTAATATTGCAGTAAAGATTGTTTTGAGTCTTGTCGTTGGATACTTCATCGCAGCCTTTTATCTGATTTATTTAATTCTGAAATTCCTTGGGTTTATGTCGAGAATGTAAGTTATTAGAAACGTACCAGAAAAGCTTGTATCAAAAATATAGAATGGGTGCTTCCATGCGCCCTTCTGTTTTAAAGAGGTAACCAAAATGGGTGTTGGAAAAACAGTTCTTCAGGGTTCTACTGTTTCAAAGAATGCATTACCTCAAATGCCGGAAAGACCAGCTTTGATCTTAAAAGGAGAGTTTAATGGAAGACCGGCATATTTTGGTGTGGATGAAGATCTGATAAGTAAGCATATGTTGCTTGTCGGCGGGACTGGGTGCGGAAAGAGTACGCTCTTTTATCATATAATAAAACAACTAAAAAGCAAAATGACAGCTGATGATGTCATGATTATTTTTGATACCAAAGGAGATTTTCATTCTCGTTTCTTCAATCCATCTATGGATTGTATCATAGGAAACTCTTCGCAATATTACTTGCAATCTCAACGTTGGAATATTTTCAAGGAAATTCTGGCCGATGGTTGGGAGGACAGACAGGTAATATTAAATACGCAGGAAATTTGTAAAGCATTTTTTGAAGAGCGAACCCAAAATAACAATAATCCGTTTTTCCCAAATGCAGCAAGAGACTTGCTTGCCGCTATTTTAATTACAATTGTTCGCTTAGGTGCGGATAGCAAAGAATTTGTAAAAGAAAATTTCTACAATAATCGGATCAAAGAATTCCTAGATTCTTCGTCTGGTGCAGATCTCTGCGATCTTTTAGACGGAATTATGGATATGAGATCTGTATTGAGTTATATCGAAGGAGATAGCGCCCAATCACAAGGCGTATTGGCTGAAATGTACTCTGTGGTCAGAGATATCTTTATTGGTGTCTTTGCGGAAAAAGGAGGATTTTCAATTCGAAATTTTGTCCGGAGAAAAGGCGGCCGTACATTATTTATTGAATATGACCTTTCAATCGGAAGCGTATTGACTCCGGTCTACAAAATAATGTTTGACTTGGCACTTAAAGAAGCACTGGGACAGATGAAATCGAAAGGCAATGTTTATCTAATTTGTGATGAATTCAAACTCCTGCCCAATCTGAAACATATAGATGACGGGGTAAACTTCGGTCGGAGCCTCGGCGTAAAAGTTTTTGTCGGACTCCAGAGTATTGAGCAGTTATATGAAATATATGGCCAGAGTCGAGGAAAGAATCTTGCCGCTGGCTTTTCATCGATTATTGCATTCCGAGCAAATGACGTGACTACAAGAAATTATATCTCAAGTTTGCATGGACAAAACATGGTATTAGAACAATACCGGATGATGGATAATCATACCGTGGAAGATAAGCGGATTGGAAATACGGTGGAAGACTGGGATCTAAACAGTCTAAGAGTCGGAGAAGCAATTGTTGGTTTGCCTTTTGCACCACCATTCCGTTTTTATTTTGACATGTATAAGGGATGATGGTGTGAAGAAAGCTAATATGAAATTACATTCTTATACAGGAGCGGCGAAAAATCGTCAGAATACATGGCCGAACTTACCGAAAATGATAAGTGTTCAACAATTGATGAAATAGGGAGAATTAAGAAAATGAAAAAAATTGTAACTGATTCAAGAGAAATTGAAGTAACAGTAAACCCTATAAGCATATTACGTTGCGAAATAGAGGCCTGTTTGCCTGATAACTCACATGAGCAATGCTTTCTGATGAAGCCGAGGAAATCATTAGAACATAACAATTCAGAAAGCTTAACAGATATATTGGACGTTAAGAATGTTGGTTATGGAAATGTATCAGTAACTTATCGGATCAAAAATTGCAGAAGCTTTGACATGCCGAGTCGAATACAGATAAAAATTGAGGGATGCTTAGAATTATCCTTTATAGATAACCATATTGTAGCAAATGCAATTAATGATAGTAAACTTACCCTCGTATATTCAACAGGAGATTGTTTTGAATTGCAACCAGGAGATGAAATAAAAAGCGATACAAAAACATTATTGCAATATTATGCAGAGTCTGATTTATGGAAATGGGGCGAAGAAGAATGGACATGAGCATAAAATCTTGACCTATTGCTGAAAAATTATTTATAAATACGATATTTAACCTAAAAAACGCAAAAGGTCAGGCTATTGCAAAAATTTTGGAATCCCAAATAAATGCAGGAAAAGTAATCAGGAAGCGAATGAATGGATAATAGGTGAACTATATGGCTGATAGATCAGAATATATTCGAAACAATGTAGAGGCAAGTCATCAGGCGACAGAAGCCAGTCGTATTCGAAAGTCTGGGTTAACGGACCGAAAAGTTAAATTGAACTCCAAAAATTTCGATAAACTCATGAAACAGCGAGGATTATCGAAGCAGGCACGTACTGATTTGAAGAATTCTAATCTTCAAGGAACCAAATTGCAGGTACGTCATGCAAAGGCAGGAGAACAGTTTATAACAACACACGGTACCGAACGGAGTTCTGGCGTATTTGTTTCAGAAAAATCTTTGGGTTCTACCCCCAGAGAACGAATTAATAAAGGAGCTCTTCCTCATGGTAATACAGCAGAATTTGAGACAAAAGTTGAGCTTGCTCGCAATCAGAATGTAGTTTATGGAAAGATTGCTCCTCAAAGAAAATTTTCAAAAATGGACCCAAAGCAACAACCACGAAATGGCGGTGGAGAACAAGTAATTACTGATGGTGGTTATCAATCTGGGGCTATTCGAACAAATGATACAAAGTATCCCGTTCCTGTAAAACAGAATATTATGCAACGAGCAAGTGAATATAAATCACAGCATGGTCAAAAAAACACAACCGGCAGTAACCAGAAAATAAATGGATCTGCACGATCGCAAATATCTGTCCACTCAAATTCAAAATCCAAGGGACAATCAAGGTAATAAGAAAGTGATGATAGCATATGAAAATGATTAAATGTCAGAAATGCGATGGAGTTTGGATTGTAGAAGACTCCAATTTGGATCGGCAAAAAGTTTGTCCTTATTGTACTTCCTCTATTCAGAGGAAAAAAGAAATTAAGGAATTCAATTCTTTGGATAAGGTGATTTATGGAGCCATTTCCAAAATGGGCATAGAAATAATCAATAGTCCTCAGCAATTAAACGGACTTATGATGGATATCGCTCCGGCATTACGAAAAGAAATCCGCATTTTCTCTAAAACGGTCACGGATGTATATATTGACTATGTTAAGGAAGCGTTTACTCAGGATGTAGCAACTTCGAAATCAACAATTAACAAATTGAAGGATTTATTCATTGAAGACGAGGGGTTGTCCGAAACATGGGCAGATATGATTTGTAACGGATTATTTGGGGCAGCACTGTATTATAAGGGGAACATTCAAACTGAGCTTATCAATGTTCAGGTATATGATATTGATAATACATATTTTGTACATAGCCAGCTTGACGAGGCTACTTCCCCACAGCGAGGCTCTAAGACTGCTGTAGTTTCTACTTCAGGTAATGATACTGCATACCCAAATAAAAATAACGTATCTGTTGATTCAATAGCAGAAAAAACTCCGGATAAAGATCCTGACGGATTATGTGAATTGGCTATGAAGTATTATTATGGGAAACTACACTATCCTAGAGATGAGCGAAAAGCAATTAAATTGCTCCGGAAATCTGCAAGCTATCATCAATATGTTCCCGCTTATAATTACCTTGGGAGAATCTATATGAAAAATCGAAACTATGAAAATGCTGAAAAGTGGTATAAAAAATCAGCTGATACTGGGGATGCTGAAGGATGTTGTATGGAAGGATATTTTGTCTACACAGGACGGGTGGATCCCAAATCACATGGAATTACATCTAGTAAAGATTATTACATGAAAGCTGCAGCAACCAGTAAATTTGAGGTGATGATAGCGATTTCTGATAAATTTTTTAATGGTAGCGAAGTTCCTAAGAATGAGCAGGTAGCAATTGAAATATTGATTGCTGCTTCGTCTGCCGGCAGTGCAGAAGCTCAGTATCGTTTAGCACAATCCTATCAGCAGGGGAGAGGCGTTGAAATCGACCGTAGTAAAGCAGTGAAATTGTATAAAATGGCGGAAATGGAAATCCAATGCGGTGGAGATTATTAGCCATTGATAATAATTTGGCATTACTTCATTATACAGGAGCAGATTTGACCCACCAGTTTCATGATAAGAATATAGATATCTCTTGGAGAGATTGTAAGCTGAGGGAATGGCTCAATCATAATTTTATTGTACAACATTTTTCAAGTGATGAGGAAAAATTGATTTTTGAGGCCAATATTGAAACGGCTGGAGTACTTACGAGAGATAAAGTATTCTGCTTAAGTATCGAAGAGACAGTTAAATATAAACAGCAGATGAAGGATTCTTACAGGCCGTGGCTATTGCGCGATAAGGGAAACGAAAATGGCTATATTGCTACTTATGAACATGATGGGCCATATTTGCGGGGAGTATCTGCAAATTACATAATTGATATACGACCAGCTATGTATATATCTTCAAATTATTTTATAAAGTAACATCATAAAAAGAGAGGGTGGATCTATGAATGCATCTGTTATTTTAATTCGCTGTCCCAAAAACAAGAGTGTATTCGGAGCTAGAACACAGCAGATGAGTGACGGCGACTGGTGGAGAACTTGGGCATTTGCTATTGATGAAAACAGGGCCAAAAGAGAAGGCTACGACCAGGAAACTGTAAAAGGTAATTTGTACTGTACAGATGAATATCCTGGTTGCCCCTATTGTGGAACCAGAAGTTTTGTTCAGTGTAATAAATGCGGAAAATTATCCTGCTGGAATGGAGAAAGTGTTTTAGATTGTCAATGGTGTGGAAACCATATGGATAATATTGTAGAAGCTAGTGATAAATTTACTGTTACCGGCGGAGATATTTAAGCTTCTCATATGAATCAAGAGAAGATGCTGCTATTGGGTAACACTGAGGAGGGCTCTTGCAATGGATAGAACTTTAAGTAGTATTATTAATCAGCTTTTAAGTCAGTACGGTAAAGATATTTTACTGAATGGAAATCGTTTTTGTGCTTTAGCAGACGATCTGGCTCCGGAGCCGGCGTTAAGGATAGAAAGAAAAGTCTTACATCGACTGAATCAAGAGGATTTGCTTTCAGAAATATACCAAGTTATATCTCAAAATGAGAATGACAGTGGGGGACATAAACTAAATCTTCTATTAGAAGAAGCGGGTTTTTCCGAGACTTGGAAACGAATTGTATTTGAAATGTTTCAACTCAAGAATACATCAGAAATTATACAAGAGGAAAATAAACAGAAAAATTCATCCATAAATAATTATTCTGAAGAACGCCAACTTTATAATTCCGCTGGTAAAAACCTTAATAATGCTCTTGATCCAGAATTAAAAGAATTCATACAGAAAGTAGTTCAATCTGTCTCCGGTAATGGACCGGTTATTGTAGAAGAGTCTTTGAAAACCTATACAAATTGGGAACATATGACAGGAATGAAAATTGATCGCGGATTCATATCACCCTATATGGTGCAAAACGAAGAGAGAGGAGAGACAGTACTCGAAGATCCATTCATTTTTATTACAAATTTGACAATTACTAAAGAACAGACTATTGCTGATATTATGAATCTTGTTGTACCAGTAGCCAAGAGTCTTCTCATAATTTCAACGGATATAGAGTCTAAAGCATTATCTGAATTACTTAAAAGGACCAATAATTTTCCATGCGTTGCAATAAAAGCTCCCGCTTATGGCGATCGTAGAATTGAAATTCTCAAAGATATTGCAATCTTGACCGGCGGAACTGCAGTAACGTCTGCAGAAGATAGCATACATAATCTCACGATGGAAACCTTTGGACATGCTTCTCAAGTCATTATACATTATGAAGATACAATCATTGTTAATGGACTAGGAAAAAAAGATTCGCTATCCAGACGAATCGAACAGATCCAAGAAGCTTATCGCTCATCGTACTCTGATTTTGATAGAGAAAAACTACAGGAAAGAATCGAAAATTTAGAACGTGGTGTTGCTGTTATTCGAGTTGGAGGAAAGAAAGTATCGGAAATAAAACAGCAGATGAAAATAATAGAAGACGCTGTAGAATTCGTAAGACAAGAAGAGATATCTAAATTGAGTATGGAGGAGAAACGATGAGATGTGAAAAGTGTGGAGCAGAATGGAATGGTATTGTAACGACAGACAATTTCAAATGTCCCTTTTGCGGCGAAATATTAAGTGAAGATATTCCTTACAAACAAGTAATTGATTCCCTCAGAATGCTAATTAATCGTTTTGGAAGGGAGATATATCTTGAGTCGCAGCGATTGGATGCTATGATTAATGATCTGGTGCCTAATGCCCTAAAAGAAAAAAATATAATTCGTAGTGCAATTTCGTTCAATATTCCCAGTATTATTCTGGCTGCGAGTAAAGATGTGGAAAAACGGAATTCTATTTTGGAAAAAGCCTACCATGCAATAGAAAGTAATGGAATTGACAAAGAATGGTGTTCTGCAATCATCTTTATGCTCGGATATCCATTGGAATTCGATTCTAGATTTCTTTATCCTCTTGATCTTACGAAAAAAAAGTCACATATGAAGCTAAAGGGTAAAGCTACTGCTAAATCTTTCCAACAGAATAAAGAAATTGACTATTCCGAAAAATCAAATGAGGAATTGGAAAATTATTCCGATAATGGGGACGCTGAAGCATCCCTTGAATTGGGTACAAGATACTATTTCGGTGAAGGCGCTGAACAAAATTATTTAAAGGCTGCCCAGTTTTTCCGTAGGGCAGAATCATTTGGCAATATAACTGCCAAGTATAATCTTGGTGTGATGTATGACAACGCATTTGGTGTTGAACATGATGAAAATAAAGCCTTTGAATATTATCAAATCAGCGCAGAACAAGGCTATCCACTTGGTATGTTTTCACTTGCAGAAATGTATTATGATGGCCAGGGTTGTGAAAAAGATGATCAGAAAGCAGTGTATTGGCTTCAAAAAGCAGAAAAGGAGATGGAAGACCCTAATATCTACATAACATTAGCGATGATATTACGAGATTCTGAGGATGAATCCGTTCGTAATCCAGTTCAGGCTTATGAATACGCGAGGAAAGCTGTTGATACTGGAAATGAGAATGCTTTGAATTTAATGGGAACTTTTTACGAAAATGGTACAGGGGTACAGCAGGATTATAAAAAGGCTTTTGAGTATTATTCACGAGCTGCTGATCAAGGTGTAGAGATTGCCTATCTTAGCATGGGTGCTTATTATCAGGGCGGGTATGGGGTCGCACAGGATTATAAAAAAGCAGCTGAATGTTATCAGCTGGGAGCGGATGCCGGTAATATGTATTGTTTAAATGCTCTTGCCATGTGTTATAAAAACGGACAAGGTGTCGCACAGGATTACAAAAAAGCATTTGATTTATTCCTAGAAGCAGCTTATGCCGGCAATTACGCAGCTGAGTTTAACGTAGGCTTAGCATATGCAGAAGGACAAGGCGTACCTCAGGATCCAAGGGAAGCAAAAAAATGGTTTTTGTTGTCTGCTGATAAAGGATTCGGAAAAGCAATGGCTTCTCTTGGAATATACGCAGAGCAGGGAATACCCGATGGAACACCTGATTTGAAGGAAGCGTTTGATTGGTATCTTAAATCAGCAAATGCAGGAGATTATGGCTTTTCTCAATGGATACTCGGAAATTGCAGAACCCATGGTTTAATGAATTCCTATGTTGATAAATTAGAAGGTTTCGATTGGTACTTAAAAGCAGCTCATAACGGCCATCCTACAGCTCAGAATAATGTTGCTGTCGAATTTTTAAATGGAATTCTTGTAGATCAGGATTACGATCAGGCCATTGACTGGTTTGAAAAAGCAGTTGCACAAGATGATCAGTTCGCCTTAAATAATTATGGAACAATGCTGGTAAACGGAAACGGCATTAAGCGGGATGTACATAGAGGATTTGAAATGATCAAAAAAGCAGCCGAATTAGGTAACCATGATGCAAAGGTAAGCCTCGGTGTATGCTATTTTGAAGGATGGGGAACATCCCGTGATTTAGATGCTTCCCTGAAATGGCTATCGGAAGCTTACACTGAAACGGGTGATACGACAGCAAAAACATATCTCGAAAAAGGCTTCAAGAATAAAAATGGCCGTTGGGTAAAACGAGGACTCTTCGGAAAAGTTCCTGAACCGGAAGCTTTACCACCTGCAACGCCAAGAATACAGCCGACTGGTGGATGCAATGATTTCTGTGATTATCATGTAGCTGATAATAGTGATGAGGAGAATGGCATCACCTTTTGCCGATATTTCGATATGGAAGTTTATACAAAACATAACTGCCCTTATTATAAAGATATGATTGGAGATCTGGCTAAAACTTTAAATGGTATCATGGAAAGAGAATCTAGATAATAATTTCTCAACATATCAGAACCCAAAATATTTAAAAAAATCGGTGAAGTTGTCGGGTAGATATCGATTATCCCGATATATAAATATAAGGATCTTGTGAAAGTACCTGAACCAGAAGACAGATAACTGGATCAAAGCCCATATTCAGATGTTTGGTAGCCACTAATTAGAAAGAGAATAGAGGTGTCTTATATGTTGAAAAGTAAGTAGGTAATCATCCGTACCTTGATGTTAATGCTCTCCTGGGCTGTCATAATCTCGCTCTGTCATGCTGTCATGAGAT
>ERZ1090864.879-NODE-882-length-15453-cov-5.121379_pt1 | contig 15453 bp, 1 predicted proteins | sample MGYA00478479_ERZ1090864 | MGnify/ENA primary metagenome ERZ1090864 (study PRJEB33644, sample SAMEA5815743) | chicken gut metagenome | biome: Chicken; feature: Gastrointestinal Tract; material: Caecum | place: Ireland | collected 2019-01-01 | study: A study of the... | reverse complement strand
GCGGGTTCTTCCTGCGCGGGTTCTTCCTGCGCGGGTTCTTCCTGCGCGGGTTCTTCCTGTGCGGGTTCTTCCTGCGCGGGTTCTTCCTGTGCGGGTTCTTCCTGCACGGGCTCTTCCTGTGCGGGTTCTTCCTGCGCGGGCTCTTCCGCGTCGGCGGAAGCCTCGCTTTCGGCAAGGCTTTCGCCCTTCGCTTTATTTCTTGTTGCAAACAATACGATATCCGTGACGCCGAACGCCACGCAGGCGGCGGCGAGCGCGATGACGGCGATCAGTTGTCCCGTCGGGATCGAAGAAGCCAGAATCATGAACAAACTCAAAGCATCCATAGCGCTCAATTCCTCCCCTTACGGCGTTTTACGATAGCGACGACGAGAAGAACGATCTCGACCGTCAGCAGGACTGCCAGCACAATGATCAGCCAGACAAGGCTGGTCGCGGGAGTCTCGGTGATGAACAGGAATGCGGAGAATTCCGTAACGGTGAACACGGCGTAGCCGTCTTCGACGGTATACGAAACTTCGCTCCATTCGCCGCCGTGCAGATGCAGGAGCGTGTACCCTTCGCCCAAAGCCGAAGCGATCTCGTCCGTCACTTTCAGCCGGACGGTGACAGCGCTTTCGGGCTGTACGGCCTCTCCTCCCGAAGTAAACCCGATGTCATAGCCGAGCGCGATCTCCGCGTTTTCATATGCGGACAGATCGTAATCTCCGTACGATTCTTCGAGAATGGAAGAAATTTCAAGGGTGTACAACGGATGTATGCCGCCGTCTGCCGAAACGACGACGTCGGGGTAGCGGCTTTCGCTCTCCTCCGTCCAGCTTTCCAGCTCTGCGCGGCGCAGCGTCCACACGAGCGTAACGTCGCCGTCCTTTCCGTCCGTCCACTGATAATTCGAAGTGTCCGCAAGCGAGATCGTGATCTGATACACGCCCGCGTCCTTCGCCGCAAGATACAGCTTTCCGTCGATCGTCGTGATGCCGCTTCCGAGTTCGGACATGTTCATGGTCGAACTGTCGAAGCCGACGATCTCGTTGTGAAGGGTATCGCCCGTTTCCACCGCGGTGTCTGCGGTATCGGCAAGATCCGGCAATGCCAGGCTGCGCTTTTCGACCTCGAATTGGCCGTTCAGCGTAATGCCGCTGTAATTTTCGCTGCCATCAACGGTTATGACCACATAATAGATACCCGCATTCGTGCGGCTGTCGAAACTGCCCGTATACGGCTTCGTATGCGCGCTGTCGGTATAGTACGCAACGCTCGCTCTGCCGAATTCGGGGACGGGCAGCGTTTCTTCCGTCGCCTCGTCGCCGTACGTCCAGCCGTCGCGGGAGTAAGTATCCTGCCCGTCGAGCCAGCCGTTTGCAGCCTGCGCGACGGTAAACTGCTTCGCTTCCGAAGAAGACGCCTCGTTGTTCGTAGTCGCTTCCACGACCGCCTTTACCCAGTAGGTTCCCGCATGCACGGGCACGGCCGTCGTATACGTGCCGTTTTCCGTTTCCGCATAGTAGAACACGGGTTCGCCGTAAACTTTGGCTTCTGCGGAAGGCGTTTTCGCGGCGTCGCCGTACGTCCAGCCGTCAAGCCCGGAAATGTCTATCGAAACGGGATTTTCGGCTGCGCGCAATACGGTGATGCTGAACGTGAGTTCGAGCGACGCGCCGTTTACTTCGGTGTCGTTATAGAACCAGACATAATTGTACGCGTTATCGCCCTTAAAGGTGAAGCATACCTCGTAATTGCCTACGTTTTTGCCGCCGGCGTTGATGAGTTCGTACACGTCTTCTTCTGCGCCGGTTACGGAAATTTCCGCCGTTTGCGATTCGCCGTTGTACGCCTTGCTCCCGATCGCACCGACGCTCACGCGCGCTTTGGATACGATGAAGCTCACGGGCTCTGCCGCCATGAGGTTGTAATTCGTGCTTTCCACCGTAGCAGTTACGATGTACGATCCCGCTTCGGCGGGCGCCTCGGTACCGGTGTACTGCTCTCCGTTGTTCATGGTGCCGGTGTAAGTGAGCGTGACCTGCACGCCGGAAACCGGCTCGCCGCCGGCGTTCGTAACGCGCGCTTCCGCCTCCGTTACATTGCCGTAGCTGCCGCCGTTCGGCGTGATCTCCACGCGGATCTCCAACGGCGAGATGACAAACTGCGCGCCGATGAAAGTAACTTCGAAATTCGTATCGTTCGAATACGCTGCCTCGATGTTATAGGTGCCGGCGTTGACGAATTCTCCTTCGACGGACAGCTCGATGCCGAGGTCTTCCCCGAACGCACTGCCCGCAGTCACTTCATACGCCTCCTGATCGATCTCGGGCGTTTGACCGGAATAGACGGTCTCCTGCGCCGAAAGCGTAACGGTTACGGAGGCGCGCTGCATGACGTATTTGTGCGTCTGCCCGGAAAGCTCGTAATTCTTTTCGTAGTCGGTACCCGCAAGGCTCGCCGCAAACACGTAGGTGCCTGCGTCTTTGAACTCTTTGAACTGATCGGCAGCTTCTTCGCCGTTGTAGCTCTGTATGCTCACCGCAATGTCGAGATACCCGCCTGCCGTGGCGACAGATTCGTAGAACTGCGCCGTTATTTTTGCCGTCTGATCGGTGGAATCGTACGTGAACGAACCGCCCGACCATACGACGTAGGCAGTCGCCTTGCCGATCTCGAACTGCGCCTGCGCCGTTAAACCGTCGTAATTGTTGTTCCCCTCCACCGTGAGCGTTACATAGTACACGCCCGCGTCCGTGGTACGGGTAAAGCCCTGCGTATATTCGTGTTCGTGCGAAGCGTCGGTATAATATCTGACCGTGACCGTACCGAAATCCGCATCGGGGAGCGTTTCCTCCGAAGGATCGGAGCCGTACGTCCAACCTTCGCGCGCATACGAACCTATCCAGTTGTTGGAGGCTTTTTCGACGGTAAAGCTGAGCGTTCCGCCCTCGCCGAGCGTGAGCCCGCTATAATTGTCGTTGCCCTCCACCGCAATGAGAACGTAATAGGTTCCCGCATTCGTCTGTTCGTCGAACGCGCCCGCAAATTCGTTTTGCAGCGAGGCGTCGGTATAATACTTCACAGACACGCTGCCGAATTCGGGAACGGGCACCGTTTCCTCCGCCGCCGCGGAGCCGTACGTCCAACCTTCGCGCGAATATGTATCCTGCCCTTCCTTCCAGCCGTTTTCCGCCTTGGTGATATACCATGTGACGGAAAGGTTAGCCGTGCCGCTCGTACTCCATACATAGTTGGTGGTGCTCCTGAGTGCTACCGTAACGGTATAAGCGCCTGCGTCGGTAGCGCTCGTAGTGCCGCGTACGATGTAGTATTCGCTCTGCGCCACCTCATACGAGAACGTTTCTCCCGTATATGTTTTGCTCATTTCCGCCAGCTCGGGCGCCTGCACTGTTTTGGGCGTTACCGTCCAACGCACTTCCACCGTCTGGGCAGAACCGCTCTGGCCGCTCCAAATATAATTGTTCGGATCGGAAAGCGCGATGTTCAGATAGTATGTATCCGCGTTGACCGCGCTCAGGTAATACGCGCCGTCGCGCAGCGTGTAGGTGAGCCCCTGCGCTATGCCGACGATATTCATCGTTGCGCCGTTAAAATCCGCAAGCAAAGCTTCCACGGCGACGCCGCTGTATTCCTTGCTTTCCGCGGTAGGCACCGTAAGCGCCTTGCGCGAGATCGTAAAGTATACCCTTTCGGATTCTGCTGCGTTATAGTCTGAACTTGCCATAACGGAAGCAACGGCGTAATAGGTGCCCGCATTGCGGTAATTGGTTACCTGTTCGCTGCTTGACGCAAGGTAGAAGCGGATCGAGATCGTGCCTTCGAACGTGTTTTGCCCGCCGTTGTACTTGCCTTCGGCGATCATCGTTCCGAACGCGTCGCCGTACGCCCAGGTGCCGTTCAGCCACAGCGCGCCGTCTTCCCCGGCGGTCGGCGTTAAATCGGCAGAGCCGTCGCCGTTCGTATCCAGGCCGAGAATTGTGACCGTAAGATCGTTATAGTTGGAGATGCTCCATTCGATATTGATAAGCGGATCGTCGTAACCTTCTTCGGTGCCCGTAAGCTCGCGCCATACGTAGTTGTTCGGATCGTTCAGCTCAAAAATGACCCAGTAGTTGCCCGCATACGTTGCGCGCATCGTGATCGTGCCGTTCGACGAATTGATAACGGTAGGCATATTGCCGTTGTCGCTGTCCGCCGTTACGTAGGAATACAGGGAAACATTGTATTCCAAAGTATTTTCCTGTTCTCCGCCCGTTGCGGTCAGAGAAGAATACGCCCATTTCGGCGAATCTACGCGCTGTTTGAGGATCGTGTAATAATTCTCGAACGTGCGGGTGGTTCTGTCTTCCGAAATGCCCGTATCTTCGGGCGCAAGCTCGTAGTTGCCGCTCGCAAGCACGACGATGACGCCGTACGTGCCCGCTTTATCGGGAGGAGTTGAAATGCCCTGCTCCTGCGCTTCCTGCGCCAAGTAGTTCCATGTTCCGTCGTTCGATACGCCGTAATAGTAATAGGTATACGCGATCTCTGCCGACTCCGTGTCTCCCTCGACGATGCCGCCGCTCGAAACCTGCGCTATGACGGGTTTGATCTCTTTGCCGTATTCGCCGAACACGTGATAGCCGTAGCTGTTCTGCTCGTACTCGTTGGTAAGCTCGATATTGATCTGCCGTTTGAGCACCTCTATCTGCGTATCCTGCCCGAAGGTTACCTCGTAATTGTCGGGAGCGAAGTCCTCTTCAAAGCGCAGCGTAACGGGAAGTTTCGTGCCCGCGTCGGTACGGGTATCGGCGTCTGCATAGACGTAGCCCTGCTCGACGACGATGTGAGAAAGTATATCGGTCGACTCGGGCTGCTCGCTCTCTCCGTCGATAAACCCGTCGTAGCGGATATAATTCTCGCGGATATAATCGGAAGTGAGTACGTTGCCGTAGCGCACCGTGATGTTTTGCGTTTCCGCCGTAGCGGGGTCAAAGTCGGGCGTGATGGTGAGCGCCTTCTTCGCGATGGTAAATTCGACCGTATCCGTATCGAACGCATAATTCGGGCTCGCTTCCTCGTTCAGAGAGATCGTTACCACGTACTCGCCCGCTCCGATCGCCTTCTGTTCTGCCTGAGACGAGCCATTGAAGGTAAACGAATAATCGAAGGATACGTCTTCTCCCACCGTTTCGCCACGAGCGAGGTTTTCCACGTCTTCCGTGATGACCTCAAGCCAGCGATCCGCGCCGTTATACGTGAGGTCTGCAAACTGCGCCTCGTAATCGCCCCGGAGGGTGATCTCGCGCTGTTCGACATCGAAATCGCTTTCTTTGGAATCGACAAACTTGTAATTCTCGAAGGTGATATACGCCGTATCGATCGCAACGGTTACCGTCGAACCCGCGGGCGTTACGCCCGCCCGATAGCTCGTGCCGAACGCGGCGGGAAGGACGGTTACGGAAGACGCCTGGTCTCCGTTCACAAACGTTTCCTCGCCGTACTGCGTATTTTTACGCTTATACGTAAGGCTGAAAAGGTCGGTATCGATCTCCTCTCCGTATACGATGGAGCCTTCGCCGTATTCCGCCGTTACGATGAGCACGCGCGGCGTTACGCTATACAGCGCGACGTTGCGCGAAGCCTCTCCCTCGCCCAGGAATTTGATATTGTAGTTGAACCCGCGGCCTTGGCCTTCGCTGTTCGTTGCGCCCGCAATATAGTATGTGCCTACGGGGCTTTGCTCGTCCACATCTATGGCGGAAAGCGTGTATACGGGATTGCTTTCGAGCGTGCCGCCCTTGTCGGCTTCAAAAATCGTGCCGCTCGTAACGGTTGCCGTGAGAGCCTTGCGCTCGTCGCCGTATTCGCCCGTCTGGTTGTCTATGGTAACGGTGATCTCCGCGCGGTCCATGGTATAGGTGTTTGCGACCGTATCCGCCCGCAGCGTATAGTTTTTGCTCAGCTCGTCGCCCTCCGCAAAGGCGGCTTTGAATATGTAGCTGCCCGCGTCTTTGAACGTAACACTGGAAAGCGACTCGCCGTCCGTGATCGCACTGCCGCCGTAAGGCGTATACGAGACGATGGAGATCTGCAACCCCTTGACGCCGCCGTTTTCTTCGGTTACGTCTTCGCCCAACAGCTCATAATGCGCGGAAACGGCCTGCTCCTTGCCGAGGTAGGTAAACGTGGAATTGCCCTCTCCGCTCGTACTCCAAACGACGGAAACCGAAGCCTCAGTAATCTCAAAATGTATTATAACCGCTGCCGTGCTGTAATTTGAACCGGCGTCGAACACGATGGTATATTCGCCGACGTCTTTCGGCGCCGAAGCCATCGGTTCGAGGCCCGCAAGCTCGGAATAATCGTGATGCCCCGCATAATACACCGCAGAAACGGAGGGTTTTTCTCCCACGTAACCGCTATCCACGGTAGCGCTGAACTCTTTGGCTGCGCCCGAGTATGAGTTGTCTGACGGGATAGAAGGGCTCAGCACAAGATTTCTCGCCGTTATCGTGTGCGTACCGGCGGGTTCTTCCTCTCCGCCGACGGTGACCGAAGCCGAGCCTTCAAAGCGAATGATGTAATTGCCGCTCTTCAACTGCCCGTTGGAACCGACGATATAATACGTGCCGACGTTCGTCATGGCGCCGAACTCTGCCGTCGTTCCTTTTGCATCATATGCGGAAAGCCCGAACACTTCCTGCATGCGGTCGCCCGCGGCAAGCGCGTTTTCTTCCTGCCCGCCGCGCGTTACGCTCACCTGCCCGTACAGATCCTTTTCGTCTCCGTAGACGGAAGACGCGTCGCCGATGGTAACGGTGATCTCCCTTGCAGCGACAGTAAGCGTTGCCGTTTGGTAGATAAAAGTATAGTTATCGGAGGTATAGCCGTACGGTTTGATGGTAAACGTTTTGCCCGCGTTGCCGACCCCGTAGCCGGGCGCATACGCCGTTTCTCCATCGAGATAGGTAAAGGAGAGCGTTCCGCCGAGATGTTTCTCCTCGTTTTCGTCCGGGGCAAAGCCGCTGTATACGACTTGCGTGCCGGAAACCTCATCGCCGTAGACGACCGTGTTCGACTGCGCCGTAACGGTGAGCGTCCTCTCTTTGACCCAATAGCTTGCAGTAACAAATTCGACGATCTCATAATTCCCGTCGAGCGGCTTTCCCGAAATGGTATAAGTGCCGACGGGTTTATTCGTCTTTTCGCCGTCATAGCCCTCCCCCCATTCGACGTAGAGGGAATATACGTCCACGTCTCCGTTTACGATGCCGCCCGTAAGCCCGCTTTCTTCCGTTGCCGCGTCCGTCGCGGTGAGCTCTTTGAGATTATCGTAGCCGTATTCGCTCTCTTTATCCTCGATAGTAACGATGATCGGGCGGGGATTGACCGTCATGTCGCCCGTCAGATAGGTAATGGAATAGTTCGTGAGCGAAGCTTTTGCGTTTATGCTCGTGCTATACGTGCCCTTATTGCTCGTGCTCGTAGCGGTCGTGGCGTAAGTAAAAGTCGCGATCGCGACGTCGTCGTCCGCTACAAACTGATGAAGCGGGTCGGCTGCGGAATTTATGCCGCCGTCGGAAGCGTACTTCCAGCCCAACGTCTCTTTGATCGCGGGCGTTTCGCCGTAGTACATCTCGGCGTCGTTCGCCTGAATGACGACCTTCCTCTGATTCATTTTGTACGAACGCTTTTCCGTATCTTCGGAAAGCACGTAGTCGTCGAAGTCGTTTCCGCTCTCTATTTCGGCAACAAACGTATAATCTCCCGCGGCTTTGAAGTCCTTGCCCGATTGCTCGAAAGTTTTAAGCGTCAGCGAATCTCCTCCGAGTGCGACAGCTACCGCGGCGACATCGCTATTATGTCTTTCGCCGTCGTACACGAAGTGCGTCTGCGCTTCGTCGACGCCATGCGTCCACACGGCGTCGACCGTGGCGGGCGTAATGGTGAAGGTGAGCTCCGCCGCATGGTTCAGAACATAGTTTTTGCCGAGCGCTTCGCCGAGGGTAACGGACACCTTATAAGCGCCCGCATGCAGCGCCTCGGAATAGCCCTTTCCGTCCGTTGAAGCGTAGCTGTATTTGAAATTATCCGCGGTATTCAGGGCGGCGTCCTTTTCGATGACGCCCGTAACGCCGTACGCCCCTGCCGCTTGCGCGCTTGCAGCCTGCACGGAGGCGGTGTATGCGTTTTCCGCGCCGTTTTCCGTCTGATTATTCCACGTAACGGTAACGCTGACCTCGCGCTTTTCTACCGTAAGCAAGCCGTTTTCAAAGCTGACCGTATAATTCAGTTTCGCTTCGGAATCGGCAAGCGCCGCCGTAACCGTAAAGTCCTCGCCCGCGTTCGAGTCCCCCGCGGTATATCCGACGAAAGTAAATTCGAGCGCGCCGAGCTGCGCGGCGTAATCGGGGTCGTCTAAGAAGTCCGTTACAACAACGTTGTTCCAGCCGAGCTTGGGCGCGGCTTCGCCGTAGATCACGGTATAGTCGTTCTTTAAAGCAACGGTGATCTCTTTCTTTTCGATCGTAAACAGCGTGTTTTCCGGATTGGCTACGGTAACACTGTAATTTTTGTTTTTGCTTTCAAAGCTGATCTTATAAGAGCCTGCGTTTTTGGCGCTGTCTGCAACCGTCAATGCCGCATTGAGATTATCGGTGCCATAAAGCGCAGATGCCCCCGCGTTCCAATCGGTAACGGAGCCTGCCTGCTCGCCCAAAACGGCGGTATAGTTTTCGCCGTATTCGCTGCCGAGCGTGTACGAACCGCTCTGCCCTTTATAGGTTTGGTTTTGCTCATGCAGCGTAACGATGATGTTCCGCGCGACAACGGTGAGCGTTCCCTTCTTCGTCGTATAATCGAGAGCATAGTTGCGGGAAGTCAGACCGCCGACCGTAACGGTAAATTCGCTGCCCTGCTCCGCCCCGACCTCAAAGCCGCCGCGATCGAACGTTGCGCCTTTTGCATTTACATACGTATCCGCGCTTTCCCCGTCGGAACCCTGCCAGCCTTTATATAGGATCTCGAATTTTCCATCGGCTACGTCGAAGCCGTAATCCACCGTCGCATTGTCGACGTACGCCTGCAACGTGGCTTTGGAAATGGTTACGGTAAACGACCCGCTGATCGTTCCATGGTTGCTCTCGGTTACGATATAGTAAACCTTGTAAGAGCCGCCGTCTTCCGCAACGTCTTTCAGTTTAAGTTCTTCCGTATATCCTTCGCCGTTTGCATTCTCGGTCAAAGAGAATTTCCACGTAGGATTGAATGCCGATCCATGCTTTACGGAAATGTTCGCGTTTTGGAGTACATCGTGTTCCGCTGCGTCGTAGGTACCGCTGTAACCTTCGGGCGAAGCCGTCATTTCTGCCGGCGTGATCACATAAGTCGCGTTATACGCTTCGCCGTCTCCGTTGACAAACGTTATGCTATAATTTTCGTTTGCCGATATACCTGCTATATAATAGGTAGCGGCTGCGGATCCGACTTCGACCGTGATGCCAGGTTGATTTCCGGTTTCGGTAGCCACAAACACGAGGGAATACGCTTTCTCGCCGTTGTAAACAGGAGCTCCCGTAACAGTTTGCTCCGAACCTTCCGTAAATGCGGGGGTCGCCGTCAATTCCGCGATGGCATCCCCGTAAACGGAGGTTTTATTATCGATCGTAACGGTGATCTTACGTTTTTCCACGTTTATAGTAGCCGTGCCGGAACCGGTACCGCCGTTATATACGAACGTATAGTTTTCTGTCCATTCGTCGAGTTCGGGCGTAGAGATGGTCGCCGTATAGCCGCCTTCCAATACGGGAGAGCCCGCGCTGTAACTATGTTTGATGCCCTTTCGCAGCGCCGCGATAAAGCCCGCTTCGTATGCGGTCTTCTCCTCGTAAGCCCAGCCCTCTGCGCTGATACCCCACTCGCCGAGCGCCTCGCCGTAAACGACCGTCTGACCCGTTACAGCAACGGTGAGAGTTTTTGGCGTGATCTTGTAGTCGGTCGTTTGAGACATTTTTTCTTCCGCAAAGCAATAGTTCGCGTTAGAAATAGAGGCTGTTACCGTGTAAACGCCCACATCGGTCGGGCAGACGTTGTCTTCGCCGACCTGCGCCCCGTCTTTGAAATACTGATAAGTTACGACTATGGTATCCTGTTCAAGCTTTCCGCCGAACGTCAGCTGTGCGTTTGCGGCTTCGCCGTAGGTAAAGCTGTACGCAGTTCCTTCTACCGCGTTGGCATTTGACCATGCTACATCTGTAAGCTCTTTGGGAGAAATGGTAAAGGTGATCTCCTGCCCTTTTACCGTTGTAATAACGGTACTGGTATAGTTCGTCGTTTCTTCGATAACGACGATAAGCCTGTAAATTCCCGCCTGTGTGGGCACTATTTCTGTTCCGTAAGCGCCTTCGTCGCCATATGAACCGCCATTCCGCAATTTTCCGCTGTAATAATAGGCTATGGTGTTATGCTCCGGCGTATCCGCGGCGATCGCGTTCAGCACCTCCGTAAGCAAAGGGTCGCCCGTCTCGGAAGAAGTGTCCAGGGTTATAACGGGCGCTTTTGCCGTTTCGCCGTACGTCCACCCGTCAATAGCGACGGTTACATGATCATAATATTGCGTCTTTGTAATTTTGAACCACGCATAAATGGTTTTCCCGTCAATTACGTCGCGTTCGTCAGGTTCTGCCGTCTGATCGCCTTGCACGGTTCCCCATTCATAGTTGTCAGGATTTGCCAATACAAAGGCATAATAATAGGATCCGTAAACACTCGGTGCGCCTGCAATTTGATTCGGCGTATCGCCTGTATACTCATAATAGGGAGACGCTGCAGGTTCATACCGAGGATTCTCCGTCAACAAGCCATCGGGGGTCTGCGGCTCGCCCTTAAATTCGAGCCTTCTTCCGGCGTCTGACGTTGCAGGAAGATAAACGGTCTGCTTTTCGATCGTCCAGGTGATGACGACCGCGCCCGCCTCGTTTGCCTCGGTGCCCTCTGCCCACGTATAGTTTGTGATGCCTTCGGGATTATTCAGCGTAATTGTAACTGTATAAACATTCGCCTCCGTAGCAAAAAGCTTATATTCGGAATCAACGAACTCAGCTTTCGTCCCGGTGAATTGAGCCTTGAAATCTGTTTCATTGTAATCGTTCAGAACAACCGACTGTTCCACGCCGTGCAGACCGCCCTCCTCCGAATCCTGATATTCGGTAGAAGTTTCACTCAAATCAGGTGCGTTCACCGCTATGGAATCGATCGTCCAAGAGAGCGTTTTTTCCGCGGTGTCGGTGCCGTCGGCGTTCCATACATAGTTTGTAACGCTCTGATTGTTCAGCGTGACCGTGACCGTATAGACGTCTGCATGGGCGGCATAAACCGTTCCGGTTCCCTTGTCAAAACGGCCGCTTTCGTTCGCGCTGTTATCTGCCGAAACTGCAACGGACATGGCCTCTGCGTCGTACGTGACGATCTCGGCAGACTGCTCCCCTCTGAAATAACCGGACTCCTTTTCCGTACCGCCGTCAAAAGTCGGCAATTTGATGACGCGCGCGACGATATTCCAACCGATATCTTTCGCCTCAAAAGTGCCGTCTTTCCATGCGTAGTTAGCCGTCGGGGTGACGGAGAGCGTATATCCCCCCGCGTTCACGCCCGAATTGTTTTGGCTGAAAGTAAAATACGGTTCGAGGCTCTGCGCATCTTTAACTTTTACGCTTCCGAGCTCATCCGACCGAACGACGACAAAAATCGTTTCGCCGTCGGCATACGTATAGCCCAGAGTTCCGCCGACCGTGTCCGCGCCCGCAGAATAATCTACCTCGGGAAGGGCAACGGTTTTTCTTGCAATCGTAAACGAAAGCTCCTTGCTTGCCCCTTTGTAATTACCCGTTTCGGCAACGGAAACGACGACCTTGTAAGACCCCGCGTCTGTCGGCTGCTCTCTTCCCAACGAATCATCGCCGCGATAATATGTAACGGTAATTTCGGCTTCCTTATTGAACTTAAACGAATAGCTGAGCGTATGGTCTGATCCGTCGTCATACGTCCAATTTCCGCTGTTGGCGATGGCAAGGCTCGTGACCTCGTTTACGCCCTGCGCAATAGACCAATTCAGCGTGATATCGGCAAGCGGCGCGTCGCCGTTATCCGACCACTGATAATTGGAATTGAGGCTGACGGTCAGCGCATAACTGTTTGCATTCGTTTCGCTGAATTGCCCGGTAAAGGTGAAGTATTCTTCAAACTGCGTAAGGCTTTCAACGGTTATTGCGCCTTCGCCCAAATACTCCGCCAAAATCTGAATGTTGATCGCGTCTTCCTTATACGTATAGTAATCCGCATCCCCGGTAACGGTCGGCTTTGCGATTTTCGCGCACAGGATAGACCAATCCAAATCGACGGGCCCCGTGCCGCTCTCCCATTTATAGTTAGAATTGAGCGTTACGGTCAACACATAATCGCCCGCATTCGTACCGTTCAGATTGCCGCTGAACGTAAAATACTTGCTGAACTGATCTGCTCTTGTGATCGCAACGTCGTTGCCGCCGTTCAGATAAGATGCGTTGATCTTCACAGCGATCCGGTCGCCGCTGTACGTATAGTACGCCTCGTCCCCCGCGATTTTAGGCAGCGCAAGGGTCGCCCGCACGATCGTAAAGGAATCTTTGGCAACAGAATCGGCAAATCCCGGTGCCTCGTCGCCGTAGTCTCCCGTGGCGAAGATCGTCGCCTTTACCCAATAAGTGCCCGCCGCCGTGGGCTTTTTAGACGCGTCGTCCCCTACGGCAGGCGTAGAGCAATCTTCGTCTTTATAGAACCGGTATTCTACGTCATCCAGACCGAAAGTCGCCGTAGCAGACGGGTCTTTGGCAGTTTGGCCATACGTCCAATCGTCCATGGTAACGAAAATCTCGTTGTTTGCCTTTTCGATCGTCCAGGTGACTACTATATCGCCGTGCGACTGATCGTCTTCGCCTGCCCAAACATAGTTGATATATACGCCGTCGCCGTTGGACACGGTATTGTTGAGTTTGACGGTGACCGTATAGACGGCGGCGGAAGTCGCACTGACGGTCTTTCCGTCAATGCTCCAATCCAAAATGTCGGTTTCGCTGCCTATACCGCTGTGGCGCGTAGCCGTGCCCTTGACAAGCGCCTGAAAAGCGTCCGTAGACCCTTCGCCGATCGTGCCGTCAAGGTTCAGATCGATCGTCTGCACTTTCCCGCTATATGTACCTGTAAATGCCGACTGCGGGCGCTTTACTTGTTTTGCGACGATCTCAAAAAACACCTCTCTGTTCGCGAACGCATCGCTGTCGACGTCACCCGCAGGCGTATCCCAACGATAGTTATCGCTGTCCGTCAGTCTGAGAGTGACGGAGTATGTGCCTACGTTCTGCGCGTTCTGCGCATTTTCCGATATAGAATAGAGTTCGCTTTCAACTTCGTCCGCCGTGAGGGGCGTGCCCTCATATGTTTTGGTTTGCAGGATATTGCGCCCCGAATCGCTCAACGTCGGCGCGATCTCCAGTTTGCCGACGATAAACTCCGCAGGCTTTGCACTTGTTGAACCCGCCTCAAAGTTATCCGTTTCGGTGATGTCGACGTAAACCTTATAAAACCCCGCGTCCGTCGGAGCCTGCGCATTATCGGAATAGTCTGTACCGGCGTTCAGCCTGCCGCTGTAATGCCATTCCACATCGCCGCCGCCGTAATTGCCCGCATACGTTACCCATTCTTCCCGGAAAGTTTCGCCGTACGTCCAGCCGGGTTTCTGCTCTTTGGAATCATCGTATGTAGTATGCCCGACGGAAACGGAAAGATCTTTCAACTCCGCCTTTTCTATGATTACGGTAAAGGAGAGTTCGGAAACGCTCTCTTCGTAACCGCTCCAATAATATCCGGGGTTCGTGAGGGCAACGGTGACCGTATAAGTACCCGCCTCGGTAAGACGGACTTCTCCCGTCTGTTTGGAAGCCGCCTCCACGATCTCTATGCCGCTATTGATCGCCTCGCCGCCGTCTCGGTTTCCCGAAACGGAAATTTTCATGATTTCGGGGTCGAACTCATAGCCTGTATTGTCGAGGTCGAAAGAATGCGCTTTGCCCGTTGCCGCATTGTCGCCGGACTTATCGTAGTCATAAGTCAGTCCGCTCGTCGTTTGCCCGGGGCGATAGGTCGTCCCGTCCGAATTTAAAATGACGATCGAATGCGCCGATTTGAATACGGTAACGCTCAACCGAATAGAAATGGTTTTACTGCTTTCCGTATAGTAAATATACAGATAATCCGTATTATTCGTCGTGCTGTAATATTCAAAGGCGGCTTTATCCTCATAGGCTTCCATGCCTTCTATGATATCACCGTTTTCATCTTTTATCGGCTTTCCGTTTTCATCCGTATAACTATAAGAAAACCTGTCGTCGTTGGCATAAGCCAGCGTGACCGTTCCAAAATCTTCATACGCAATGGCAAAAGTCAAATTTGTTGCCGCAGGATCAAAGGCAGTACCGGCCCCATAACTCCTGTCGCCCGTAGAATAATTGATACGCGCCGGAAGTACCCGCTGTATATCTGTTATCGTGACCTCGGCAGGTTTAACAAAATTATTTTCGCCGTAGATGACTTTAACGACCTTGTCATACGTCGCCTCTGTATTGTACCTTGAAGCCGCAAGATCGCCCTCCAACGTCCAATTCGAAATCGTAGAGGTCTGCGTGCCGTCTGCATTGATACCCCGCACAGAAATATAAGAGGCAAGGTTTACCAACGGGATCGAAGAAGTAACGGGATCTAATGGAGTTTTGTAGGTAGCAGTCAATGCTACGATCTCGTTGTCGCGGACTTCGATCGTGCACCGCGCCGAAATTTCCGCATTGCCGACCAACGTAGCGATAACGGTATGCTGCCCCGCGGTGAGCGTATTTTCCTCTTCGAGGCCGCCTTCCGTCTTCAAAGTGAACGCGGAAGCGTCGAGGCGCTCCGTAAGAGAAGGGTTGTTATCGTACGTAGCCGTAACGATAAGGCGCGGCCCGACAGCCTCGCCCCCGATCTCAGATTCTGTTTTCAGTTCACCGAGCTTTTCAAAGTTGTAGAACCGCGTGGTGTCGCTTTCCGGTGCGATCGAAATGCTCGTGATCGTATCGCCCGTTGCCGCACGCGCGCGCGTATTTGTAAACGCGGTAACGCCCAGCGATAAAAGCGCCACGCACGCGAACAAAACGGCGAAAAGTACGGCAACTACCCACTTTTTTGTTTTTGTTTCCATTTTTTCCTCCTCTATTTTGTCTTAAATTTCCAACAGATTGTAAAAACAACTCTTAAAAATATTTTTCGGATACAATCCGAAAAAAGGGATATCCCTTTTGGTTCGTCCGAAATTTCCGCATATTTAAATTTGAAATATGCAGAACATCAGATACTTATCCATTGTTTGCATACATAATATCACAGTAAGGTTTTTTTGTC
>ERZ1090864.877-NODE-880-length-15470-cov-6.971197_pt1 | contig 15470 bp, 15 predicted proteins | sample MGYA00478479_ERZ1090864 | MGnify/ENA primary metagenome ERZ1090864 (study PRJEB33644, sample SAMEA5815743) | chicken gut metagenome | biome: Chicken; feature: Gastrointestinal Tract; material: Caecum | place: Ireland | collected 2019-01-01 | study: A study of the... | reverse complement strand
GTTCACCGGTCGGTCCTGGATGCACGCTTTTTTATTTGCAAAGTGAAACATCAAAAACAGGATTTTCAAAAAATTCCCGATCACTTTTTTCGGAGGCAGATCGCCGCCTTATACACAGACTTCCGCCCGGCTGCTGCCATCCGGCAGCGCGGAGACGACAATCTGCTTCTGGATCACAGCCTTCAGTTCACTGACATGGGAGATGATGCCGACCGTGCGGCCCGCGCGCTGCAAGCGCAAAAGCGCCCCCATCGCGGTGTCGAGCGTCTCCTGGTCCAGGGAGCCAAATCCTTCGTCGATGAAGAGCGCGTCGAGGCGCACCGCGCCGGAATACGCCTGCACCACGTCCGACAGGCCAAAGGCCAGCGACAACGACGCCAGAAACAGCTCGCCGCCGGAGAGGGTCCCTACCGCGCGCTCGCCGCCGGCCGCCGCATCGAGTACAGAGAGTTCCAGACCGGCCATCGCGTTGCCGGCCGCGGGTGTCATGCGGCGCAAAAGGCGGTAACGCCCGCCCGACAGATCGGTAAAAAACAGGTTTGCGCTGGCCAGAATGTCATCGAGCATGATGCCCAGCACGAACTGTTCGATCGGGACTTTCCGCGCATTGTGGCCGGACAACAATTTTGAAAGCCGCTCCGCTTGTGCGCACTGCGTGCGGATGGCGGCGCCTTCCTCCTCGAGTTTTGCCAGCTGTGCGCGCGACTGCAGGGCGCCATGCAGGCTCTCCTCCAGCCGTCCCGCTTCAGCTGCAGCCTGGCCCGCGGCTTCCTGGGCTGCGTCCCGGGCAGCCTTGGCGGCGCGGTCATCCGGCCGCTGTATCTCGGGCGAAGGTGCCGGGCCGGCCGCGCGGTAGCGCGCCATGGCGCGGGCATACTGTCCCTGAGCTTCCTGTTGGGCGTTCGCCGCGCTTTGCAGCGCAGCCTCCGCGGCGGAGGCTGCCTGCTGCGCCGTGGAAGCCGCCTGCCGCAGGGACTGCTCCGTGCGCTCCAGCGCTTTGGCGGCACGCTGTAAACCATCCACCTCTGTCTGCAAGGCATCCAACGTGCGGCCAGCGGTCTGGGCCGCCGCTTCCCGGGCCGCGGCCTCGGCGGCAGCCAGCTTGCCCTGTTCATCCGCCAAAGCGGCGCGGGCCGCTTCCGCCGCACTGCGGGCCTGCTCCAGCTCCTGCTCGCGCTGCCGGAGCCGCGCGCGTGCCTTTGGCAGGCTCTGGGCCGCCTTTTCCGCTTCCACAGCGCGGGCGCGGGCCTGCTCCAAAGCCTGCGCGGGCTTGGCCGGGTTTGGATGATGGATGGACCCGCACACGGGGCACGGCATGCCGGGCGCTAAATCCGCAGCCACAGCGGCCGCCGCGTTTTCGTGGACCGCCCGCTCCACCGCTGCGCTCAGGGCAGGCAGCTTTGCGGCGATTTGCTCCTGGCCTTCAATATAAGCCCGGCCTTTTTCGCAGCGCGCCTTCGCCTCATCGGCGGCGACCTGCGCCTTGGCGAGTGCCTGCTCCTGACGAGCGATCGCCGCGCGCTGGGCCTGCACATCCTTGAAAAGACGAACCTGCCGCCGAGCGGCCTCCAAACCGGCCGCCAGAGCTGCGGCTTTAGCGCGTTTTCCCGCGGCCTGCGCGCGGGCTTCCTCTGCCTGCGGCAGGGCCTTTTCGGCGTCTGCACGCTTTTGTGCCGCTCCATCTGCGGCCGCCTTTGCTGTCTTCCATGCAGCGGCCGCCTTTTGCATTCGGTCATAAGCACCAGCTGCATCCGCCGCGCGGTCATAGGCTGCGTTCGCGTCCGCGAGCGCTCTGGCGGCTTTGCCGCGCTTTTCGGCGAGTGCGGTGCGGGCCGACTCCAAGTCTGCGCACTTTTGTGCCAGCGCCTGTGCGTCCTGCACGTTCTCCCGCTGCAAAATGGACGCGCACGACGCCGCGTTTTCATCCGCCGCACGCCGCAGGGAAACGGCCTGCTGGTTGAGCCGCTGTGTGCGCGCCGCCCACCGCTGCGTATCGAACAACGTGGTCAAAAGTGCCGCCTTCTCCCGGGAAGTGGCGAGCAGCAGCTTCAAGAAGTCGCCCTGCGGCAACACAACCACCTGCGAAAACTGCGCGCACGTCAGGCCCAGCAGGCGCTCCGCCACTTCGCGGACGCGCGTTTCCGCCCCAGCGCAAAGCAACTCCCACGACGCACCCGGCGCACGGCGCCAGCATTCGTGGGTGCCGCGCAGTTCCTGCGCGCCGCTTCGCTTGACGTGCAGCGCCAGGCTGCGGAAAAACCGGTACTCTTTGCCCTCATAGGCAAAGCGGAAATCCACCACCGTCTCGTCTTCTGGTCCGGCGGCGAGGCTGCGCATCGCGGTCCAGCTGCGCCGCCCGCCCGTCGATTGGCAGTAAAGCGCGCAGCATATGGCGTCCAGGATGGTCGTCTTGCCGCCGCCGGTCGCGCCGGTGATCAAAAACAGCGGATGTGTGCCGAGCTTCGTGAAATCGATCTCCGTCCTATGCAGATAGGAGCCGAATGCCTGCATGCGTAAATACTGGGGTGTCATGGCTCCTCCTTACTGGCGGCACGGAAAAGAACGCGGTCTGCATCCGTGGCCTCTGTCCCGCAAATCTGGCGCAAAAATTCCGCAAACACGGTTTCATCGTCCACGCGGCGGCGGCGCATGGCCCGGCGCAGCGCGGTATCTTCTCCCTGGCCGCCCGCAAGCAGGCATTCGCTGGCCACGCTCAGCAGATTCGGCCAATATGGCCGCAGCCGGTCAACCGGCTGATAGACCGGCATCGGATCGGTCAGTGTCGCGAATAGATAATCCTCCGACGGCGCGGCCTTGGCCTGCGAAAGCAGCGCCTCAAATTCCCCGCGCACACGGCGCACCGCGCGCGGCGGCTTGATGGGCAGTACCTCTGCCCGCACCTCGCCCTGCTCCACCGTCACGCGTGTAACGCCCTTTTGCTGGCCCTCTTCATCAAAGCTATAGGCCAGCGGCGACCCGGCATAGCGGCCGGGCCCGGCCTTCTGCGCGCCATGCAGATGGCCGAGCGCCACATAATCAAACGGCGCAAAACAATCGAGACCGACCTGGCTTGTCGGCCCGACGAAGGCCGGATTTTCACTGGCGCCCGCCTGGCCGCCCGCGGCAAAGCAGTGCGTCACCAGCACGTTGCACGCATCGGGCGCCGGCACGATCTTGGCCAAAAGCGCGCGGAAAGCATCATCCGCAGTTCGGATGTCAGCATCCCCCAGAAGGGCACGTGCCGCGACCGGCTCACAATAAGGCAACGTGTAAAAGCAGACCCGCTCCCCGTCCTTTTCCAGCATATAGGGCGTATATAGATCTTCGGGCCGGGTCGCGAGCACGACCCCCGCGCCCCGCAGCAGCGATGCGCCCAGGGACAGCCGCGCCGCGCTGTCATGATTGCCGGTGATGGCAATCAGCGGCACGTGCCGCGCGGCCATGGCCCGCAAAAAGGAGTCAAAGAGTGCGACCGCCTCCACGGGCGGGATCTGCCGGTCAAAAATATCGCCCGCCAGCACCACGGCATCCGGATGCTCTCGGTCGATCAGGGGCAGAAAATGTGCCTCTAAAAACCACCGCTGGTCCTCCAGCAGGCTGTGGCCAAACAGTGCCTTGCCCAGGTGCCAGTCGGCGGTATGCAAAAACAGCATGGCCGTCCCTCCTCTCTGCGCGGTCCGAGGGTTCTCCCTCAACCGCATTTTTTATGCCAACACCGGCAGAAAAACGCTCAGTTTCAAACCGGCACGCGTTTTGCCTGTGTCTGCGAGCGTTGCCCTTCCTTTAAAAGTCCTTATATTTTTTAACTTTGCGCATATGGCGCTTGTTCCTGCCATAGATCAGCGCCAGGATGATATAAATCACCACCAGCAGCAGGATGATGGATGCAATCAGGATAAACCACGGAGACGTGAAGATCTCCTGCGCCGTACTCGCGGAATGCACCCACTCGCTGCGCGACACGCTCTCGCTGGCCACCAGATTCACGGTCGCCAGTTTCTGTTTGGCATAGGTCAGAGTCGCCGTGCCAATCACTTGGCCCTTCTTGACAGGCGCTTCCACCGCGTCTGGCAAATTCGGCGTCACTTCCACGCTCGAAGCTGCCACATCATTGGGTAAAATAGCAGAAATATCCTGCTCTGGCTGATATTGCAGTTTCTCCTTGTTCCAGGCGTATTTCAACGTCACTTCACCAATCGGCATGCTGGCACTGACGACCTTTTTCAGCTGAAAATTCTGATACGCCCAGCGGTAAAGGCTGCGGGTGTCCGTCATGTCGCAGCGGTTCCCGGTAAAGTCGCCCATCGTCACGCACAGATAGGTCTGTCCTTCCGCAATGGCGGTCGAGACCAGGCAATGGCCCGCCTGGTCCGTGTGCCCGGTCTTGACACCGCGGGCGTACTGGTACCAATACTTCTGGCCCTGTTGGTTGCGGTCAATCAGGAAATTTGTCGTCGACAGCGTGCGGCTGACGTCCGGCCGGTTTTTCGGCGTGGCATAATACGTTGTCGTATTGACAATCTCCTGAAAATAATTATAGCGCAACGCCGCCTGCGTGATGATCGCCATATCACGCGCAGTCGTATAATGGTTCGGATCATGCAAGCCGTCCGGATTGGCGAAATGGGTATTTTGGCAGCCGAGCTCCTTGGCTTTCTGGTTCATCATGTCTACGAATTTATTGATGTCGCCGCCGCCAATATAATTGGCCAGCGTCATGGCCGCGTCATTGCCGGAGGGCACCATCATGCAGTACAAGAGCTGATGGATGGTGAAAACGTCGCCGACCTCCATGCCGGCGACCGAGCTGCCCGTACCTTTGAGCTGATTCGCAACTTCTTCGGTGTATGTAGCGGTCTCGGTATCCGCGTTTTTTACGTGATCCATGACCACCATATAGGTCATGATCTTGGTGGTGGACGCTGGATACATTTTCTCATCCGCGTTCTGGCTGAACAGTGTGGTGCCGGTATCCAGGTTAATCAGGATGGCTGCCTTGCTGCCAAGCTGAAAATCCGGTTTATAGGTGGCGTCCGCATTCTGGATGGGCGCAGTGCTGGAAACCTGCGGCGCGGCCTGAGAAGAAGCCGTGGACGCGGCGCTGGAGGGGTCTTCCGCATAGACGGGCAGCGTGCACCCGGCAAACGCGACGCAAACCGCCGCCAGCAGACTGAGCAGGCGTTTTTTCATGGGACTCGACCTCCGTCATTTTGAAAATCGGGCGGACAGCGCGAACTGCGCGCCCGCCGGAGATTTATGTCTACTAGTATACCAGCATTTCTGAAAAAAAGAAAGCCCGGCCGGGCGCGCCGCAAAAGTCTCCCCGCAGCCACAGCAACGCCACAGCCAGGCTGTGCCTTTCTTGCGCCTGAATAAACAAAAAACCAGTGTGATTTCCACCACACTGGTTTTTGCATGCTTATATAGCAAACTTACTTTACTTCGACCTCTGCGCCGGCTTCCTTCAGCTTTGCCTCGAGAGCCTCGGCGTCCTCCTTGGAAATGCCTTCCTTGATGGCCTTCGGTGCGCTGTCGACCAGAGCCTTGGCTTCCTTCAGGCCCAGGCCAGTAGCCTCGCGGACCAGCTTGATGACCGGGATCTTGTTTCCGCCCGGTGCCTTCAGGATGACGTCGAACTCGGTCTTCTCAGCAGCAGCCGGGGCAGCGCCGCCAGCTGCCGGAGCAGCAGCGACCGCGACAGGAGCAGCGGCGGAAACGCCGAACTCATCTTCCAGTGCCTTGACCAGCTCGGACAGTTCCATAACGGTCAGAGCCTTAACGTCCTCTACGAGCTTCTCAACTTTCTCAGACATGTTTTGTACCTCCAATTTCATTTACAAAGAATCATTCACATTTCAGATGCAGGGCATTACGCCTGCGCAGACTGTTTTTCGGCAATGGCGTTGAGTGCAACAACCAGACCCTTGATGGTGCCATTGAGCACCGTGACAAGGCCGGTGATCGGGGCGTTCAAGCTGCCGAGCATATGGGCGATCATCTCGTCCTTGCTAGGCATGCTGGCCAGGGTCTTGACGCCTTCCTCGTCGATGATATTGCCGTCGACAAAGCCGCCCTTGATCTTAAAGGTCTTGCTGCCGTCCGCATACGTCTTCAGGGCTTTCGCAGCGCTGACATAGTCCTCGCCCAGCGCGATTGCCGTGCTGCCTTCGAGCAGGTTATCGAGTCCTTCGACGCCCGCCTCAGCCAGTGCGCGCTTGAGCAGGGTGTTTTTCACAACCTGATAGCTGTCGCCCGCCTCGCGCATCTCCTTGCGCAGCTTGGTGTCGTCTGCGACGCTGATGCCCTTATAGTCGACGATGACGCCGACGTTCGCGTTCTTGATCTTTTCCGCCAGTTCGGCGACATACGCCTTTTTGTCGTTTAAAATCTTTTCACTTGGCAAATGGTTTCACCTCCATGGAACAATGTCAAACAAAAAAGCCTTTCCCGCAATCCTGCGAGAAAGGCAAAAGCACACACAAATGCAAAAACCGTGGTTCCTCTGCGCTCCTCGGCAGGCGGGGCGGACCCCTTTGCGCATACATGCACCTGCTGTCTTTGGAACAGCAATATTAATAATAGCACAGGTTTCATTCCGCGTCAAGCCCCAAACCGGGCCGCGGCAAAAAAGTAAATCAATCAGGCGCCAAAACGGGCCGGCGAAATGCGCACGCCGGGGCCCATCGTGGTGGCCACAACGCAGGAACGCACATACTGGCCCTTCGCAGCAGCAGGCTTCGCCTTCACAATGGCGTCCATCAGCGCGTCAAAGTTTTCGGTGAGCTTCTCCGCGCCGAAGGACACGCGGCCAATGACGCAGTGGATGATGTTGGATTTATCCAGGCGGTACTCGATCTTACCGGCCTTGGCTTCCTTGATTGCCTTGCCGATTTCGCGGGTCACGGTGCCGGCCTTCGGGTTCGGCATCAGACCGCGGGGGCCAAGGATTTTACCCAAACGGCCCACAACGCCCATCATATCGGGTGTCGTGACGACCACGTCAAAGTCCAGCCAGCCTTCGCCCTGGATCTTCTGCGCCATTTCTTCTGCGCCGACGAAATCCGCGCCAGCCTCCTGGGCTTCCTTGGCGGCATCGCCTTTGCAGATGGCCAGCACACGCACTGTCTTGCCGGTGCCGTTGGGCAGCACGATGGCGCCGCGGACCTGCTGGTCAGCGTGACGGCCGTCAACGCCCAGCTTCACATGCAGCTCAACGGTCTCGTCAAACTTTGCAGTGCCGGTCTTAACAGCCAGAGCCAGTGCCTCGGCCGGCTCATAAAATTTGCTACGGTCGATCAGCTTTGCACCGTCGACGTATTTCTTTCCATGTTTCAAAATTCAGTTACCTCCCTGTATAAGTGGTAAATACGGATGCTCTCGTTCCTCCCACCCGGGCGTTTTTTAGTCGACGACTTCTACACCCATGCTGCGGGCCGTGCCAGCGATCATGCTCATGGCAGTCTCGATGGTGGCCGCGTTCAGGTCGGGCATCTTGGTTTCGGCGATCTGCTTGATCTGTTCCTTCGTGATCTTGGCGACTTTCTTCTTGTTCGGTTCGCCGGAAGCCGTCTGGATGTTGCACGCCTTCTTGATCAGGACGGCGGCAGGCGGCGTCTTTGTGACAAACGTGAAGGAACGGTCCGCATAGACCGTAATGATGACGGGGATAATCAGGCCTGCGTCTTTCTTGGTGCGCTCGTTAAATTCCTTTGTGAACGCCATGATGTTGACGCCGTGCTGACCGAGAGCCGGTCCAACAGGCGGCGCCGGGGTTGCCTTGCCGGCAGGGATCTGGAGCTTGATATAGCCGGTAACCTTCTGAGCCATTCGTTATTGCACCTCCAAAAATTGTGGTAAGCGGAGCGGCTTTGCAAAAATTTCCGTTCCTCCCACAGGGACGGCATGCGCCCCTTGTCCAGCGGGGAATCCCCGCAGAATGCCAGGTTTTGTGTGGGCCGCGGTCAATCGATGGCCTCGGCCTGATTGAGTTCCAGCTCGACCGGCGTTTCGCGGCCGAACATATTGATGGTAACACGCACGCGGTTTTTCTCGGCGTCGATCTCTTCGACTACGCCCGTAAAGCCGTCGAAAGGACCGTCGATAATATTGACCGTGTCGCCGGGCGCGTAGGAAACCTCGACGTTTTTCTTCTCCACGCCCAGTGCGGCCACCTCTTCGTCAGAAAGCGGGATGGGCTTGCTCTCCGGGCCGACGAAGCCGGTGCAGCCGCGGATATTGCGCACGACGTACCATGAGTCATTGTTGAGCACCATCTTGACCAGCACGTAACCGGGGAAGATTTTGCGCTCAACCTCGCGGGACTTGTTGTCCTTGACCTCTGTCACCTTTTCGGTTGGCACGAGGATGTCGGTGATGAGGTCCTGCATATTGCGGTTTTCCACCGTTTTTTCCAGGTTCGACGCCACCTTGTTCTCATAGCCGGAGTAGGTATGCACGACATACCAGCGCGCTTCTTCAGCCATTGTCAGACCTCATTCCTTTCATCAGACCGCAACGTCCATGAACAGGTTCAGCAGATGAGAAAACGCCTCGTCCAGGCCAAAGATAATCAGCCCCAGCACCACGATCATGACCACAACCACTCCGACGTTTTTCCACACAGCGCGGGGTTTTGGCCAGACGATTTTTTTGCCTTCGGACTTGAGGTCATGGAAGAAGCGGCGGACCTTATGGTCCTTTTGCTTCTTCTCCTTTTTTCCTGCCGGCTTCCCGGCTTTTGAAGCGGCCTTAGCGACGGATTTCTTTTCCTTGTCAGCCATTTTGCTGTCCCTCCGTCCGGCTTACTTCGTCTCTCTGTGCACTGTCTGCTTCTTGCAGAACTTGCAGTACTTCTTCATTTCGAGCCTGTCCGGGTCATTTTTCTTGTTCTTCTTTGTGTTGTAGTTGCGCTGTTTGCATTCTGTGCAAGCCAAAACTACCTTTACTCTCATGACGGCACCTCCCGTTTGTCCGGAAAAATATTGGGGCGATTTTGCCCCGGCCTCCCTCCTAAAAGGGTGCAAAAAAATACCCCTTTATCGAGGTATTTTTATTGTACCATAGCCTGCCCGGTCTTGTCAACCCTCAATTTTGCGGCCGGGCGGGGCGTTTTTCCGGTTCAATGCGGGAGCGCTCACCGCATGCGCTGGCCGTCGAGGCTCTGGGCCACGATGCGCTTTTTCTTGGGGGGCTTTTCGGGCTTGATGCGCTTGCCGCGCAAGGCGCGGGCTTCCCTGCCCGCGTCGTCCAATTCCTTTGTAAAGAAGGGCTTGAGCGCTTCATAGGCGGGGTCGGACAGATTGTTAAGCAGGACGATCGTGATGATGGACCGCACGTCGAAGTTTCCGTTTTCATATAACTCACAGAGGATGCCGCAAAGCTTTTTGATGGCCGTTTCGTCGCGGGCGGGGTCCAGGAGCGCCTGCATGCGGGGCAGGACCTCTGTGCGGGCGAACGTGACCTGGCGGATCTCGCCGTAGCGGATGCGCTCGCGGAGGATCTGCTCGCGCAGCTCCGGGAAAATATTGACCAGGCGGTTATAAAAGAAAGTCGCGTCGGTAGTGTCGTCCTTCTTCCGGCGGGTCTTTTTGAGCTTGGCCAGGGCCGCCTTGGCGTTGTCCTGGCCGGCGACCTCGTCTGTAAAATCCGCGATGATGCTGTCGGTCAGACGGGCAGCGTCCGCTTCGTCCTCCGGGTCAAACAGGAGCACCGAGCGGTTGCGCCATTTTTCGTCGGGGATACCCTCCTCCACGCTGCAATAGCGCAGCAAAAAGCGCTGCTGCTTGGCCTCGTAAAAGATGCCGTAGGCCATTTCCGGCCCGATAAAGAGCACGCTGCGGTCGCCGCTTTCGCTTTCGTCCTGCGGCTGCCGGGTATAGCCCTGTTTTTCGAGCGCGGCGCCGACGCTGGAGACAACCTGTTCAAATGCTTTATTTTCCAAAAATCATTCCTCCTAAGGATATTGGGACCCGGCCGCCAAGGCCGGCGGCACGCTTTGGCGAACGGTTTCGCTGCCTCTTTGCAAGATGGAGAAGCGCCCCATCCCGCGCAAACATCCAAACATATAGAATCATTGGAATTATACTACATAAACGCGCTTTTGTCACCATATGATTTTGCAGGTTCATGGCTGGGCGGCATTGCTTCATCCCCCTGGTTGTGGTATGATAACAAATATGCTGGTAGGACTAAATTTGGAGGGAACCAAAATGAAAAAAACGATCGCCGTCCTCTTTGGCGGCAGCTCGTCGGAGCACGAAGTTTCATGCGTCTCCGCCGCCACCATCGTGGAAAGCCTCTCACCGGAAAAATACGACGTCCGGAAAATCGGCATTACGAAAGACGGCCGCTGGCTGCTTTATGATGGCCCCGCCGCCGCGATGCGCAGCGGCGAATGGGAAAAAGACGCTTCCTGCCGCCGGGCGGTCCTGTCGCCCGACACCGCAACCCACGGCCTGGTGGCCGAGGGCAGGGACGGCCGCTTGGAGTGCATTCACGTTGACTGTGTGATCCCCGCGCTGCACGGCAAAAACGGGGAGGACGGCACCGTGCAGGGGCTGCTGCATCTAAGCGGCGTGTCCTATGTCGGCTGCCCGACGCTTGCGAGCGCCTGCTGCATGGATAAAGCTGTCACGCACACGCTGCTGGCCAGCTGGAATATCCCCCAGGCGCATTTTCTATGGTTCTACGCCGACAACTACCGCGACGCAGGGCGCGACAAGATCCGCAACAAGATCGAAGCGCGGCTGGGCTGGCCGATTTTCCTCAAGCCCGCCAACGCGGGCTCCAGCGTGGGCATCTCCAAGGTCAAGGGCCCGGAGGGAATGGACGCGGCAGTCGCTTTGGCAGCCCAAAATGACTCCAAGATCGTGGTCGAGGAGGCCATCGTGGGACAGGAGGTCGAGTGCGCGGTGCTCGGCAACGAACGCCCCGAAGCGAGCCTGGTCGGCGAGATTGCGGCCGGCGCGGAGTTTTACGACTACGACGACAAATACAAAAACGGCAAAAGCCAGCTGTATATCCCGGCGCACCTGGACGAAGCGGTCGCCGAGGAGATCCGCCGTACTGCCTGCCGCGCGTACCGGCTTTTGGGCTGCACGGGGCTTGCGCGCGTGGACTTTTTCGTGCGCAACGGCAAGGAGGTTCTCTTAAATGAGCTCAACACCCTGCCGGGCTTTACGGCCATCAGCATGTACCCGAAGCTGTGGGAAGCGGCGGGCAAACCCATCTCCCAGCTGCTCGACGATTTGATTGCCCTGGCGGAACAGCGTGTGCGCTATGCCTGACGCACGGGATTTTTATAAGGAAAGAGGAATGCACAGCCATGGATAACCGGCCAATCGGCGTCTTTGATTCCGGCCTGGGCGGGCTTTCCGCAGTGCGGGAAATCCGCCGCCTGCTGCCGCACGAGACGATTGTCTACTTTGGCGACACCGGCCGCGTGCCCTATGGAAACCGCAGCCGCGCCATCATCCGGCAATACGCCCGCCAGGACGCGGGATTCCTGCTGCGCCGCGGCGTCAAGGCGATCGTCGCGGCCTGCGGCACGGTCAGCAGCGTGGCCGGCGGCCTGCTCAAAAAGGAGCTGCCTGTACCCTTCACGGATGTGCTGGAGCCGACCGTGCGCGCTGCGCTGGCTGCCACGCAAAACGGCCGCATCGGCGTCATCGCGACCAGCGCCACGATCCGCAGCGGGTCCTACCGCGCGCGCCTGGAGTCGCTGGCCCCAGCGGTGCAGGTCTTTGAACAGAGCTGCCCGCTGTTTGTGCCGATTGTGGAGTCTGGCTTCATGCTCGAGCACCCGGACATCACTGGCGAAATCGCGCAGACGTATCTGGCGGACCTGCGCAAAGCGGGCGTGGACACGGTGATTCTCGGCTGCACGCACTATCCGATCTTAAAGCGCATCATTGGGGAAGTGGTCGGCGAATCCGTGCGCCTGATCGACAGCGGCCGTGAGACGGCCCGCTGCTGCAAGACGCTTTTGGAACAAGACAACCTCTGCGCCGGACCGGACGCGCAGGGGGGCTGCTCCTATTATGTCAGCGACCGCATCGACGACTTTGCAAAGGTGGCTGGTATCTTCCTGCGCGAGGACGTACAGGAGGAGGTCCATCTGGTGGATATTGAAAAACAGGAGGGAATCGGGAGCATATGCTAGAGGAAAACTATCTGATCTCCATCCGCGGGCGGCAGATTGTGGACGAGCAGGCCGGCGAAATTGAAGTGACGACGCTGGGCTCTTACGTCAAAAAAGGCAACGCCCGCTACATTGTCTATAAAGAGTACGACGAAGAGGATGGCAGCAGCGAAACGTCGATTCTCAAGGTCGATAGCAACAGCCACTGCGTCACCCTGATGCGCGGCGGCGCCGACGGCACGCGGCTGATCCTGGAAAAGGGCCGGCGCCACCTGTGCAATTACAGCACCGCCGTGGGCAACATGACGATGGGCGTTTTCACCTCCGGCATGGAGAGCACGCTCGACGACAACGGCGGCAACGTGCGCGTCAATTATACGCTCGACCTGGACGCAAACCTGTCGAGCATCAACGAAATTCTCGTCACAGTCAAGGAGGCAGACAAAAAACATGTCCAAACACGTACAGGAAGCGACGGCGCAGCTGCGCACGGCGATCAACCAGGCAGCGGCGAAAGCGCAGAAGGCAGGCAGCCTGCCCGCGGGTGAATTGCCCGCCTTCACACTTGAGGTTCCGGCCGACCACAGCCATGGCGACTGGGCGGCCAACGTCGCCATGGTCAGTGCGCGCGTATTCCACGCAGCGCCGCGCAAGATCGCTCAGGCGCTCTCCGACAACCTCGACCTTTCCGGCACGTTCTTCGACCGCTGTGAAATCGCGGGTCCGGGCTTCCTGAACTTCTTTTACCGCCCGGCCTTTTACGCTGCTGTGCTGCGCGATATCCAGCAAAGCGGCGCGGATTATGGCCGCAGCGATTTCGGCGCAAACAAGCGCGTGCTGGTGGAATTCGTCTCTGCAAACCCGACCGGGCCGATGCACATCGGAAACGCGCGCGGCGGCGCTATCGGCGACTGCCTGGCTTCTGTGCTCGACGCGGCGGGTTTTTCCGTGGAGCGCGAGTTTTACGTCAACGACGCGGGCAACCAGATCAATAAATTCGGCGCATCGCTCGAGGCGCGCTACCTGCAGCTTTATAAAGGCGAGGACGCCGTGCCTTTCCCGGAAGACGGCTACAAGGGTGCCGACATCATCGCGCATGCGAAGGCTTTCGCCGGACAGTACGGCGACCAATACGTCGAGGCGTCCAGCGAGGAACGCCGCAAGGCGCTGGTTGATTTTGCGCTGCCGAAGAACATCGAGGGCCTGCGCCAGGATCTTTTGAAATACCGGATCCAATACGACAACTGGTTCCGTGAATCCACGCTGCATGCAAATGGCGCGGTGGACCGCGTGGTCGCCCTGCTCAAAGAACGCGGCGCGACGTATGAAAAGGACGGCGCTCTTTGGTTTGCCGGCGCGGACTACGGCAGCGATGACTTTGTGCTGGTGCGCTCCAACGGCGTGCCGACCTATGTGGTGCCGGACATCGCCTATCACTACAATAAGCTCGTGACGCGCCACTTTGACAAGGCGATCGATGTGTTCGGCGCGGACCACCACGGCTATGTGCCGCGGCTAAAAGGCGCTTTGCAGGCGCTCGGCGTGGACCCCGAGCGGCTGGATGTGCTTCTGATGCAGATGGTGCGCCTGGTGCGCGACGGTGAAGTCATCAAGGCCAGCAAGCGCAGCGGCAAGGCGATCACGCTGGTGACGCTGCTCGAGGAAGTGCCGGTGGACGCGGCGCGGTTCCTGTTCAATCTGCGCGAGCCGAATTCCGAGTTGGACTTTGACCTTGACCTGGCGGTGCAGCAGGACAGCAAAAACCCGGTCTATTACGTGCAGTATGCGCACGCGCGCCTTTGCAGCCTCTTTAAGATGATGGAGAGTGAGGGACTCTGCGTGCGCGGCTGCACGGACGAGGAATTGGCGCTGCTCTCCTCGCCGGAGGAGATCGAGCTCATCCGTCACCTTTCCGCTTATACGGACGAGATCGTGGAGGCCGCCAAAAATTATGATCCCGCGCGCATCCCGCGCTATGCGGTGATGCTGGCCACACTCTTCCACAAATTCTACACCGCCTGCCGCATCAAGGGCGAAGAAGCGCATCTGGCGGCGGCGCGGCTGTACCTTTGCGCATGCGTGCGCACGGTGCTGCGCAACACGCTCTCCCTGCTGAAGATCACAGCGCCGGAGCATATGTGAGCGCCATCGACTGAGATTTCCTGTTTTCCATGGAGGTTGCTATGGAGAATTTTCCCTATCCGTTACCCATGCTGCTCGACGGCGGCGCGGCCACGAACCTGGTGGGCGTCGGGATGCCGCGCGGCGCCTGCATGGCGCAGTGGGCCGCCGATCATCCGGACGCGCTGCGGCGCGTGCAGACGCAATTCCTGGAAGCGGGCAGCACAGCGCTTTTGGCGCCAACCTTTGGCGCGAACCGCGCCTATCTGGCGGAGTTCGGGCTTTCAGACCAAGTCGAACCGCTCAACTGCCAGCTTGCCGCCATGACCCGCCAAAACGCACAGGGCCGCTTGGTCGGCGCGCTGGTCGGGCCATCCGGGATGTTTGTGCCGCCGCATGGACAGGCGGACTTTGACGACGTCTATGCGCTTTACCGCGAGCAGGTGCGCGCGCTGGAAAAGGCAGAGGTCGATTTCATCGTCATGGCGTCGCTGTCGTGCCTTTCGGACATGCGGGCGGCTGTACTGGCCGCGAGGACCAGCGATGTGCCGATCTTCGTGACCATGACGGTCGACGAGACGGGCCGCACCGTGACGGGCGCGCAGCTATTACCCGCCCTGCTGACATTGCAGGCCATGGGCGCCGATGCGGTGGGGCTGCAATTTTCCTGCTCCCCGGACAAAATGGCGCCGCTGCTCGACGAGGTCTGGCCGCACACCGCGGTTCCCTTGATTGCGCGGCCGGGCAACACCGACATGCCGCCCGAAAAGTGGGCCGCCGCCATGCGCCGCCTGATGGATGCGGGCGCATCCATTGTGGGCGGGTGCCTGGCGACCTCACCCGCGCATATCGCGGCGCTGCACGATGCCATGGCGGGCTTTTCCCCGCGCGAATTGCCCGAGGAACCGGACTGCGATGCGGCCACAATCGAAAGCGAAGCGTTCTTCCTTTCAGACGACCTGACGTACAGCCACCCGCTGCGCTGCACGGCGCAGCTGCCGGATCAGCTGATCGCGCTGGATGACGAATACGCCAGCGTCACGCTGGTGGAGATCCACGACCTGGAAGATGCGGACATCCTGGCTGAAGCCGGTCATCTGACGCGTCAGCCCATCGCGGTGCATGCGGACCAGCTGCCTATTTTGGATGCGGCGCTGCGGTATTACCAGGGGCGGCTGCTCATTGATACAAACTGCGAGCTGGACAGGGA
>ERZ1090864.868-NODE-871-length-15588-cov-34.017447_pt1 | contig 15588 bp, 8 predicted proteins | sample MGYA00478479_ERZ1090864 | MGnify/ENA primary metagenome ERZ1090864 (study PRJEB33644, sample SAMEA5815743) | chicken gut metagenome | biome: Chicken; feature: Gastrointestinal Tract; material: Caecum | place: Ireland | collected 2019-01-01 | study: A study of the... | reverse complement strand
TTTACGCTGGGCGGCAGTCTGTACTCTATCTATAAAAAGGAATATCCCGCGCTTTCCGATGTACTGTTTATTCTCGGCATTGTTGCGGGCGCGGTGTTGGTGGTCGTATTATGAACGCGATAGAATTAAAACAAGTCAATTTTTCCTACGACGGAAAGACAAAGATACTCGAAAACACCGACTTTACCGCGGAATATGGCGAGGTGACGCTCCTTTCCGGGCATTCGGGCGAAGGGAAGAGCACTTTAATGTATATCGTTTCGGGCATCATCCCAAACGTCAATTACGGCGAACTTTCGGGAGAAGTCAAGATCGCGGGCGAGGACATCAAGGGCAAAAAGCTCGGCTATGTGTGCCGCAAGGTGGGCGTGGTATTACAGAACGCCGACGAGCAAATTATACAGAAGATAGTCGAGGACGAGATCGCCTTCGGCTGCGAAAATCTCGCTTTTCCGCCTGACAAGATACAAAAGCAGATCGACATCGTATGCAACCTCTTAAAGCTCGATAAAAGCTGGAAGTGCCGCACCCTTTCGGGCGGGCAGAAACAGCGGCTTATCACGGCAAGCACGCTTGCAATGGGGCAGAAAATAATTATTCTTGATGAACCGCTCGCCAATCTCGACAAGGACGGCGCGGCAATGCTGATGGGAACGCTCCGTTCGCTCGCGCAGGCGGGGTATTGTGTGGTCGTTATAGAGCACCGCCTCGACATGGTGCTTCCGTTCGTCGATACCGTGTGGCATATCGGCGACAGGACGGTAAAGAGAATAGAGGATAAGGCGGCATACTTGCAGGCACAGACGGCAAAAATCGGCGATAGTTGCAAGCCCTTTGAAGTTGGCGCGCCGCTGTTTACACTCAAAAATATAAAGTTTTCCGTTAAAGACAGGGGCATTCTCAAAGATATATCGCTTGAGATCCCAAAGGGCGGCAGAACGGTTTTCCTCGGTGAAAACGGCTGTGGAAAGACTACGCTCATGCGCCTTATCGCAAGGCTGTATAAACCGACGGGCGGGTGCATAACGCAGTATATCGACGAAAAGTTCAAACAAAAACCGCGCGGCAGCCGCGCCTGGTTCAAAAAGGTGGGCGTCGTCTATCAGAATCCCGACTACCAGCTCTTTATGCCGACGGTGGAAAAGGAGATAAACTTCGGCGCGCCCTCGCCCGAATACGCCGAGCATATCGCGGGATTATTCGGAATAAAGCACCTTTGGCACCGTCACCCGCAGTCGCTCTCCGAAGGACAGAAACGGCGCGTATCCATTGCCGCAGTCGTCGCGTGCGCTCCCGAAGTGCTTTTATTGGATGAACCGACGGTGGGGCAGGACTATGACGGGCTCTGCCAGATGGTGGAGATCCTCAACAAGCTCCACGAACAGACGGGCAACACGATGATAACTATCACCCACGACGTGCGCTGCGCCGAAGCGCTCTGCGATCAGGCATACCTCATCGCAAACGGTATTGTTCAAAAGAGCGGCGGAAAAGAACTCGTGCGGGAGTATTTCACGTCGTGAAGGATAAGGGGGAATATGATGCACCATTCACAGCTTGAATATCTTGTAGCCGTACAGAAGTTGCAGCGGCAAGACCGCGGCGCAAAGGGGTACGAAGTTGCAGAGTACCTGAACGTGTCGCCCGCGTATGCGGTAAAGCTCAACGTCTATGCCGAATCGCAGGGGTATGTCCTGCGGGACAGGGCGCGTACAATACGGCTGACGCCGCTCGGCGAACAAGTGATGGAGGAATACCTTGCGGCGGCGCGTTCGATGGGAAAGTTTCTGTGTTCCTGCGGAGCGGACGAAGGCGATGTAAAAGGCGACGCCGTAAGATGCGTATGCGCGCTTACGGGCTCGACGCGGCAGGCACTCGTCAAAGCACATACCGCGCAAAACGGATAAAAATTTTTTTGCACATAGGTTCGCATACGGGAACTTGTGCGTGAGAAAAGCGGAAAGGCCATGGCCTTTCCCGTAGCCTGACGGCTACGGGAATAAACCAAATCTGAAAGTAGAAAAGGAGAACGCTCGGTGTTATTAAAGTTAGAGAATATAGGAAAGATTTACGACAGCAACGATATTCTGACAATAGGTATCCGCGGCGTAAATCTTGAACTTGATTACAACGAGTTCGTGACGATAGAGGGCGAAAGCGGTTCGGGGAAGAGTACGCTCTTAAACGTCATTGCGGCAAACGACACCTATGAAGAGGGCGAACTGTGGTTCAACGGTATGGAGACCTCGCACTATTCGGAGAGCGATTGGGAAAAATACCGTGAACGTAATATCGCCATGATATTTCAGGATTTCAACATCATAGAAAACCTCACCGTTTTGGAAAACGTGGAGCTTGCGCTTTTGCGTATGGACGACGTGAAAGAACGCCGCAGGATCGCGAAGGAACTCATCGGCAGAGTCGGGCTGACGAAGCAAATGAACCAGCGCGGCAGCAAGCTATCGGGCGGAGAAAAGCAGCGGACGGTCATCGCCCGCGCGCTCGCAAAGGACGCGCCCGTTATCCTCGCAGACGAACCGACGGGCAACCTCGATGTCAAGGCATCAAAGGAAGTGGCGGCACTTCTGAAAGAGGTGAGCAAGGATAAGCTCGTCATCGTCGTCACGCACAATCCCGAATTTTTCAAGCAGTACGCCACGCGCAGGGTGCGCGTGTACGACGGAAAAATCTCCGAAGATAGGGTAATCGAGAAACCTGCTCCCGTGAGCGCGGATGTGCAGACGGAAGAGATACATACGACAAAATGGCTGAATTTTAAAAACACGCTGCATATCGGCGTGCTCAACTACAAGAGCCGCCCAAAATTCACGCTTATGATGACATTCGCGTTGTTTGTGTGCGCGATAACGATGTTTCTCGTCATCTCGCTGTTCGGACAGAGCCTTATTCAGCCTACGATGACGACGTTGGACAACACCGGCGTGGAGGGGAAGGTCATTCTTTCCAACCGTGAGAATGACATTACACAAGAGCAGCTCGACGAAGTTGCGGGCAGCACGAAAGCGGGTTTTTTCCTGCTGGACAGGGAACTTTCCGAGTTCACAGTCAGCATTCCCCGAACGGGCGGAATGTTGCAATCATACGACGTTACCTGCCTGTATTCTCCGTATGAACATAATCTCGAACAGGGAGAGGCGGTGCTTGTGTTACCAAGTTCCGTATCGGGTGATGCGGATGCGATCAGATCGGCATTTTTGAATGCAGGCGTAGGGATATACGAAATATCGGTGGAAAATACGCTTGATGCGGGCGGGATATATCTGTACCTCGCCTGCGACGATCTGAATGCGTACGGGGAGAAGATGCAGGCATTGTATTCGGGGATGACGCTCGGCACGGACGAAACCACGGTATATACATTTGAAATTGATGAAAGTTTGTTGCCAGGGCAGGTCGACCTCGTCAACTCGAACTATTATGCGGCGGACGGAAAGACCGTCGTGTTCGGTGCGAAGGCGGATAAATCCTATACGGTAATGACTTCGAACGAAAAGAACGAAGAACTATCGGGGCTTATCGTGCAGATGAACGAAGAGGACTATGCGGCAATGTTTGCGGGAGGCGGTTCGTCGGTACAGAGCGTGCTGTATTACGGAAGCGACGAAGCTGCCGCAGGCGCTGTCGCCTCTCTTCCTGCGGGATATATGGGAATGCTGTCGACGACGCAGGTATATGTGCAGGACGCTATGGATATATTCACGGCAAACGTATTGTGGTATATCGTGCTCATCGCCGTAAGTATTGTCTTTGCCATGCTCATCAGCGTCATCTTCATGCGGAGCGTAAAGATCTATCAGGCGGACTTCGCGGTGTACAGAACGCTCGGTATCTCGCGGAAGATAAGTTCCCGCAGCTTGTATATTCAGATGCTGCTCATTTTCCTGCCTACGCTCTTGCTCTTACCCGTTATATCGCTGATTGCGACGGTTATTCCGGGTAGCAGTCTCGCGTTTATTTCGGCAGGCAATTACTTCTTTATTGAGGCAATGATGCTGCTCATCGTAGAATTCGTTGCGTTCGGGTTCAATAAGAGTATCAACGGTCAATCTATCCGCAAGAGCCTGAGGAGGGGATCGAAATAATGGTCAAGATAAAAATAGAGAATATAAAAAAGACGTTCAATCCCCGTTCGCGCAATAAAAATCAGGTACTGAAAGGCGTATCGTTTGACCTTCCCGAAAAAGGTCTTGTCGCCATCTTCGGCAAGTCGGGCAGCGGCAAAACGACGCTTCTGAACATTGTCGGCGGGCTGGAAAGGCAGGACGGCGGTAGAATTTATATCGACGGCGAGAACGTCGCGGGCAAGGTAGATAAAATACGCAACGCCAAAATCGGGTTTATTTTTCAGAATTATTATCTTGAAAGAGGATGTACCATATCCGAAATCATGCGCAACGCCATGCTCATCGCCGGATTTGACGATGAAGCGGAGATAAAGCGCCGCAGCGAAGAAGTTCTTAAAATCGTGGATATGGGGCGGTATAAGAACAAGCAGGGCGACGCGCTTTCGGGCGGACAGAAGCAGAGGGTAGCGATCGCCCGCGCGCTCATCAAGGGCGCAGACATCATCCTTGCGGACGAGCCTACGGGCAACCTCGACGCGCAGAACACCGTCAAGGTCATGGAGATCCTTAAAGAGATTTCCAAAACGCGGCTCGTTGTGCTCGTCACACACGAGATCACGCTCATCAAGAACTATGCCGATAGCTATATCCAGATTGTGGACGGGCAGCTTGTCGAGAACGCATCGCTCGGAGAGGTGTTCGATTACGAGACGGAGGCGAACAACATCTATGTGGATGAAAATGCGGCGCGGGAATTTGCCGCGGAAGGGCTTGACATAGAGCTGTACGGCGAGCCGATCACCGGAAAGGACAAAATACAGATCATCAACGACAAGGGCGAGCTGTACATAAAAGCGGGCAAAAACGTTACCGTTTTAGACAGTACAAGTGAACGGCGGCTTGTGTTCCGCGGTGCGGAGGATAGTGCGGAGGAACGCCGGCAGAGCGCCGCGCAGACGAATACGGCGGCATTTGCGGGGAGCACGGCAAAGCGCAACGGCAGGCTGTTCCGTTTCGGAAATATCTTCCGCGTATTCCGTTCGGACGGGGAAGAAAGGCTCTATTCCACCGCAAATATCTTCAAGCAGATATTCATTGTCGTTATGGCGGTCGTAATGTGCTTTTTCTCTCTCTTTGCGTTTGAAACAATGAACACTGCGGCAGAGAGAAAGCCGCTCGGCGAAAACAGCGTATATGTCGGCATGGATTCGTATGCGGAGGTCAGCCGTCTGAACAGGCAGACCGAAACGCTGTATGAGGATATCGACTTCTTTGCGCTGCAATATGCCGAAGGTTCGTTCTCGTATAACAATTTGCAGTCGCTCTCGGGTGTCATCGCGCAGTATGCGCCCCGTTCGCTGCAAAAAGACGTCACGGCGGAAAGCGTGGGGTTGCAGTTCGGCGAAATGCCGGAGGACGGTGAAGTGCTCATCACGCGCGGTCTTGCGGAAACGCTCAAAGGCGAACTGCGGATAAGTGAACTACAAAACGACAGTTCCGCTCTCTTGATGCTGTTTGATAAAAATTACCACATCAGTGGGATTGCGGAAGGGGACGAACCCTACGTCTATATGAATCGCGCGGACTACGTCAATTTTCTCGGGGTGTATGGCGAGATTTATTTCACCGACAGAACGCACCTGTTTTTCAAAGACGGCTATACCGACAGCGAAACAAATTCCACCGTAAACGGTTTTTCGGCGGAGATATGCCTGTACGAGGGCGGCAATCTTGACCTCAACAACGATGAGGTCGTGGTGGAGATCAACCGCAACGCCGTATATATGATGATGTCGGATACGACGCAGGCAGATTTTCTCATCGAAACGGCGAACAAAACGCTGCTGGATTCGCCGCAGCTTTTGTCCGTGACGGACAGCTACCCGATGTATGTCCGCCAGATGCAGCTCACGCGGTCTGCCATGACGACGGACGTCCGCATCTATGTTACGCAGGATACGCTCGACGATATCTTCGTATATATCCGCCCCAATCTCGACGCGCTCGGAAGCGATTCGGGGTACTATTTCGAAATAAACACCTCGGGCGGGGAACAGCTTGCAAACCTTAACCAAAGGCTTGCCGACCGCGGCGTGGTGGCGGTGGACATACAGTCGCTGTATGAGGAAGCAGATGCGCAGACCGCCGCGCAGGCGGTATCCAACCTCATGATATTCCTCGTCGCCGCGGTGCTGATGTACCTTATTTATTTCTTCATAGAAAAATCGGGCAGCGTGAAAAACAGTAAGGAGTACGGCATTTACCGCGCGATCGGCGTGAACAGGAGCAACCTGCTGTTCAAAGAGACGGTAAGCGCCTGCGTGAATAACCTGGTCGGGTATCTTCTCACCTTCATCGTCGCGGTCGCCCTGATGAGCGTAAGGTACTTTACAGGCAATATCGCGTTCGGCGCGTTCATAGGAATCGCCGCCGCGGTGTTTGCGGCAAGCGCGCTCATCATGGTGGGGATCTCGCTTATCCCGTACCTGTTCGTACTGTTCAGAACGCCTTCGCAGATCCTTTCGCGGTACGACATTTAATTACGGAATCGACTGTCGCGCTTGGCGCGTGCAGGGTTCACAAATAAAATTTTTATAAAAGGAGTAGTGTAACTATGACAGCAGTAAAAAAGAAATTGCTCATCGCACTTGCGTTCGTGGCAATGCTTTTTGCAGGCATCGCTCTTCTTTCCGCTTGCAGCGGGAACGAAGACGATCTCAAAGTCACCTTTATGGTGCAGGAAGACGGCGGCGAGTGGGGCTCGTACCGCGAAGCCGATATCGTTGACGGCAGCGTAGAGATGCCTGAAAATCCTACAAAGCTGTATTATAATTTCAGCAACTGGTATTATACGCAGGACGGAACCGGCGATCCGTTTGAAAACAGCGGCATCACGGAGAGTGTTACCGTATATGCGCGCTTTGTTCCAATCGAAGTCGAAATCGTCATTAACGGCACTAACGAAGGAACGCAGAACCTCGTCGACGTCGTAAACAATACATACGATCCCGGTGAAGGGCTGGAATTCAGCGGCTGGTACACCAACGCAAACTTTACGGAAAGCACGAAATGGGACGGAGAGTCCGTCGTTACCACGCTGTATGCCCGCTCTGTAGCGCGCATCACGTTCAACAACGGGTATGAGGATGTGTACACGACGACCGTAGCGCCCGGAACAGTGTTTACCGATCCCGCCTCGGCAGACGGCATCGAGGCTACGGAGATCCGCAAAGATTATATGTCCAAATACGATATCGCCTATTGGGACGAGGACGGCAACGAGTTCGATTTCTCCGAGCCTATTACGCAGAATACAAACATCACGGTCACATGGCGTTCGCCGTTTTTGGCATACGAAGAAGTGAACAATGTAACAAGAGGCCTGAGACTGACGATGTACGGAGGCAATATATATGACGATACGGAGACTGCCGCTACGGCGAGCACCGTGCCCGTCATCTCCATCCCGGGCGAGCTCACCTTCGATAAAGACGGCGACGGCGCTGCCGAAACATATAAAGTGGAGGAAGTGAACCTGAATAACGCATTACTGAGCGGTTCCGTCATCGAAAAGCTCATCATCGGCGAGGGCGTCTCCATCGTGCAGAACATCAACTCGTCGACCGCCTGCACCGTAAAGGAAATTTCCCTTCCCTCTACGCTGAAAGTGATCATCAACTGCTTCAATAACCTCAACGCGCTCGAAAGCGTCGAGCTTCCCGAGGGCGTGGAAGTCATCATCGGCAGTTTCTGGGCAAATTGCAACGCCGCATGGAACTACCTTGCCGGAACGGTAAACCTGGGAGAGGCGTATCCCTTTGAGATCGCAGTTCCTTCAAGCGTGAAGAACCTTTCGATGGTTCCTTCCAACTTTACGTATTCCGCCACAAAATCGACGGCGCAGACGGGCGATTTTTACAGAGACGGAAACTATGTGTATAAAATAGACAACTCAGAAGGACATATCGGCGATTTACTTCTCATTGCCGATTACGGCGAAGAGGGCGGCTCGCTCTCCGTTCCGGAAGGCGTGGAAGGTATTCAGGTAGGCACATACTTCAACCGTACGTACGAATACTTTGTTTTGCCTTCATCGTTCAGCTATATCGGCTACAATGCAGATGTGTCCGATTATGATGCTTATACTTACAATAGCAGCGGCTATTTTTCCAACCACTTCTTATGGGATGACCAGTATGCTTCCAATCCCCGCGGAAATATTGCCGCCGCAGGCTATGCGGTGTTCAACAATATGGACGACCTTACCAACCTCGTGTTTAACGGGGAGGCTCCCGAAGGCGGTGCTGCCGGATTTGCCTTTATGGGCGATCCTACCGGCTGGGGAAGCATGGGGGAGGCGCTTCTCGAACCTTATACGGCTACAGCGTATCAGCACGTCGTTATTTATATTGGGGAAACAGAGACTCCGCAGGTCGAGGTTGTGCTTGAAAACAAACTTACGGGCAAAACCTATTCGGCAATGTTTTCTAAAAACAAGAACGATAGTCTTACAATAGAAGAGATTCTGAAAGCTGTTGACGATGAGCACGGTACAGCATTTGTGAATGCGTATTCGACAGATAAAGTACTGACCGTTTCCGGGGTGACGGCTTTTGGGCAGCCGTACGATTTAAGCGAGGCGCTCACGACCAATGTCTATCTCACCGTCGTGACCGATTACGAAGGGCTCGACGTCGGTTACACCGCAGTCAGCAACGGCGACGGTACCGCAACGATCACCGGGTATGACGGCAAAGGATATTCGACGGAAGACGGCCTTGTCATCGTCGGTATCCCCGGCGAGGTGACGGTCGGCGGACAGCAGCTTACGGTGACCGCGATCGCCGACGGCGCGTTTGACGCAATGAAGAATTCGGCTTGCATCAATATCGGATATGTCATAATTCCCTCTACCGTCAAAACTATCGGCGACAAGGCGTTCTATATGTGCGAAGGGCTTGTTTCCGTCCGTATCGTTCCCGGCGGATTGGAAACGATTGGGGAAAGCGCGTTCGAAGGAACTTCACTCGTTACCGTTGCCATTCCGCTTGCAAACTTGAAAGAGGTGGGAGCTTATGCTTTCAAGATTGAAACGCTCGAGCAGTTCCTGCCCGCCGAAGGCGAAGAAGACAGAGATATGCTCACCAAGACGGACTTAAAAGAAGGAGATTTCTTCATCCGTCAGGATGTAATCGGTGTTGACGGATATACGCCTATCTATGGCGGATACGGATTATATCAGTATGTCGGTAAAACAACGACAGACGGCGTAACAACATGGAACGTAAAATTTGTTGCAAGTGCAGGCGCTGCTAATGCAAACGAAGATATTGTAATGATCAGCCTTGGGGATATCACGGATAGCACCAATATAATAAGTTATGAAATAATGGAAGGCTCGTTCTATTATATCAATTCAGAGACATCGATGAGCAGCACTATAACTTTCTATTCGGTGTCCAAAATACATCAGAATGCCTTTACGGATAGCGCAATCGGCGGGATAGCAATGCAGTATTCAAGCGATTACATGGGCGAATTTACCGGTAATACATTAGCTAAATTCATTGCGGCAAATCAATCTGTATTTGAAGACGGCTGGTATGAGGGATATACCGAAAAAGGCATGGGCGCCGATCTTGTTCACAGAATCCTATAATTAAAATTTGCAACTCATTATAAGCCGGAACTGTCGCCCGCCGAAGGGCGGGCGGCGGCTTCTGCGCATATCCGGGCAAGAGGAGGAACTAGTTTTGAAGAAAAAGATAAAGGGCATTGCAGTATTGTTATGCTGTGCGGTTCTCGCATTTGGACTTTCCGCGTGCGCCGCTGGCACGGGAGCAAATTCCCCGCAGGACGCCATAAAAGACGCCTACGGCGATACGCAGTATAAAATTTCATTCTATGCGGGCAATCTGGAAGAGCCGCTCTCCGATATATATTACTCTGCTAACGATATGCCCTCGCTTCCCTCGCCCGAAAGGGTCGGCTATGTATTTGCGGGGTGGTTTTTCGATTCCGCGCTGACCGACCCGTGCGACGTATCGGACGGCGATCTGTATTGGAAAATGTGCGATGTAACCCTCTATGCCAAGTGGGAAAAGGAGGCGATCGTCAACAACGGCACATACGATATCGAGTTTGAAGCCAATATCGTGGAGAGCAGCGTGGCTAAGGGCATCCTTGCGGATAAGTACGGCTGGCGCGATTTTCCCGAAGATATCATCACAAGCGAAACGTATATCGAAAAGAACGATTCAGGAACATGGCTGCGCGTTCAGTACGACGCGCATGAGCGCGGTCCCATTTTCGGAGAGGGAACTGGTACTTTTGAACGGCAGGCGTATACGGTCACGGACGGCGGAACGGGCAGGCTTTCGGAAGAGCTCAGCGTACTCGACAGGACGAGTACGGTGCAGACGATCTATTACGATATTTCTGACATCGATATAACTGAGCCCATCATGTTGTATGTGGAGTATTATAACTGGGCAGCCGACCTATCTTCAGGCGAAAACCGCGATAATTGTTCCGTCTCGTACGCCGTGCAGTTCGAAATCACGCGATTTTTGGGTTTTTCGCAGTCGTTTGTCAATCCCGAAGGCGTGCTGGAAGACGGCATATATCTCGTGCCCACACACTATACGGAACTGAACAAAGGGGTCGCCATGCTTGATTTCTTCAACCCCGTATATTCGTATATCGTGGCGGAGGACGGGCATTATACGCTTGTAAAACAACTTACGGCATATAATTCCGACCTTATGAATCTGGAAGGCGACGACTATTTCAACCGCAGCACGGGTTACGCGCGCGACTTTACCTATTTTCTGACGGGCGCAGAGAATGTGGTGACCGAAGAGCAGATGAACGCCGAAGATGTGTATATCCCGGAGCTGCTGGATGCGGGTGCGTTCGGCACGCTTACCTATGAGTTCCATGCCGATACGGGCAGGTATTACTATACGTTTGACCTCGGCGCCGAACTGGATCAGGACATCATCCTGTACGGCGGCAGCACGGGCGCGATGGAGCAGATGTTCAATTTTCCGTTCAGCTATCGCAGGCTCTGTATCGGGTATAACAGCATGGTGCGCATCACCGACTGGGATTATACGCCGGTAGAGGGAGACGCCTACACATATTCGGACAGCGTTCCCTTCTATTTCGGGTATGCCGATGTGGATTTTGCCGACGACAACACGGTGTACAACACTTTGCAGAATTACGCTTACGCCGTAAGAATGGTCAATATGTTCTATTCTTCGTTCGACGGCGGCAATACGGGTACCGCAAATTATGACAGCAAAATGGTCATCTCGCCTTCGGCGCAGACAGCAGCGGCGGGAAACGTCTCCGGGATGCGTTACAGCCTTTCCTATTTCGATATCGTATACGAGGCGTACGGGTACGATCCGGTAACGGACGGCGCATTGTACTCCAATGCCATTTCGTATCTTTCGCTGATGCGCATGGCGGCGACGAATACCGACCGCGCGCGCGTCGATATCGGTAAAACGCTTGCCGCGGGAACGGAAGTCGACCTTGTTTCGCTCTATCAGGAAAAGGTTTATCCTACGGTCACGGCGGCAAACCTGAGCTGGCAGGCGTACGGGCTGGATACAAACGGCAATGCGGACTTTTCTTCTCCCGTTGCGCTTTCACGCAATTTTACGTTTGAAGAGGGCGTGGCGATCCTGTATACGGCAGACTATGAATACGGGGAACGTACATGCGTCGTAACGCTTCTTCCCGAAGAGGAGCCGCAGTATCGGGTGGAGGATGACAGCTGGTACTATGATGAGGATGAAGGCATCTGGGTGACGGACGAACGTTTCCTTACGGGCAATTACGTTCCCGTGCCGGAGATCACCTATACTTGGCTCGGAAGAGAATATACGACGTATTCGATGATAAAATACGAAGACGGAACGGATGAATACCGAACAAATTATCTCTATGTGGGCGTATGGGAATATTGGAACGGTATATATCGGCGTGTATTCGAGCAGTTTGCAGGCTCATACGGGGAAGGCAACAATCTTTTCACGATGAGCGCCGAGCGGATGCGGCTTACGTTCCGCCTCACCAACCGCTTCGGCGAGTGGGAAACGGTCATCCTTGAATACCGCGGCAACAATGTCGGCAATTATTACCTTACGGACGCCGAAGGAAACAGAGTTCAGTCAAGCGACTTTACCTATACCGAAGGGGCGCGCGACGTCATTGAATACGAAGAGCCTGATGCATTTATTCTGGAAAGCGAAGCGGATATTTCGGCTTTGCCGCAGTCGTATACGATGCACATCACGGAATCGGGGCAGTCGTCCCGTTCCGAACTTGCGTTCTCTTACGCGACCGTTTATCTGCGCGGCAGCACACAGACGGTGCGGGATACTGGAGAGATATGGACGCTGATCGAAAATGAACCGTATGCCGTCGTCATTCTGCATTATTATAACGACTATGGCGACCATGCGTTTTGTAGCGCGATGTACAATTTTACAATAGACGCAAAGAGCGTTGCCGATTACCGTTTTATCGACGAAGGTTCCGCGTTGTTTACGGAGCAGGAGTTTGAGATGGAACGCCCGAAAATTTTCGGAGGCGGAGATATTTCCCTTTCGCGCGGCACGTTCTATGTGTACAGGCGCTCCGGCGACAACTATGAGCTTGCCGGAAGCGATATGTATACAAACAACAGCACGACTTTCGGTACGGCGCTCACCTTTTTACAGGAAGGGGAGTATATGGTGGAACTGAGTTTCTGGTTCCGCACGGATGAGAAGGGAACGCCCGTCTTTTCCGTCTACGACCCGTCCGATTCGGATACGACCGTGAGTGTTTCCCTTTGACGCAAATTTACCGTATACGACGCGGGCTGCGATATTTCCGTGACATATGCGACCGATAAAGAACACCCGTTCGACACGGACCGCCTGAGCGCCGCAAATATCACGGAAGATGAAAATTATTATTACTACACCGTTACCGTCAGCATGGCGGAAAGCAATTTGTCACTTTCCAATGTCTATTTTGAATCCACGCCCGACAGATTGTACGGTTGGAGTTCGGTTCCGGAAATGTCAGGCCGTCTATTCTCCGCGGGAAGTTCGATAGGGCAACTCGGCGTGGAACTCGGAACGCTTACACCCACGATCTACGCTTTGTGGGATAAGGGTATCACGATAGACGCGTACTACGATATGGACGGCGAAACGACCGAATATATGGGTTCCGTCACATATTACAGACCGAATAACGGAGGATATGCAAACTATTCCGTCAGCTTGTTTGATTTCAGGCAATTCTATTCTTTCCCCGACGGATATGAGCAGGTCGGCTGGCGGGCGGACAAACCGGTCTTCAGCGAAGGATACGGGTCGGACGCTGTGTACAGCTATACCCTTGACGCGGGATTCGATGTGGGATTCAATGTGAGGGAAGAATTTGACCTTTGGGTAGTGGTAAAGAAAGTGATGAACGTGAGCTATCAGGCGGTCGACGAACAGGGCGGAAGCCTTATGTTCACAAGCACCGTCAGCGGTTCGCGCGACGTCCTGGAAGACAGCACGCTTGCCGAAAACATTTCCGAAACGAAGCTGAGTCAGCTCCAATCGGTGACCTGTACCGATCCGACAAAAGAATTTATGTATTGGGCGGTGCTCGTTGACGGCGAATATGTGCGGTTCGATATTGAAAACGATCCTCTCCTTGCCTCTTATATCACTTCGGGCAGCAGGATCATCCTTTACGCGGTATTCGGAGACAAGGAGGTTTCCGTATGAGAGCAAAGAAAATCAGTTCAATGCTGCTTGTCGCAGTAATAGTATTTCTTGCCTGTATCGCCGCCCTGTTCGGCGGCGTACGGGTCGCCCGTGCGGAAAGCCCTGTAACGGGTACGGACGGCAGATATAACGTATCCTATACGATCGGCGGACAGACGGGGATCGGCGCGGATATGATCGCGCGGTATATGGACGGCACCGTCGTGGTGGAAAAGATAGGGGACAATTATTACGCCTCCGTCACGCAGCTTTCCTCTTCTATGGAGGACTTGTCGCTCAACCTTGCGGAAGGCATGCAGGTCGGGTACCGCATCACGGAAGATAACGGCAGCAGAAAGACGTACAGTTATACTCTGTCGGCGGAAAACCTTGCCTCGGCGCTGCCGTTTTCGGTGTTTGTGGCTCCGCGCGGTGAAACGTTTACGTTCACCATTACGCTCGATCTTGCAAACGCGACGAGGGTGGGCGATGTGGAAGATACAACGACGGACAGACCGGGCGAGTTCGTCCCCGTGCTCTCCACAATCGCGGGCGACGAGTACGAAGCGGCGCAGGGTTCGGTGTTCACCGTTCCCGCGGCGACAGCCTCGCTCGGCGACGAGAATTGTGAAGTTGTCGTATCGGCATATTACGTTCGCGACGGCGAAAGGACGGAAGTAGAAGTGACGAACAATCAATTTACGCTCGCAAACGCGGGCGAGTATCACTTTGTTTATCGCGCGGAAAGCGTACAGTATAAATCTCTGCTCGGCAACAATACGTTTGTGGAAAAGGATGTGACGGTGACTTCCGTCGTGGGCGGAGGAACGCTTGCGAAATTCGAGGACGCGAACGGAGTATTGGGCGAAAACGTATCCATACAGGCGGGCAGAGTTACGGAAGGCAGCACGCTTTATGATACCGCCGCGGATAAAATGGCGGAGATAGCGGACAACTTCGAGGTGTTCGGTGTGAGCCTTATAAATGCGGACGGGAGCGAAGCCGTTCCTTCGGACGACTACACGCTGTACCTGAAAGCGAAGTCCACGTTCAATCGCAACGAAATAGTCGTGTACCATATGGCGGATGACGGCACGCTCACGGAGCTAACGAGCGAGAACGGCGGAAGCTACGTTAAGATCACAACGGATAAGACGGGTACGTTCATCGTCTGTATCCCCGGCGTGGCGTTCATCATGCCTATCTGGGGGTATGCGGTCATCCTTGTCGTCTGCGTCCTCGTAGTGGCTGCGGCGATCACCGTTACGGTCGTTCTCGTCCGCAAAAGGAAGAAAGCAAAGAAAACGCAATGACAAGGCAGAGAAAAGGGTGAAATCATGCTGAAAAACGAATCAACGGAAATGTATCTGGAAACGATATTGCGGTTAAGCGAACGAAGCAAAACGATCCGTGAAGTCGATCTTGCTGACGCCATGAAAGTTTCCAAAGTGTCTGTCTGCAAAGCGGTCAAAAGATTGGTCGAAAAACAACTTGTGACCTACAAAGACCATCGCATTGCATTGACGAAAGAGGGCAGAACTGTGGCCGCAAATGTGTATGAGCGCCATATTGTGCTCACGAGGTTTTTGGTTGCGCTCGGCGTTTCGTCCGCAGTCGCCGAACAAGATGCCTGCCGTATAGAGCATTGCATTTCCGAAGAAACATTTTCAGTCATTAAATCTAAGGCTCTGTCACAACAAATGGTTGATTTTTGACGAGAAATAGCGTATAATAAT